>OHFE01000467.1_pt1 | contig 14369 bp, 13 predicted proteins | sample 1567471 | NCBI WGS metagenome assembly OHFE01 (sample SAMEA3879513, study PRJEB24766) | human gut metagenome | biome: human-associated habitat; feature: feces | place: USA | collected 1985/1987 | reverse complement strand
GAGCTGGTGGGGGTACTCCTTGAGGCGCTGGCCCGGGTCGGGAATGCCGCACAGCTCCAGCAGCTCCCGCGCCCGCTCCATGGCGATCACATCCTTCGGCTCTGCCACAACGCAGATGAGACTGTGGTCGCGCTCGGGGTCGGCGCAGATCGCGCACAGCTCCTGATCGGTCAGGTTCTGGCAGACCGGGCAGAGGCGAACTCTGTCCTTCGCGTCCAGAATGGCCTGCGCAAAGCTCTGCGCCTCATCCTTCGGCAGCGACAGGACATAAAACGCCAGCCGCTGCGCCGACTTCATGCCGATGCCGGGCAGACGCGCAAATTGTTCGGTCAGCCGCTCAAGCGCGGCGGGAAACGCGCGCATCAGAACAGGCCGCCCAGATTCAGGCCGCCCGTCAGCTTGGCCATATTCGCGGACTGGTCGGCCTCGGCCTTGCGCATGGCCTCGTTGACCGCCGCAACGATCATATCCTGCAGCATTTCCACATCCTCCGGATCGACCGCTTCAGGGTCGATGGTGATGGACTTGAGCTCGCGGTTGCCTCCGCATACGGCTGTGATCACACCGCCGCCCGCCGTCGCCTCGTATTCCTTTGCCTGCAGCTCCTCCTGCATCTTCATGAGGTTTTCCTGCATCTTCTGGGCCTGCTTCATCATCTGCATCTGATTCATGCCGCCCATCGGCATACCGCCGCGATATCCGCCTTTTGCCATGTTTGTTCTCCTTCTATCGTAAATAAATTATTTGATCGTAAAAATGTCGCTGTGCTGCTGTCCAAACTGAACAAGCGCGTCCATCGGGTCGTCTCCCAGCCGTGAAAGCCGGTTTTTGAGTGCAAAGCGCACCGAAACCGGTTTTCCCAATATTGCCGACGCCTTTTCCCGGACAAGTGCCTCCGTATCAGGCGTTTTTTTAACCTGATTCAGCACAAAATCTGAATCCACCGCCATGATAAGCACTTCTCCCTGCAAAACCGGGTGAATAGGGCCGTTCACGGCAAAGAAGCCGCTGATCTTAGCAGGAAGCGCCGCGCGCAGCTTTTCAGACAGCGCAGGCCAGAAGCCGGCAGGCGTTTCGGCCTGCGGTGCGGCAGACGACTGCTCCTGCGTCTGCGCCGGAGGCGCGCTCCCGCGTTCCGGATCATCCGCATCGTCCGGGAAGGGCGGGCGGTCGTCATCAAATGCATCCCCGCCGCTGGCTTTGGGCGCGCTTTTCACCAGCACGCCGGAGGCCAGCTGCTCCTCCACGCGCGAGATGCGTGCGTCCAGCGCCTGCGCGTCCAGCCGCAAGGACGGCTCGCACAGCTGCATCAGAAGCAGCTCCGCCGCTACGCGCACGTCGGTGTTCTTGCCGAACGAAACGCGGGTTTTCTGCGTTTCCGTCAGTACGCGCATCAGTTCGCCCGGAGAGAAGACCGATTGCAGCGCCAGCGCCTGCTGCTCTGTCGCAATGCCGGAGAGCATGGAAAGCCCGCTCTTCGGGGCCGTGCGCAGCACGAGCAGATCGCGGCAGAGCGCGCACATCTCGCCCAGCAGCGCACTCACATCCTTGCCCGCGGAATAAAGCGCGGAAAAGATCGTCAGCGCCTTTGCCGTATCCTGCTCTGCGATGGCCTGCATCAGCTCCGCCGTGCGCTTTTCGCCCGCAAGGCCGAGAGACGCATAGACGCTTTCGAGCGTCACGGGGCCGTTTGCCGCCGACGCGCACTGGTCGAGCAGGCTCACGCCGTCGCGCATGCCGCCGTCAGCCAGCCGGGCCAGAAGATTGATCGCCTCCGGCTCAATTTCGATATGCTCCTGATAGGCGATGAAATTCAGCCGGGAGGCAATTTCATCGGGCCGCAGACGCTTGAACGCAAACCGCTGGCAGCGGGACAGGATCGTCGCGGGAACCTTCTGCAGCTCGGTCGTCGCCAGAATGAAGACGACATGGCTCGGCGGTTCTTCGATGGTTTTGAGAAGCGCATTGAAGGCCGCCGTCGAGAGCATATGCACCTCGTCGATGATATACACGCGCATTTTGACCGTGCCGGGCGTGTAAATTGCGTCGTCACGCAGAACGCGGACGGAATCGACGCCGTTGTTCGAGGCCGCGTCGATCTCCAGCACGTCCATGCAGCTGCCCTCGTCGATGGCGCGGCATGACGGGCACAGCCCGCAGGGGTCGCCATGATTCGGGTTTTCACAGTTGACGGCCTTGGCCAGAATCTTGGCGCAGGACGTCTTGCCGGTGCCGCGCGTACCGGTAAACAGATACGCATGGCTGAGCTTGCCCGTTTCGAGCTGTGCGCGCAGTGTGTCGGTCACGCTCTTCTGACCGACTACATCCGAAAATGTCTGCGGCCGGTATTTGCGGTATAACGCCTGATACATATCCGTTCACCTCCGGAATTTCTATTATACACAAAAAATGCGCAGAAGGAAAGCCTCTGCGCAGTTTTTTATGATTCCGGCAGATCGATCTTCCGTGCAGATATGACGCTGCCCTACAGATGGGTACACTTCAGCCCAAAGCGGCGAAAGAGTTCCGTGTTCAGGTTCGGTGCGGCGGCGGTGTCGAATTCTGGCTGATAGGAAAGGCCGACCATCTCGTATTTCGCACCCGCCGTCACGTGGTACGGCAGCAGCTCGACCTGCTCCAGATCATCCGCGTCCAGAAGGCGGCGGGCCGCGGCGCCGAAATTCTCCTCCGAATCGTTGACACCGGGGATGACCGGAATGCGGATGCGGAACGGCCTGCCGCTTTTCTTGAGCCGTTCGAGGTTTTCCAGAATCGGCTCATTGGACACGCCTGTATAGTGCCGGTGCTGCTCCGGGTCCATCAGCTTCAGATCCATCATGACATACTCGACCCGCGCCAGCACGGCTTCAAATACGCTCCCGCTGCAATAGCCGCTCGTTTCGATCGCGCGGTGCATCCCCGCGACGCGGTCCAGCGTTTCCAGCAGGAAGTCCGGCTGCCCGGTCGGCTCGCCGCCGGAAAAGGTCACGCCGCCCGACATTGCGGCAAGATAGTCCTTGTCGCGCAGAAGCTTCCAGGCCAGCTCCTGCGCCGTATAGCGCTTCCCGCAGAGCTTGCGCAGGCCCTGCGGGCAGGCGCGGATACACTGGCCGCAGGCTGTGCAGCTTTTCCCGCCATTCGGGCAGGCTTCGACGCAGGCCCCGCAGTGCAGGCAGTTGTTTGACGACACCATCAGCTGCGGCTGATAGGAAAGCCCCTCCGGGTTGTGGCACCACATACAGCGCAGGGGGCAGCCCTTCAAAAACACCGTCGTGCGAATGCCGGGGCCGTCGTAGACGGCAAGCTGCTTGATGTCGAATACGGTTCCGACTGCCGACGCGTTATCCACGGGCATGGCGGACCTCAAAGTCGCGCAGTTCTTTATAAAGTGCGAACTGCTTTTCATAATACGCGTGCCGCTGCGCGTCGGGCATCGCTGTCTGGCCGTAGCGGACGAAGCGGGCGGCAAGGGCTGTCCGGTCCTTTTCGCCGGTTGCGGCGGCAAGACCGAGGATCGCGCTGCCGAGCGCACCGGCCTCGTCGGCCAGCGTGGGCCGAATTTCAGCGCCCAAGATATCTGCCTTGATCTGCCGCCAGACGGGTGACTTCGCGCCGCCGCCCGCAGCGAAGAGCGTCGTCGGACGAATGTCGTATTTGGCAAGCTTTTCGAGGTTATAGCGCATTTCGAAGGTCAGGCCCTCAAGAATGGCGCGGTAGAGATCAGCGGGCGAGGTGTGCATTGTGAGGCCGTAGATCGTGCCGCGCGCACCGGTCAGCACGTCCGGCGTGCCGCCCATACCCTGCAAAAACGGCAGAACGATCAGCCCCGTCGGCTCCGGCGGGCAGGTCTCGTTCAGAAGGTCGTAGACCGAGCAGCCGCGCTCCTTCGCGGCCTGCTTGAGATAAAACGCCAGCGAATCGCGGTACCAGCGCACGACCGCGCCGCCGGAGATATTATAGGCGTAGGTCACATAGCCCCGTCCGTCGAGATACGGGACGCAGGCATAATTTTCGCGTTCAAAGTCCAGCGTTTCGGGGATGGATGCGAACAGCGGGCAGATGCATTCGACCGTGCCGGTCGTATCGACGGCTTCGCCGGGGTTCGCCACGCCGCAGCCAAGGGCGTTGACGATCTGGTCATGCGAGCCGATGACGACCTTGACGCTCTGCGGCAGGCCGAGCGCGGAGGCTGCCTCCTGCGTAAGCGTTCCGGCGCACGCGCCGGTCGGCAGGACGGCGGGGAGCGTTTCCGGGTCGATGCCGCAGGCGCTCGTCAGCTCGTCCGACCAGCAGAGCTTCCGCACGTCAAAGAGAATGCTGCGGCAGGCAAGGGAATAATCCGCCACCGTCTCACCAGACAGGCAGAAGCAGATGTAACTTGCGACAAATAGGAACTTCCACACCGGGCGCGGAGCCGTGCGGAGCGTATACAGCATTTTTGCCAGCGAATATGACGCGTCCGGCAGGACACAGGTGATGCGCATGAATTTTTCCACGCCGACCGACTCGACCAGACGGGAAAATTCTCCGCTTTCGGTATTGGCAAAATAGAGAATGATGTCACTCAGCGGCTGGCCGCCGCGGTCGACGGGGACGAAGGACTCGCCGAAGGAGGAGACGGTGATGGCCGCAACCTGCTTTGCGTCGTCCAGCTTTTTGACGCAGTCGGAGATCACGAAAAACACGCTCTCGCACAGTGCCAGCGCATTCAGGTTCACCTCGCCGGGCTTCGTTGGGTATTCGCGGTAGGACATGGCGATCTGCTCGCCGGTATCGCGGAAGGCGACGCATTTGCAGCCGGTTCCGCCGATATCAATGCCAAGGCTGATCATAGATGGGCCTCACTTTCTCACGCAGAAGCGGTAAATGGTCGTCTCGTGCAGCGGCTCCCCCTGCCGGAGCACCGGGGACGGGAACGCGGGCTGATTGACCGCATCGGGATAGTGCTGCGTTTCGAGGCAGAATCCGCCATAGGACGCGTAGCGCGCGCCATTCTTGCCTACGCGGTCGGAGATGAAATTGCCGGTATAAAGCTGCACGCCCTCAAGCGTCGTTTCCACCTCCATCACAATACCGGTCTTGTCGCCCTCGGCCCGTCCAATCTTACGAAGGCCCTTTCCATCGAGGCAAAAATTCGTGTCGTAGCCGCGGAAGGGTGCGAGCGCCGCATCATGGATATCGCGGCCAATGGGCTTCGCGGTGCGGAAGTCCATGCAGGTGCCGTCCACGGGGGCGATCTCGCCGGTCGGCAGCGTTGCGGCGTTGGCTGGCGTATAGGCCGAGGCGTTCAGCTGGAGCAGATGGCCCAGCACGTCGCCGCTGCCCTGTCCGTTGAGATTGAAATAGGCATGGTTGGTGAAGTTCGCGACGGTATCCGCGCTGCTGACGGCGCGGTAGTCGATGCGCAGCGCGTTGTCGTCCGTCAGGGTAAACGTAATGGACACGTCAAGCCTGCCGGGGTAGCCCTCCTCGCCGTCAGCCAGAACCGTCGTGAATTCGACGCTGTTTTCGCGGCAGTTGTAATTCCAGAGCTTCTTGTCGAAGCCGCACAGACCGCCGTGGAGCTGGTTCTTGCCCTCGTTGGCCGTGAGGTGGAAGCGCTGGCCGTTCAGCGTGAAAGCCGCGCCCGCGATGCGGTTGCCGTTTCGGCCGATGCACGCGCCGAGATAGCCGTCATTTTCTTCATATTCCTTTACGCTCTCATAGCCGAGCAGCACGTCGGTCAGAACGCCGTTCCGGTCGGGAACGACAATGGACTGGATCGTCGCGCCGTAGGACAGGAGCGTCACGCGCATATGATTGCTGTTTTCCAGCGTAATGGCGACAGGCGCGCCCTTCGAGCACAGGGGGAGCTTTTGAATGGTCAGCATAAAAAACGTCCTTTCGTAAAAAGTGAGGCGCGCTGCAGCAGCAACGCGCCTCATGAAGATCTGCTGCAATTGCGTTCATTGTATCAGAACGCAGTGGCTTTGAAAAGCCGCAGCGCAATTATTTCTTTGCAACGTACTTCTGCACGTCGATGGCGACGGCGATGATGATGATCGCGCCGCGGATGATGTACTGGAGGTATGCGTTGACGCCGAGGAAATACAGGCCGTAGTTGATCGCCTGCAGGATGATCGAGCCGATCACGACGCCGGGGACGGTGCCGATGCCGCCGTTGAAGGAAACGCCGCCGATGACGCAGCCCGCGATGGCGTCAAGCTCGTAGTTGATGCCGGTTGCAGTACCGACGGACTGGATACGGGCGCCCTCGAGGAAGGAGGCGATGCCGTACATCAGACCGGCGTACAGGAACACGCCCATGATGGTCTTCGTGACGGAGACGCCGGAGACCTCAGCCGCCTCGGAGTTGCCGCCGACGGCGAACATATTCTTGCCGAAGCGGGTCTTGTTCCAGACGAGCCACGTCAGAACGCCCAGCAGCAGGAAGATGATGACCAGATACGGCAGCTTGAAGCCGAAGATATCGACGGAGCCGGTCGCGAGCGCCAGATAGCGCTGGTCAAGGGAGGACAGCGCCTGCGTGGAGCCGGAGGGCTGGTTCTCGATGTAGATGCAGCACAGGCCGTAAGAGATCAGCTGCGTGCCGAGGGTGACGATGAAGGGGTGCATATGGAGCTTTGCCATGCCGAAGCCGTTGAACGCGGAGATGACGACCGCGATGGCCACGCAGGCGAGGAACGGCACGATCAGAGGCAGCGGCTCGGTGATGCTGGGATAGTATCTCGAAGCGAACGTGACCGACTGCAGCAAGGAGGCTGCGACAGCCGCGCAGAGGCCGAGCACACGGCCGACGGACAGGTCGGTACCGGCGAGAATGATGATGCCTGCGACGCCGTAGGCCAGAATACCCTTCGTGGAGGCCTGCTTCAGAATGGAGATCAGGTTGCCGACGGAAAGGAAGTTGGGCTTGATCGCAACGATCACAACAAGGAGCAGAAGAAGGATGATGTACAGCGCGTATTTCAGCAGCGTATCCTTCAGCTTCTGCGGGTTCATTTTCTTAGAATTCGTCATTTTCTCAACCTCTTTATACATATTGCGCAGCCAGACGCATAATGGTTTCCTGCTCGTTTTCAATGCCGCCGAAGTCCTTGCCGCGTTCGAGGATACCGGCCATATGGCCGTTGCTCATGACAAGGATGCGGTCGCAGATCCCGATCAGCTCCGGCATTTCGGAAGAGACCATCATAACAGCCTTGCCCTCTCTGGCAAGCTGCAGGATCAATTCGTAAATCTCGTACTTGGCGCCGACGTCGATGCCGCGCGTCGGCTCGTCGAGGAGCAGAACATCGGGCTTCGTCAGCAGCCAACGGCCAAGAATGACCTTCTGCTGGTTGCCGCCGGAGAGGTTTTTGATGAGCGTCTTCTGCGACGGCGTTTTGATGTGCATGGAGGAAATGGACCAGTCCGTATCGGCGGTCATTTTTTTATCGGAAAGCAGCGGGCCCTTTTTATAGGAACCGAGGTTTGAAATTACGGTGTTGAACAGAATGCTGGCATAGGGGAAGATGCCGGTCGCGCGGCGCTCCTCCGTCAGCATGGCGAAGCCGTTTTTGATGGACTGACGCGGCGTTTTGTTGGAAATGGGCTTGCCGTTCAGCTTGATCTCGCCGCTCTCGCGCGCCATGATGCCGAAGATCGTGCTCAGAAGCTCCGTTCTGCGCGAGCCGACCAGACCGGCCACGCCGAGCACCTCGCCCGCGCGAAGCTCGAACGAGACGTCCTGACAGGTGGGCATATACTTGCCGGTCAGGTGCGAGACCTCCATCAGCACGTCGCCGGGAACATTGTCCTTGGCGGGGAAGCGGTTGGTCATTTCGCGGTTGACCATGCGCTTGATGATATCGTCGGTCGAGAGGTTCTCCGTTTTGTCGGTGGAGATCCACTGGCCGTCACGCATGATGGTGACCTCGTCGGAGATGCGCTTGATCTCGTCCATCTTGTGGGAGATATAAATGATGCCGACGCCCTGATCGCACAGGCGGCGCATGATGCGGAACAGGTGCTCGACCTCCTCGCTGGTCAGCGAAGACGTCGGCTCGTCGAGCACGAGGATCTTTGCGTTATAGGAGACTGCCTTCGCGATCTCAAGCATCTGGCGCTGGGAAACGGCCATGGTGCCGATGATCGTCTTCGGGTCGACCTTAATTTCCAGATCGTCCAGAACAGCCTTGGTGTCGTTGTACATTTTCTTGTGGTCGACCAGTCCGGCCTTCAGTGGGAACCGGCCCAGCCACATATTTTCCATGACGCTGCGGTAGAGCACCTGATTGAGCTCCTGATGCACCATGGCTACGCCGTGATCGAGGGCGTTGCGCGGGCTGGTGAAATTGATCTCCTTGCCGTTCATCCGGATGGAGCCCGCGTCCTTTTTATAGATACCGAACAGGCACTTCATGAGCGTCGATTTACCGGCGCCGTTCTCGCCCATGAGGGCGTGGATGGAGCCGGGACGCAGCTGGAGCTTGGCATGGTCCAGCGCCTTGACGCCCGGGAACTGCTTTTCGATATCAAGCATTTCGAGCAGGTAGTTTTCTTCCAAGTGTATCACCAATTCCTTTTTGCATAATCAGGTGGCCCCGGAGGGCCACCTGATTCGATTACGATTCTCTTACTAAGATCAGCAGAATGGTCTGAACAGATTATTCCGCAGTGATCTTTGCGTACGGGATACGGATGGAGAAGCCGTCGTCAGCCATGGTGTAGTCGGTGCCGTCGAGCCAATCCTTGCCCAGAGCGCCGTTGATGGCCATGAGGATGTTGGCCTTGCCCATTGCGTCGCCGTCCTGCTTGACAGTACCGTAGAGCTTGCCGGCGTTGATGTACTCAACAGCCGTATCAGTGCAGTCAACGCCGATGACGATGATCTCGTCGCCGCCGTCGCCGAGGTTGTAGCCGACCTCGTTCAGAGCAGCGATGACGCCGATGGCCATGTCGTCGTTGTTGCAGAAGACGACCTCAATGTTCTCAACGCCGAGGGAAGCGATCTGCGCGGTCATCATTTCCTGTGCCTTGGCGGTATCCCAGTTAGCGACCTGGTTCTCGGTCATCATCTCGCAGGGAACGCCCTTCTCGATCGCGGTGGACAGGGAATACTCGGTACGGGCGATGGCTTCGGGGTTGTTGATCTCGCCTTCGAACTCAAGGGTAGCGACCTTGCCGTCGCCGTTCTTGTCGACGCGCTCGGGGTTGGCGGCATACAGGTCAGCGAGGATCTCGCCCTGCATGATGCCGGCCTCTTCGGGCTTGGTGCCGACGAAGATGGAGTTGGAACCGGTCACGATCGTGGAGTCAACAGGCTCTTTGTTGTAGAAGGAGATGGGGACATTGTACTGCTTGGCAAGGTCAACCAGATACTGGCCAGCGGAGGTGTCGCAGAGGTTGATGATGATGTGGTCCTTGCCTGCGGCGAACATAACGTCGGCCTGGTTGTTCTGGGTAGCCTGATCGTCGTTGCCGTCCTGCATTTCGAGGTTGATGGTCAGGCCCTTCTCAGCGCCGATCTCCTTGGCGTACTTGTCCATGGCAACACGGACAGAGGAGCCGTAGGTGTCGGAATACTTCCAGACGAGAACGCCGATGTTGAGCTCGGTCTTGCCGTCGGCGGCAGCCTCGGTAGCGGTTTCCTGGACTGCGTCGGTCTTGTTGTCAGTCTCAGCGGGAGCCGGGGTGTCGGTGGTCTTGGCGGCACAGGCAGCCATGGCCAGAACCATCATCACTGCAAGCAGCAAAGCGATGATCTTTTTCATTGTGTAATTCCTCCTAAATTAGTGTCGAAACGGAAAGTCCCGTTCGTGATTGTATTTTACCATGCGGAAAATGAAAGGACTAGTAAAAAACGTTTCCAAAGTAGAGAAAAACATCTTTGAAACCGTAAAAAAGGAAGTGCTATTTTTGTGCATATTGCCATATATCATTCTTTTTTTCAGATTGATACAATATAAATTAGAAGAAAACAGGGGAAAATTCGACTTGTCCCCGCATACGAATTTACTACTTTTCCGGAAGGAGCCGCCGATATGCTGGATCTGAAAAACGCCGGTCTGACGGAGCTGCTGCACGATTTTTACACGCTGACGGGGCTGAAGCTCTGCATCTTTGATACAGACTTTGAGGAATGCGCGTCCACCCCCATCAAGCTATCCCTTCTGCGCAAGAATGCGGGAAAATCCGGAATTTGAGCGCCGCTGCCACAGCTGCGACGCCGCCCATATGCAGACCTGCCGCCGCACGAGAAAGCCCGTGCAGTACCGATGTCACGCGGGGCTGACGGAATATCTCGCGCCGCTGTATTATGAAGGCGTGATCGTCGCGTTCATCTGCATCGGGCAGGCCACGAACGGCCGGGACGCGGAGCTCAACACCATCGCGGCCTACGCCGCGCAGTTTGGCATCGACGAAGAGGAGTGCCGTTCGCTTTACAATATGCAGCTGCACTATTCCCCGGACGAGATCAAGGCCGCCTGCAACATTCTCGACGCCTGCATCAGCCACATTTACCACCAGCGGATGCTTGAGGTGCGCAATCTCGACACGGCGCAGCAGATCGAAAAATACATCAACGACAACATCGCCTGGGATCTGTCCATCGAGCACCTGTGCGCGCATTTTTCCGTCTCGCGCGCCGAGCTCTATCAGATCTTCCACACGAGCTTCAATTCCTCCGTCGCCGACTATATCCGCAGCAAGCGTATCTCCATGGCCGAGCAGATGATCCGCTCCACCTCAATGCAGATCTCCGAGATCGCGTCCAACGTCGGCTTTTACGACTACAACTATTTCTCCAAGGTTTTCCACCGGAAATTCGGCTGTTCCCCGCGCGAATACCGAAAAAAACTGGAGAGCGGCAGCGAAGCGGCGGACAAAAAATAATTTTTTCGGATTTTGTACAAAAATCACTATTGCCTGTACGTTTTTTCTGTTATTCTAGGATAGAAGGAACAACGTACAGGCTTTCTGTCTGTATGTACGTCTGGACTGAAAGGAGCATCCAAATGAACGAACGCGCATATTACGGACACGAATCGCAGCTGTTCGGCGTGGAGGAATACCGGCTGACCGGCGGCAAGGGCGACGGCATGCGCCTTTTGCAGGTACGAAACGGCAAAGGGCTGGACTTCACCGTCTCCGCCGACCGCTGCGCAGATATTTCCCGCCTGCATTTCCGCGGCGAAAACTGCGGCTTCTTCTCGGCAAACGGCTACGTCGCCCCCGCTTACTATGATGATAAGGAAGCGGGCTGGCTCAAGAATTTCACGGCGGGCTTTCTGACCACCTGCGGTCTGCTGGCCGTCGGCTCTCCCTGCACGGACGAGGGCGTGCGCCTGCCGCTGCACGGTGCAGTCGACAATATTCCCGCCGAGCGTCTGCTCTGGGACATGGACGATGAAAGGATCTGGGTCAAGGCCGTCATGCGCCACGCGCAGATCTTCGCCGAAAAGCTCATTCTGACGCGCACGATCACGTGCTCGAAGAAAACGAACGAGATCACCGTCACCGACGAAATCGAAAACATCGGCGGCGAAGCCTCCCCGGTCATGATCCTGTACCACATGAACATGGGCTACCCCATGCTGTCTGAGGCGGCCGAGCTCTATATCCCCGCCGCCGGGGTCACGCCCCGCAACGCGCACGCCGCGGAGGATCTGGACACGTGGAATAAAGTCCTCACCCCGACTCCCGGCTTTGAGGAGCAGTGCTATTATCACGCTTTCAATGGCAAACCCGGTCTTGCCGCCATCTTCAACCATGACCGCGGCTACGGCCTCGCCATTTCGTTCGACTCGTCCAGCCTCAACTGCTTTACGCAGTGGAAGATGATGGGCGTCAAGGACTACGTCATGGGCCTTGAACCCGGCAACTGCTACCCCGACGGCCGCGACGTGATGCGTGAAAAGGGCCTTTTGCAGATGCTTGCCCCCGGCGAGAAGAAGGCCTATGGCGTGCGGCTGACAATGCTCGAAAACGAGGCGCAGTTCGAAGCGCTCAAGCAGAAATAAATATTTAAGGAGAGAGATCCATATGAAAGCACAGCAAGCTGTCCGGCTGGCATGGCAGCATCATACCATCGTCCCGGCGTTCAACATCCCCTATCTGCCGATGGCAAAGCCCGTCGCGCAGGCCATCATCGACGAAAAGACCGTCGCTATGCTGCAGGTCGCGCGGCTGGAATGGGAAAAGTTCGAGTCGCGGAGCCTTGAGGCTGTCGCGGAGGAGTATTTCAAGTATTATGACCCGAAATACACCCTTCTGCACCTCGACCACGTGCCCGTCATCGACGAGGATCAGAAACGCGTGGACTATATGCCCATTCTCGAGCGTGCCGTCAAGGCAGGTTATCAGTCCGTCATGGTCGACGGCAGCCGCCTGAGCCTTGCGGAGAACATCGCTGTGACGAAGCAGGTCGCAGACTTTGCGCACGCAAATGACATCGCCTGCGAGGCCGAGCTCGGCTCCGTCATGGGTCACGAGGGCGCAGGCGCGAACATGGATTATGAAGAGATTTTCCGCACGAAGAAGGGCTTTACCGATCTCGGAGAGGCGAAGCAGTTTGCGGAAGAGACGAAGTGCGACTGGCTGAGCGTCGCCGTCGGCTCCATCCACGGTGCGATCGCCGAGGGCGTGCGCAACCAGAAAAAGCCCGAGGCCCGTCTGGACATCGAGCACATCGCCGACCTCAGCAAGGTCACGGGCATCCCGCTCGTGCTGCACGGCGGCTCCGGCATCAACAACCAGTGCATTCTGGACGGCATCGCCAACGGCATTGCGAAGATCAATGTCGGCACCGAGATCCGCCAGACCTACGAGCGCACGCTGGGTGAGCCGAACGACGTGGAAAAGGCCCGCGCCGCCGTCTATACCCGCACGTGCGAGATCATCCGCTCGTTCCGCATCGAAGGAAACCAGGAAAAACTGTTCGGATAAATAACAGGAGGAATCAACCATGAAACAAAAAATGACCTTTGCCCTCTGCTTCTGCAACCGCGGCTTCATGCCCGGCGAGCTGATTTACGGCGCACGCGACGACATGGTCAAGGCTGTCACCGACGCCGGCTATGATTATATCATGATGGGCAAGGAGCTCACCCGCTACGGCGGCGTCGAAACGCGCGACGAGGGCCTGCTCTACGCCAAGTGGCTCAAGGAGCACGAGGGACAGTATGACGGCGTGATTTTCTCCATGCCTATTTTCGCCGACGAAAACGGCGCGATCACCGCGCTGCAGGACGCGGGCGTTCCCATCCTCATGCAGGCCTATCCCGACGAGATCGGCAAGATGGACTTTGCCCACCGCCGCGACGCCTACTGCGGCAAGTTCTCTGTCACCGACGTGTTCTGTCAGTACAACGTCCCGTTCACGGTGCTCAAGCCCCATGTCGTGCATCCGCTGAGCGCAAAGTTCCAGGAGAACCTGCGCGACTTCGCCGCGATCTGCCGCGTGGTCAACGGCATGAAGCGCTTCAACCTCGGCTGCATCGGCGCGCGCACCACCGCGTTCAAGACCGTCCGCTTCGATGAGCTGGCCATGCAGAAAAATGGAATCAACGTCGAGTCCTTCGACCTGTCTGAGGTCTTTGAAAAGGTCCGCGCCAAGGCCGACGACGATGCAGTCGTCCTGGCCAAACTCGAGCATCTGAAGAACTACACCGACTTCTCCAAGGTCCCGGCCTCCAACGCCCTGACGCTGGCGAAGGTCTCCGTCGTGCTCGACGAGTACATTGAAGAATACCATCTGGACGCGCTAGCGCTGCGCTGCTGGAACGAGATGGAGACGTATCTGCGCATCTGCCCGTGCGTGCTGCTCTCCGAGCTGAACGACCGCGGCATCGTTGCGTCCTGCGAGATCGATATGTGCTCCGCCATCTCCATGCGCGCCATGAGCCTTGCTTCCGAAGGCCCGGCCGCTGTGCTTGACTGGAACAACAACTACGGCGACGACGAGGACAAGATCATTCTGTTCCACTGCGGCCCGGTCGCCCAGAGCCTGATGGCCGGCAAGGGCACCGTCACCGAGCACAAGATGTTTGCCAAGAACGATCCGGGCTCCGGCTGGGGCTGCAACGAGGGCCGCATCAAGCCCATGCCCATCACCATCTCCAACTGCCAGACCAAGGACGGCAAGATCGTCATCTACGCGTCCGAGGCCAAGTTCACCGACGATCCCATCGAGGACGGCTACTTCGGCTGCGGCGGCGTCGCAGAGATCCCGCACCTGCAGGATAAGTGCATCACGCTCGCCAAGGGCGGCTTCAAGCACCATACCGCCATCTGCGAGGGCCATTACAAGGACATCCTCAAGGAAGCGTTCACAACCTATCTCGGCTACGAGTGGGTCGATATCGACCGCTAATTGCAAAAGGGGG
>OHFE01000457.1_pt1 | contig 14493 bp, 18 predicted proteins | sample 1567471 | NCBI WGS metagenome assembly OHFE01 (sample SAMEA3879513, study PRJEB24766) | human gut metagenome | biome: human-associated habitat; feature: feces | place: USA | collected 1985/1987 | reverse complement strand
AAAGATAACGCCGATACCATAGTCGGCAACTGCGACACCACCCTTTTCTTGGGCGGCAAGGAGAAAACCACCCTCAAAGAAATGTCGGAAATCTTGGGGAAAGAAACCATTGACAGCTTCAACACTTCCGAGAACCGGGGGCGGGAGGTATCGCATGGGCTGAACTATCAGAAGTTAGGCAAGCAGCTTATGACGGAAGATGAAATTGCAGTCATGGACGGCGGGAAATGTATTTTACAGCTTAGAGGGGTGCGCCCGTTCTTCTCTGATAAGTACGATATTACAAAGCACCCCAACTATAAATATCTTTCCGACTATGACAAGAAAAATACCTTTGATATGGAAAAGCATTTAAGGCGCAGACCCGCCCTTGTGAAGCCGGACGAACCCTTTGACTATTACGAAATCAGCGAAGCAGATTTGCAGGAGGACACCGCCCATGAATAGACGTATCCGAAAGAAACAGGATAAGAAAATCACAGAAGCCATAAACGGGCTTATTTTCATTGCAGAGCGACAGGAGCAACAGCGACAGGCAGCTATCCGGCGATTTGTAAAACGGTGTGAAGCCCTGTATGAGCAGCAGCGAAAGGAGGAATTGACGCAGTAACAAAGAAAAAGACAACTTGCATGATACGCGCCCCTACAAAAATTCCTATCGCCCACACTGACAACTGAATACCGCCGCGCAGCAGACATTTAGGCAGCGCGGGGACTTATGACCGCGGCAGTTACCCAAAACTGACCGCCGTTTTTTATGCCCTTTTTCGGGCAGCCGCACAGCGGCAGAAAGGAGTTTTTATATGGCATTTTTCAACAGCGCAGTAGGAGTTTTGCAGACACTCGTTATCGCTCTCGGAGCAGGTCTTGGCATTTGGGGCGTTATCAACCTCTTGGAGGGCTACGGAAATGATAATCCGGGCGCAAATGCTCATGTGCGGTAAAGTAATAAAAAGATTTAGGTAGCCGCCTTAACTATTCCTAAATAAGATAATATGCACAGTATTTTCTCGTAAATAGAAAATAAATTATTGCATTTTACCAATTATTATGTTAAAATGACAATGTAACAAAGAGCTATGTATTTTTAAGGAAAGGGAGGAACTTATGAATTTAAGAAAATCTATTTTAGCACTTTCAGTAGTAGCTGGAATTGTAGCTGCTCCAATGACTGTATTTGCCGCTCATACTCATAGTTGGGGTTCTCCCCAGTACTATTGATATGAAGATGAAATGCCTGGTATATATGATGACTGGGATAAATGTGCGACACGTCATGTATATAATTACAAACAATGTTTAATTTGTGGAGAAGTAAGCATTTATGAAGTTGAGACGATTGAAATGTCTCACAAATGGGTGAATGGTGCATGTGTATATTGCAACAAAGGTTACGCGAAAGAGATAAATTAACATAGTATCATTACCGGCAAGTTTATAATCAAAAAATAGAAAGCATTGAGAATATTTCAAAATTTCTTGAAAGTACTCTCAGTGCTTTCTTTGATAATATGAAAGGAGAAATAAATGCAAAAAAAACAACTTTCTGTATTAGTACTAATTATTTTATGCTTTTTATTAGGATGTAACAGAGAAACACCAAAAGATGAATCTCAACAAAATTATGAAGATGAATCTAATATTTCTAAAACAAATGGAGAAGAACTTGTAAATATAAACAGTGAATTGTTAGGTTCGACTCCTTTTGATATCCAAATCGATAAAACAGCATTGCAGACTAGAAAAGAAACAGAAACAGAAGTTACAATAAAGACAAATTTAACAGACTGGGGTTATACTGTTTCTTCTGAAAAAGGGAAAATATCTATTATAAAAACTTACTAAATTTCTGATTATCTTTTCATAAGTTGGTAAATGCCGATATATCCCGTATTTTAGGACTTTATCGGTATTTTCTTTTTGGAAGATACCTTGCATAAGCTGGCATTTACCAGCATGAAAATGCAACCAAAAGTAGTAAATGAGTAGTAAATATAAGCTCCGATATTAACAAGCCAGCCTTTCCAGCTCCGCTTTTGCAGATTGAAATGTCCCGTGTGCGTAATAACCAAGTGTCATGGTTATGTTAGCGTGTCCCATGAGATATTGCAGAGTGTTTGGGTTCATTCCTCTGTTTGCCATATTCGTACAATAAGTATGTCTGAATGAATGTGGTGTGATGTTCGGTAACTTGTCCGTGTGATATTTGTTATACTTCTTAATCAATCCTCGCACCATGCCCTCATAGTTTCCTGCAACTTTAGGCAAGCCCTCACGGTTTAAGAATAGGAAATTGCTGTAACCACCTACAATCAGCGGTTGTGCTTTTCCTCTGTTCTTTAGTATTCTTTGGATTGCTTGATAAGCCCGTTCTGTCAATGGAAGTTCCCGTTTTCCGTTTTTGGTCTTTGGTGTTTCAATATAGTAGCCCATTTCGCTGTCTTTCAATAACTGGTGGTCTATATTGAGTATTCTGTTCTGCATATCAATATGCGTCGTCAGTCCGCAAAATTCAGAAATACGAAGTCCCGTTTCCAGCAGAAGCACAACCTCATCATAATACTTACTATAAATCTTGTCCTTTTCCATAAAGGCAAGCAGGCGTTCTTCCTGCTCTGGTGTAAGGATAACTTTCTGCTCTGTATCATCTTCCAGAACATCACTTAGCTTAAATTCAAATGGGTTCTTTCTGATACAGTCGTCTTGTATCGCCATGTAAAATGAAGCTTTCAAGGAACGCTTATAGTTATCAATCGTTTTATAGGCATATCCTTTTTCGCTCATTCTGATAGCCCATTCTTTAGCGTCCGACTGCTTAACAGTATCAATCGCCCTCATACCCAATGGGTCATTTTTCAGAGCATTCATAAGATACTGTCGTCCCTTTTCAGTAGCCCTTTTGATGTTCTTTCTTTGGCTGTTTTTCTTGTCGTAGAGCTGGCAGACTGTCATTTTACCGCCGACTGTGTCGATACCGTCGTTAAGGTCTTTTTTTATCTGTGCTTCTTTTTCCCTCAATGAAATATCATCACGCTTTCCAGCAGGTGTCTTGTCTGTCGGTACAAGTTTCCAAGAATAGATAAATTGTGGCTTTCCGTATATATCGGTATATTTATAAACGTATCTTCCGTCTTTTCGCTGGCTCTCTCCATTACGCAAATTGCGATTTTTACTGTCTTTTCGTTTTACATTAGACATAGTGTAAAGCTCCTTTCCGTCATGGAATGAGCCGTGATACGCTATACCTTATTATACCATATCTACGGCTCAATGACATTAGATTTCGTCCAATGTATCTATGATTTTTTCAAATTGTTTTCGCTTAATCTGAATACGATTACCGTTCACGATAACCCAGCCAGCGTCAATATTTTCTTCGGCTAATTTACGCAATTTCTTTTCGCCAATGCGGAAGTATTTAGACGCTTCTTCAATCGTCAGAGTATATTTTTCCCAGATAGGCACATCAGTATTGTTCATAATCTATGCACCTCCTTTACTGTGTGTCATTTTTTACAAGCAGGCAGACGGCTTTGGAAAGCTCCGTTAGTATCTCAACTATTCCCATTCTTGTGGGCAGAACCGCACCATGCGGACGTATCATTATTCTGTGAGGATAGGTCGTGGCAAAACGACTTTTCCAACAGTCGCTCTCGGATCACTGCGTGGGTCGCTCGCTTTCTTTTGGAAAGGTCGTGGCGTACAGTCCCCGTGGCTTGCTATCTCACAAACGTATCTGTCTGCTTTATTCAGTTGTCAAAGACCAGACGGGCATAATCAATCCCGATATGAATTAGAAGCGTTTAATATCAAAGTTTAAGATTTTACGAATAATCGCTTCTTTGATAAAACCTTTCATTTCCAAATCTACCGCAAGACGTAAGTTGTTGTTATCGTCGTAAAACGGACGCATACAGCTCTGATTGATATATGGGTCATAAAATTCCAAGATTTTTGAAATTGCTGTTTCGTCGCCGTCGCAGGCTTTGGAAATAACCGTGAAAGTCGGTGTCAGCTCTTTTGGCATTTTTCTTTTTCCTCCTCAATCAGTTGCTTTAACTTGTCTAGTGCTTGTATTCTGCACTTCGTTACATTCGCTCTGGAACAGTCAAGCATTTTCCCAATGTAAGTGTCCGTGTCCCCAATGAAAAAATACTGTAAAACGATATTACGCTTTCGTTCTTCAATAGCTTTCAATGCACGAGCCAGTTGTTCATCTTCGATTGATACTTTTTCTCCACAGACTTCAAATACTGCAACATAATCCGTAGAATATGTATCTTCTGTACCTATGGAATTTAAGAGGTCGTCCATAATTTCGGCGAATGGCATTTCTTTTTTCTCTGAACGACGTATCGCTCGATAGAAGTCAATCGCTCTATGACGTATAACTGTTTTAATAGCACAATCGAATTGATGACAGGTTTTTTCTTGTAGTTCTGACGGTTTCATTTTCCTCACCTCCTTTCGCTAGTCGAAAAGAGGTGTCTGCCCCTTTTCATATATACCGCGTTGAAAGTGGGGTACAGCGTAACCAAAATCAAAAAAAACTTAAAAAAATTTTTTCTGGCATGAAAAAAGCCCGCACAAAACATATAGTCTGTACGAGCCTTTGAAACTGTATTGTATTTAGTTCTTATAACAATGCCGTTAGGGTCAAATTGATTGTGTCGAGGTATATCTAAAATATTCCATAATGACAGCTCCTTTACGGCACTATTCTTGTTTATTCAGACAGAAAAGAAATTGCACCGTTTTTAATTTCTAAGATTTCGTCGGCTTCTTCTGCCAAATGCTTACTGTGTGTAACCACAACAACACATTTTCCTAATTCATGTGCAGTCTTTTTCAGCAAAGCAATGATTTCATCAGCGGTAGTTTCATCAAGATTTCCCGTCGGTTCATCTGCCAAAAGTACATGAGCGTCGCTGGCTAAAGCTCTTGCAATCGCCACACGCTGTTGTTGTCCGCCAGATAGTTGCAATACATTTCTCTGCCAGTATTCTTTTCCAATACCGACTTCTTCCAATAATTTTTCAGCATTTCCACTACCACCTAATTTGACATTTTCAACCGTTGTCAAATAATCAATCAGATTATAATTTTGAAATACCAATGAGATATTATGCTTTCTGTGGTAATTCAGCCCTTTTTTTGTAATGTCCTCGCCATTGCAAAGGACAGTCCCTTTTACCGCTGTGTCTAAGCCTGCTAACAACGATAAGAGTGTTGTTTTTCCTGCACCACTCGGACCGACAATGGTATAGAAGATACCCTCCTCGAAAGTAGCAGATACATTATTCAAAATGGTTTTATCTTTTTTTGTTTTGTAAGCATAGCTTACATTCTTTACTTCTAACATTTTCGTCGTCCTCCTAACTCATTTCCGATAAAATATCTTTCGGGTTTCTCTTTAGTATTACAATTCCAGATACCAGAACAGAAGCCGTTATCAACACAAGAACACTTACACCGTCCAACAGATACATTTCTGGCGTAACCTCTACGCTGATACTCTGCACGTCCTGCTTTGGTGCAACGTATTCTGTGGATACTTTTCCCTCATTATTCTTTTCTTCCTCTTGCATTTGCTGAACCTGCTGTGATACCAGATAATTTGCAGTTACTTTAGAAACAGCAGGAGCGACAGCAAAGGACAACATAAGGGAGAGAACAGCAATCATAATCGCTTCGCTCCAAATTTGTCCGATAATTCTAAATTTCGGAACACCGAGAGATAAGAAAATACCAACTTCCTGCACCCGATTTTTCAGCCAGAACAGAAATACTAAAACAAGGATAACAAAACTTGCAACAGAGATTACCAATATCATCATTTCGCTCACTTTTGCTAAATCATTGAAGTTTGAGGACATGGTTTCGGAATTTCCGTTATTGTCAATCAAATCATATTGCTCCCAATTGATGTCTACTTTTTGCAGATTTTCTTTTACTTCGTCGTAAGCTTCCACATCTTCCACTTTGAAATAGGCTCTTTCATATAATGGACTTGTTTCACCCTCTGCCTTTTCTGGAAATCTCAAATCTGTAAATATTACATTTTCCGAACGGTAAGTATCTCCCTGCATAAGTGGGGACATCTTTTGATCCACTTGATAAATTCCAACAATCTCAGCTTCTGATACCTTTGAATTTTCAGTATCGTGGTAATCATTAAAAGAAATCTTATCGCCGATTTTCAGATTATTTTGCTTTGCCAGTTCCTCTGAAATGACACACATATCTTTATCCTCTGGGGTTATCATTCGTCCCTCTTTGATATGCAGGTTTCCAGATAAAACATTTCTGTCTAGTTTCATATCTTTGTTTCCAATTAAACTTACACCGCCAACATCTGCATTCTGGTCTACATCTTTATCTTCAATCCTTTTGAAATTTACAGGGTTTACGGGAGTTGTTACTGTTGTAATATTGTAATCAGCAATTCCTTTTGCTTTTGCCAATTTCTCAATGTCTTTTATATCTAAGCTTTCAAATTCATTTGTTGTCCAGCCTGTCCAAGTCTCCACACCATTGATAATCTCTTTTTCCTGATGGTAGCCACCAAAACTACCTTCCTTATCATTACCAATCTTTTCTGAGTATTCACGAACTCGCTTTGTTCGGTACTCTGCATTTCTTTCTAAAAGAAAGCCTGCACCTATGGCTTGTCTGGTTTTGTCCTGCACCTCAATACTGGCATTTTTGCTCGCCACACCTGCAAGAAGCAAGGTACTGATTGCAAAAACAATCAACAATAAGAGAATACTTTTTACGGGCTTTCTGAACACAGAACGCCTTGCCAATCCAAAAAAATTCATGTACTATCCCTCCATTTTTGCTAATATATCTTTTGGGTTTGCTCGTAATATCGGAAGAATGGAACAGCACAATGCCACCAAAATAACTGCACCGCCTAAAAGGAACAACATTCCAATATCTTGTATCTGCAAAACCACTTTCAGATTTTCTGTTACTGTTTCTGAACCGGTAATGACGTTTTGCAAAACGCCCGAGAACAATTTACCAATGGCTGTTGCTCCTAAAACCGAAAGTGTAAATACACTGCCTGCTTCTAATAAAGTTTGCAGGAAAATTTCACTTTTTGTCTTGCCGAGGCTCATAAAGATTGCCACCTCTTTTTGCCTTGTCCGCATCCACATACATAACAGCAGGGAAACAACAACAGTACCAGTTACCAATGTAAGTACCAGCATAAGATTTGCCACCTTACTGATTTGCTCTAATGGAGCAGACATCTGTTGATAAAGGGTATCGGAAGTGCTAAGTTCTACATCATTTCCGAATATTTTTTGCAGGCTGGTTTCCAGCACATCTAATTTTTCTGGTCTTTTTGAATAAACGCAGAGTTTTTCAAATTCAGCTTCTTTGAACAATTCTTTATAAGTGCTGTTGTCAATAAAGACTTGATTTTCTATTCGATTGACCGCCGTAGTTTTTGACGGCTGGTCTTTTTCCGCATTTCCTGCGGACATGAAAATTCCAATAATCTGAACAGATACTTTTGTTCCGTTTTCTGTACCTAGTTCAATCGTATCTCCAACCTTTAGTCCATTTTGATTTGCAAGGTTCGCATTGATAACAGCACCTTTTTTCTCATGTTTGATATAATCGCCAGAAGCTAAGCGGTACTGCATTTCTGAAAAAGGACTGTCTTTTTCCAAATCATCATAGGAGAGCAACGCTATTTTCAAATTTTCCTCATTCGTAGAAGTATTGAGCGTAACGGGAGCAAAATCATTCGGAAATACCTCTTGTCTGCCGATACGGTTGATAGACGAAACATCTTCCAGCGTTTCAATCTTGTTTACTTCATTCTCGGTTATCTTGCTGTCCTTACTTGTAATTTCAGCTACAATCTTAGAATTTGTCTTTTCCTGCATGGCTTGTTTGGACTCATTTGTAGTCCTTAAAATCATGCTTGTACCTAAAATCATACTGTTTACAAGTATCAAAACAATCAACAGAAGAATGGTTTTTCCTTTTTTTCGCTGTAAATAGCGAAAGCCAAGTTGATAAAACTTCATACTTCACACCTCTATTCCCAACGAGCTACGACAACCTTTGTTGCATTAAAATGAAGTGTGTCTGAAAACTCTCCATAGAGATATACTTCAGATTGTTTTTTTACATCGGATATAGAACCCGTTGTTACATTCCTAACACCAGACTGTGCATTTACTGTGGCAATGACAAATTCACAATCTGGGTTATAGGTTACAGAAACAGCATTCTCTTTTTTTTCCATTCCCGGTGCTTCTATTTTTATCCCAGCTCCACCCTCAATATCTTTTGCTTGATTTACCAAGCAACCATTGTCTGTAAATTCCAAAACACTTCCTATCAAATTAGCAGAATCTAATATGTCGTTTCCTTTATTTTCTGAAGAACCATTTGCATTTTCTTCATTCGTATTAGAATTGACAATAGGATTAGACGTATCTGGTTTTTCATCTGGACTTGCACCACACCCCGTCAATGCACAGATACATAATCCAACTGCTACAAATTTACTGATGTTTGTTTTTTTCATTTTTGTATTCCACCTTTCTTGTTCGATATGCCCCTATTGTAAAAGGAAACCATTCTAAAAATCCTGTAAAAAAGTAAGAAAATCATCATCATTTTTTAGAGGATTTTTACAGACTTTTCTGTTATACTGTCTATAATTTATATAGAAAAGGATTGATACATTATGAAAATACTTCTTCTGGAAGATGATTTAGAATTATGTAAAAATATAAAAATTTCGCTGGAAAAAGAAAACTATATGGTTGATTGTTGCAATGACGGGGAAACCGCTATGCTGTATGCCTTAAATACCGACTATGCTTATGACCTCGCCATTGTAGACCGTATGCTACCAATCATTGACGGTTTGACAATCATAAAATCTATGCGTAGAAAAGGAATATCTATTCCTATCCTTATCATTACTGCCATGAGTACCCTTGACAATCGGGTTGAGGGTTTAGACGGCGGTGCTGATGATTACTTAGTAAAGCCATTTCATATCAAAGAATTGCTTGCAAGAGTTCGGGCATTGACAAGGCGACCTGCCAATATCCAGTTATCGTCTAAATTACAATATGGAGATTTAACTTTCGATAAAGACAGCCGAACCTTATCTACACCCGTCAATTCTATTTTATTAACTTCAAAGGAAACCGAATTGACTTTTGTATTTATGCAGAACCCAGAAACACTATTTTCCCGTGAACAGCTTATCCTTAAAATCTGGGGCAGTTCTTCTGAGGTGGAAACTGGCAATGTAGACAGTTACATTTCTTTTCTGCGAAAACGCCTAAAAGAGTTAAAAAGTTCCTGTAAAATAACAACGGTCTACGGTGCAGGGTACAAACTGGAGAAACATGTTAAATAATTTATACCGAAAACTTCATATTCTGTTTGCAAGTTCTGTTATGCTGATTATTACCCTTGTGATTTCCTTTGTTGTTGCGAACACAGTTCACACGGAAAAAATCAACGAAAGCACCTTGTTTCAAAGATTGACAACCTTGCTGATTTATCAAGTGGAAAGTGCTTCTTCGGATATGGATAAGGAACTTAAAGCCTACGAAGAAAGTTATCATATTTTTTCCTTGATTAGCGATACAAAAGGAAATACCATTTATCAGAGTAATTTTCCATTTCCAACTCCTACGGACAATCTGTTGCATGATGTAGAAAAGCAGATTTCTACACAACCATTATCACAAACAGAAAACAGCACAACTTCACAAGGCGGTTTTCTGGAAATAAGAGGAACACATCACGATACTTATTTTGTTATTCCTGCTACCATTCGGACAGCAAATGATACCGTATATCATGCAACCTTTTTTTATCAGACAGCCAGTTTGACGGATATTTTACAAAAGACATTGCCTATCTATCTTCTTATCTGGTTTTTGGCTTGTATCGTTGTTATCGTGCTGACCCGTTATCTGCTGAAAAAGTCGTTTGCTCCAACGGAACGGATACTGCAAAGCCAAAAAGATTTTGTTGCAACAGCGTCCCATGAATTAAAATCTCCACTTGCTGTTATGATTTCCAACACGGATATGCTTCTTGATAATGTTTCCTTAAACGAGCAGGCAAGGCAAGCCGTACAGACCATAGATTTTGAATGTATGCGGTTATCCCGTTTAGTCAAAGATATGTTGCTTCTGGCTTCTTCCGACGCTAAAACATGGACATTGCATAAAAGCACAATCAATGTAGATACCTTACTCATCACGTTATATGAAACCTACGAACCCGTCTGCATGAAGCAGAATTTAGAACTAAAACTGCATTTATCCGAGGAAAGTTATCCTGCCATGCTTACCGACAAAGACCGATTATTTCAAATCTTGTGTGTCTTTATGGATAATGCCATTCAACATTCCAAGAATAATTCTTTGATAGAGATAGAAGTAATCGCCACCGAAAAGAATATTGCTTTTTCTGTGGCAGACCACGGACAAGGCATTTCTGATGAAGATAAGCAGTATATTTTTGACCGCTTTTATAGTGGCGACAAGTCCCATACGAACAAATCAAATTTTGGACTGGGACTAAGTATCGCCAAAGAATTAACCCAAATGCTGAACGGCACAATAACTATCAATGATACTGCTGGTGGCGGTGCTACTTTTACTGTTAAATTTCCTCTGAAATAGATTAAGGCTTGCAGATCATACAATATGTATGGAGCAAGCCTTTTTTCAAATCTTTGTCTTTTTGGTAATCTTGTAAATATATTCTTCTGGGGTAGGGCGTTTATTACCAAAATATTTTTTGAAATTTGCCTGCACCTCTGGGTCTGGGCTGTTCATGGCTTCATCAATCGTTGCTTCAATATCAGCCCGTATATCAGCCAATGAAACACCGCCAGCCTTTGCACCTGCTTTCAAAGCTTTTTTAATATCTCGTTTTTTTAGACCTATCATATTTCAAATAACCTTTAATCTATATATTTTTCATAAACATTTTTTACATAAAAGTGGCTATTAAGCCAAAAGCTAAAATACCAAACATAAGAAAACCGAAAAAAGCACTAACACATAAAGCGACGATTGAAAATACATCTCGTCGTTTGGGATTTTTTACTAACGAAACCGAAAGAACAAAACCAGATAATATCGAGATTACATTTAATACAATCAATCCCGTTTGAAGTCCTCCTGTAATTTCTTCTGTAAAAAGAGAAATCAATAACGTGATAAATGGTAACAGCGAAATGATAAATGTAATAACACTTAATTTATTTTTTTTCATTTTATATTACCTCATTTCTTTTCGTCCAAAGCATTTAATAGAAACACATAGTGCAAGTGCTGATATGATTACAGCACACGGTACAAACGAAAATAATGATAGTGTACTTCCTGTATCTGTCGTTGTTACTGTATGTAATGCGTTTGACACAACATAACCACTATAACAATAAGGATATACTATCCATAAAGGTGTATTAGCAACCAAAACCCCCGGAATTATCAAAAGTAAGTTTAATCCCATAGATAATAGTGGTTTTTCAAACAGTATGGTAATTGCCCACATACAAGAAATAGCTGGAATCATAGTCGTAAATAATTTTAATGTCCACGTTAATAAATAAAGGACAGGAATAGATTCTGTTACATTCATTATTTTAGTAGCGATAATACCTGCAATAACGAATGAGATAAAAAAGATAAGTAATTGGATTGCTAAAAAGCTCAATAAAACAAAGAATTTTGTTAAGGCAAGTTTTTCTTTACTGATGGGTAAAGCAAGCATTTTTAATATACCATTATTCTTTGTTTCTCTGTTAGCAATCATAACGCATACAACTACCATTGAAAACGGAAGTAAATAATAACCAAAAAGCAATGCACTTTGAATAAACATTGCCGACCAAGCATTTGTATATTCTGGTGTCATATACATACTGATACTGAAAACACCAGAAACCACAACTAAAATAGGTGGAATTAAAAGCAAAGGCAGAATCATAGACCTTTTCACTTTCATAAATTCTATTTTTAACAATTCAATAATTGACATACGATTGCCCCCCTTTTATTCATAATGCTTTATTTTGCAAAGATACCAGCCAATCATAAAGAATATGATTGTTTCAAAAACTCCCAATATTAAAATACCTGTATCAATACTTGCTGTTGAAGCTACCGCAGGTTTCATCATCAGTACAAATGGATTGACAAGAAATAGTGATATATCTGAAAGGGACATTGCCATACCGCTAAAAAAACCTGCTACTCCAATACCTAATGTAAACCATATATTTTCACATCGTGATGACACCAAAAGCATAAATGCCAATACAGGTAAAGATGATACAAAGCAATATCCTGTATATTTGACAAGTGTTAGTAACTCAAAAGTTCCGTTGGGTAAAAAGATATTTCCAATAATACACAATGCTCCATTTTGCAAGACGATACAAAAAGTAAGCAAAACAAATAATATATAAAATTTATTTTTGAAAATAGATGATGTTTCAAAAGGAAGCATATACATCTTTTTAATTGCATTTCCTTGAAACTCCATATTATATGTTAAAGTTGTTGCCACGATAATGCCGAACATATTAAGAACCATAACCATTCCATAAAGTTGTGTCAGCAAAACGTCCATAGGCGGAAGCGGTAAACTCAACAAAACCTCTTTACGAACTATAAAATTTACAAAAGCGTATAATGCACCAAGAAGTCCAACAAGCGGTAAAACCACTAATATTCCAGTACGTTTACATTTTTTTAATTCTACGGTTAAATTCTTCATAATTTTAACCTCTGCTTTCTATTGGCATTGTCCTCATCAATCATAGATAAAAACATTTCTTCTAAGTTATCATTTTCAAAGCCAGCTTGATGTGCCGTCAATTTCAAATCATCAAGACTTCCTTCAAATAATAATCTTCCATGATTTAAAATACCAATATTGTCTGCTAATAATTCAATTTCTGACAGCATATGTGACGAAATTAGAACCGTACAGTCATATCTTTTTGGAAGTGTTTTAATGAGATTGCGAATTTCGTGAATACCTGCTGGATCTAAACCATTGGTTGGTTCATCTAAAATTAAAACTGGTGGTTCGCCAAGTAGAGCAGAAGCAAGACCTAAACGCTGTTTCATTCCTAAAGAATATTTTTTTGCCAAGCGATTACCAAATTCAGATAATCCTACTAATTCTAATGCTTCATCAACACTTGACGCTGGAAGTCCTAAAATTCTACGAATAATATCAAGATTTTCTCTACCTGTTAAATTTGGATAGAATGACGGAGACTCGATAAATGAACCAACTTCTTTCAAAATACGAACACGGTCATTCGGGAAAGTCATGTTATCAATTTGAAATTCTCCATCAGTAGGTGCAGTCAAACCCAAAAGCATTTTCATAGTCGTAGATTTCCCAGCACCATTTGGTCCGAGAAAACCGTAAATACTACCTTTCTTAATGTGTAAAGATACGTGATCTACTGCAATAAATTCTTTGTATGTTTTTGTCAAATTTTTAGTTTCAATCATGTTTTTCATAATTTTTAACTCCTTTCTCGTTACTTATAATATAAAACACCGACATTACAGCAACATTCTCTCTACCTTACATTTACCTTACAAATGCGAAAATGACTGTTCAACTTTTTTCAGAATGTTATAATAGGATAAAGAAAAAGATAAAGAGAGTGTGACAAACAAATGAAAGATACATACTTAAAATCAAAAAAAGTATTAATAGTTGATGATGAAGAAAGTTTAAGAAGTATGCTCATTACCATATTAGAAGATGAAAACTTTTTTAATATTATTACCGCTGATTGTGTAAAATCAGCTTTGGAAATCTGCCAACAGGAAAAACCAGATATAGCTATATTAGATGTTATGCTTCCAGACGGAAACGGTTTTGAGCTTATGGACGCACTAAGAAGTTTCACTAATATTCCAGTAATATTTTTGACTGCAAAAGATGATATACAAGATAAATATTCTGGTTTTGGGTTAGGAGCTGACGATTATATAACAAAACCCTTTATGCCAAAAGAACTTGTCTTTCGCCTAAATGCCGTATTACGCAGATGTTATAAGGAAGATAGCCCTCTTATAGAATTACATGATTGTAAAATTGATTTGGCTAATGCACAAGTTATAAAGAACGATGAAGTTTTACCTCTTACCGCAAAAGAACATGATATTTTAGAAACACTTGTACGAAATGCTAATCATATTGTAACAATAGACGCTCTTTGTGAAGCTGTATGGGGCGATAACCCATTTGGATATGGAAATTCTCTCCTTGCTCATATTCGACGTATAAGAGAAAAAATTGAACTTAACCCCTCAAAACCAAAATCATTAATAACTGTTAAAGGATTGGGATATAAAATAAACGTGGAAAGCAGGTTACAATAATGCGTAATTTTGGAAAATTTATCAGTAAACATTTCTTTATATACTTATCAGTAGTAATTCTTAT
>OHFE01000454.1_pt1 | contig 14640 bp, 11 predicted proteins | sample 1567471 | NCBI WGS metagenome assembly OHFE01 (sample SAMEA3879513, study PRJEB24766) | human gut metagenome | biome: human-associated habitat; feature: feces | place: USA | collected 1985/1987 | reverse complement strand
CTCATCATACCGGAGAAATAGTCGTGAACCGCACCGGCAAAAATCGTACCAAAGGTGATCCACAGGAACACGATGGGACCCCACAGAGCACCCTGCAGGGCACCGAAGATGGGGCCGAGGCCCGCGATGTTCAGAAGCTGGATCATAAACAGCTTCCACTGCGGCAGAACCACATAGTCCACGCCATCGTTGATCTTGACAGCCGGCGTTTCACGGTCGTCAGGGCCGAAGGTCTTTTCGACGATGCCACCGTAAACGAAGTAGCCGCCGATCAGCAATGCGAGGCAGATCAGAAAGCTAAACATTTTTCTCCTCCTATTTTATTACAAATGTTTGCCTTGCAGGAGAATTTCCCCTGCGTTTCGCCTGATTATAATAATTTTTTGGAGAAAAAAGTCAATCGTCAAAATGAACAAATTTTAAATGAATATTATTTCATTCAAGCTGGATATTTGTTTTTCCCTTATGCGCGGATGACCTGCTCGATGGCCGCTAAAAGCTCGTCGTAGCCCTCAAAAGCGGGCAGATGCGGGTAGTCGTGCTTGATCTTTTCCGTCGTGCGGAACAGGAAGCCCGCCTTGGACGCTTCGATCATTTCGAGGTCGTTGTAGCTGTCGCCGCTGGCGATGGTCTCAAAGCCGATGGACTGAAGGCCGCGCACGGTCGTAAGCTTGGAATGCTCGCATCTCATCTTGATGCCGCTGATGAATCCGTCGGCGTCCACCTCGAGAGAGTTGCAGAAAATGGTCGGCCAGCCGAGTTTTTTCATCAGCGGTTGTGCAAATTCCTCAAAGGTGTCGCTCAAAATGATGGCCTGCGTCTCAGATCTCAGCTTGTCGAGGAATTCTTTCGCCCCCGGCAGCGGGTCGATGCGCGCGATAGTCTCCTGAATTTCCTTGAGTCCCAGGCCGTGCTCGCGGAGCACGCCCAGGCGCCATTTCATCAGCTTGTCGTAGTCCGGCTCGTCGCGCGTGGTGCGGCGCAGCTCCGGGATGCCGCTGACCTCGGAGAATGCGATCCATATCTCGGGCACCAGAACGCCCTCAAGATCCAGGCAGGTAATATACATCGGTATGTCCCTCTGCTGAAAAAATTTTTGGAAGCCTAAAAAAATAAAAGGCTCTATGTTCATTATACAAAATCCTGCCGTAAAAGCAACAGGTATTTCAAGTTTTTTGCCGAGGACGTATGAAGCGGCCGATCCGTGTCATACTATCTTTGATTCTAAAATCAAGGAGATGGACGTATGGACACACTTTGTCTGATCCTCGCCATTATCGGCGCTGTCAACTGGGGGCTTGTGGGCTTTGCGCGGTTCGATCTGGTCGCGTGGATCTTCGGCGGGCAGACCGCAGGCGTCAGCCGCGTGATCTACGCGATTGTAGGCATCGCGGGGCTCTGGTGCATCACGATGCTCTTCCGGAAGCGCAGCCGTCCGGAGGCATAAGACTTCATGTATGCGTATCACACCACGAAAATCCGCAGCTGCTGATGCATGAAGCGTTTGCGCATCCTTTCCGGCTGCCCCGCAGGGGCGCAGAACTGGCACATTTCTTAATTTGCTATGCTTTTGCATCGCAAAAATACCGGACGCTGGAGACTCCTGCGTCCGGTATTTTCAGGTCCGGGGGTAGCGGCAGCGTGTCCGTGTTTTTCAGGCTTCCTCTGCCAGCTTTTCCCTGGCCTTTTTCAGCGCGTTCGCGAGCTGGTCGGGACAGGAGGTTTCTTTCATGCCGCAGTGGATGCCGTCGAGGCGTTCGATCACGGTGTCGATGTCCATGCCTTCGACGAGCTTGGAAATGCCCTGCAGGTTGCCGTTGCAGCCGCCGATGAATTCAATATTCTTGACGGTCTTTCCGTCCACGTCAAATAAAATTTCCTGCGAGCAGGTGCCTTTGGTTCTGTAAGTAAAATGCATCTTGGTTTCTCCTTTTTATTCAGTCAAATCGCAGAGCGATGAGTTTACATAACGATTTCTCCGTCCCGGATGCGGAGCACCTTGGTGAAGCTGTCCAAAAACTCCGGGGAATAATTGTGCATGGCGACGATCAGGATCTCGCAGGGCAGCTGCGCGATCTGCTTTTCCAGCTCGACGCGTGTTTTTTCGTCAAGGCCAGCCGCCGGTTCGTCCAGCATGACGAGACTTCCCTTCCGCCAGAGCGTCCGGGCCAGGTCGAGCCTGCGCTCTTCGCCGCCGGAAAGGGCGTGCTCCTCGCCGCCGATTTGTATGTCCATGGACGCGCCGCGCTCGGCATACCATTTGGAAAGCCCGGCGTCAGCAAGCGTCTTTGTCAGCGCCTCGTCCTGCTGTGCCGTACCGGAGAACATGGTGAGATTGTCGCGGATGGAGGCGCTGTAGACAAAGGTTTTCTGCGATAACAGCGTGACCTGCTTCCGGAAATCCTCATAGCGGTAATCGCGGCAGGGGCGGCCATTGATCACGTATTCCCCGTCCGCGGCGTACATGGAGGCCAGCACCTTCAGAAGCGTCGACTTTCCCGCCCCGCTCTCGCCGAGCAGCGCAATGCGGTCGCCCTTCCGGAGCGTCAGATCAACATGCTTTAAAATCTCACGATCATCCCTGCGGCAGGAGATATCGTTCAGTGTGACCGTCTTGATCTGCGTCAGCGGTTCACTTCCCCAGCTGTCCGCCTCGTCCGTCGGCGCGTCCAGAAATGCGAGGACGCGCTTGCAGACCGCCGAGGCGGCGATGGTCGAGGAATAGCGTTCGCTGATGATCTGCACCGGCCCGGCGACAAGGTTCATGAGGCTTGCAAAGGTAATGAGCGCCGGGAGCGTGATGACGCCGCGCGTGACGAAGAACAGACCGAGCACCCACGTGCCGAGCACGACGAGATTGCCGCAGCCGTAGGCTCCCGCGTATAAAAATCTGCGGATGCGGCGGGAGCGGAGCTTTTTCCGGTAAAGGGTTTCGTTTGCCTCGTCATGGGCATGGTTGATGCCGGAGAAAGCGTTGAAAATTTTCAGCTGGAAGAAACCGGAGAAGATCTGTGTGATCGCCGTCAGATAGCGGGCTTTCGCCTGCTGCTCGTTCTCCTGATGCGCCTGCAGGCGCTTTTCCGTCAGCTTGGGGAACGCCGCCGTCAGCACGCTGACGGCGATCATGATCAGGGTCATGACCGGCTGGATAGCAATGGCCGAGCCGACTGCCAAAAGGAAACAGCAGATCTGAAAATAAATTTCGCCCAGCGCCGCGACGTAATCCTGCTGGATGGTGTCGACGTCGTTCTGCACGAGGGACAGGCAGGAGCCGTCGTCCTTTTCGCTTTTTTCCATATAGCTGAGCGCTTCGATCTTCCGCACAGCGTCGGCGCGGAGGTCGCGGCCAACGCGCTGGACGACGATATCGCGTGAATAGTCCAGCAGGAAGGCGAAAAATGTCTCAATACAGAGGTAAAACAGCGTCACAAGCGCGATTTTCCACACGCGCGAGAGGTCGCCCTCCATGGCGCTGTCGGCAAACGTGCCAAGCAAAAAGGACATGAACACAGACGAACCGGCCGCCAGAAGGTTGGACACAAGGAACAGCGCGACAGACGGGCGGTTTTTGCGGTAATAGCGCTTCATAGCGGGCCTCCTCTTCGGTTTAGTAATACTTGATCTCCGAGCGGTGCGCCTCCAGCAGATTGTCCAGGTATTGCTCGACATATTTCGTCATCTGCTCCGGCGGGTTCACCTTTGTAAATTCCAGTCCATGCTGCGCGCAGTATTCCTGCCCGAGCGTATCGCGCAGTCTCTGCCGCAGCATCCTGCGGGGAAGCTGCTCCGCAACCATATCGAAATACTGTTCGGTGGTGATCCCCATTTTTGTGCACCACTCCTCGATATAGCTTCGCACTTCCTCGTATTCTTCGTAGTTTTTCCGCTGTCCGGCCATCTCTGCGTCCACCTCTTCCTGTGTGACGGAAAGGCCGCGCTGCTCCGCCTCATCGAGCATGATGAGGTTCAGCAGGATCTGATCCAGTGCGTCCGCGTCGCTGACGGTTTTGTCTCCTGTGACGTTGATCTGGTTTTCCTTTTCATACGCGACTTCGCTCTGCAAAATCTGCGTATCCTTGTAGGTCGCAACAACCGGGTCGTCCGACGTCTGCTTCTGACAGGCTGTCAGGAAAAGCAGAAGAAAACACAGCGCAAGCAGGATTCGTGATTTCATGGCGTTCTCCTTTCATCATTCGGTCAGGTCGCACAGGGTGGCGTTTACATAATCCGCGAGGCGCATGGGGTCGAGCAGCACTTGGCAGCCGCGGCAGCCGGCGGAAACGCCGATCTCGTCATAGAGCTGGGCCGTCTCGTCGATGTAGGTCGGGAACGGCTTTTTCATGCCGATGGGGCTGCATCCGCCGCGGATATAGCCGGTCGCGGCCAGCAGGTCTTTGACGTGGATGAGCTCGATTTTTTTGTCGTGGGCCGCCTTGGCCGCTTTTTTCAGGTCCAGCTCACAGCAGACCGGGATGCAGAACACGGCATAGCCGCCGCGCTCGCCCTTCGCAACGAGCGTTTTGAAGATCTGCTCCGGCGGCATGCCGATGCCCTCGGCGGCGTGCATCCCGTTCAGGTCGTTCTCGTCAACCTCATATTCTGCTGCGCGGTAGGGAATTTTCGCCGCGTCAAGCAGGCGCATCACGTTGGTTTTTGTCATTTGGAAGCCCCTCTTTCACGGCCATTATACCTGATTTCCGCGTTTCTGGCAAGGAGCAAAACGCGTGCGCATGATTTGTGAAAATGCGTTTAAACTATCTGTATCTCTCAAAGATCATCTGTAGGGGCCGATGCCTACATCGGCCCGGAAGAATACACCATTTTTACGGTAATCTTCGGCGAATTCGCAACTTCCCAGCGGGCCGATGTGGGCATCGGCCCCTACAGTGAAAAAGGCAAGCGCTTGCGGATTCGCCCTGAATTTCCGAAAAATCTCTGCCTGCTGCTCGGGCCGACAGAGTCGTCGGCCCCTACGGGATAGCTAATCTTACACAGACAGGAGCACATGAATATGGGTGAAGCAAAGAAGGAAGAACAGGCGCGGCAGGAGCTGATCGATCTTGGCGCGTCGACGACGAAAACGGCGCGGGGGACGATTTACACGCTGACGATCATCGGGCAGATCGAGGGCCATCAGGCGCTGCCGGAGAACATCAAGACGACAAAATATGAGCACGTCATTCCCCTGCTCGCGGCCGTGGAGGAAAGCGAGGAAATTGACGGGCTGCTGCTGCTTCTCAACACAGTCGGCGGGGATATCGAGGCGGGGCTTGCCATTGCGGAGCTGATCGCGGGGATGAAGAAACCCACCGTCTCTCTGGTGCTGGGCGGCGGGCATTCCATCGGCATTCCGCTGGCGGTGTCGGCCAAGAAAAGCCTCATCGTCCCGACGGCCAGCATGACCGTCCATCCGGTGCGCATGACGGGGCTTGTAGTCGGCGCGCCGCAGACGTATCAGTATTTCAATCAGATCCAGGAGCAGATCGTAAATTTCGTGACAAAGAATTCGCATATCTCCCGCGAGGACTTCCTGCGCTATATGATGGCGACAGATGAGATCGCAACGGACGTCGGTACGGTATTATACGGCGAAGAGGCCGTTTCCTCGGGGTTAATGGACGCAATCGGCTCCCTTTCCGACGCGCTGAGCCTGCTGCACCGTCAAATTGAACGGCGCAGGAAGCGCGAGAAATCCCATAATCAGTAATTCTTGCGAATTGACAGCGGCAATGTGCTGTGCTAAAATGCGGTCGGTGCGAGCGGTGGAGTCTGTCATAGGCGCCGGGAGGCGTTCTATTCGCATCGGAGCGTGTATAGCTTTCGGCAGAACCATGACCATGGTTCTGCCGTCCTGTTTATAGGGGGAATTTCATATGAGAAAAACGAAGATCGTCTGTACCATCGGCCCGGCCAGCAGCTCGGAGGAGGTATTTGCGGAAATGTGCCGGGCGGGACTCAATGTCGCGCGCCTGAACTTTTCGCACGGAACGCATGAGGAGCACCAGCAGAAATTTGATATGATCCGCAAGGTGCGGCGCGAGCTGGAGCTGCCCATCGCCATCATGCTCGACACCAAGGGGCCGGAATACCGCATCCGCACGTTCAAAAATAAGAAGATCATGCTGAAGGACGGCGATCCGTTCACCTTTACGACGCGGCAGGTCGACGGCGACGAGACGATCGTTTCCGTCAGCTATGCAGGACTGGCAAACGATCTTTCCGTGGGCGATACGGTGCTGGTCAACAACGGGCTGGTCATTTTTGAGGTAGAGAACATCGAGGGGACAGAAATTCACTGCCGCGTCGTGACGGGCGGTGAGCTTTCGGACTGCAAGAGCATGTCGTTCCCGCACAAGGTACTCGAACAGGTCTATCTGAGCGAGCAGGACAAGGATGATCTGCTGTTCGGTATTCAGAACGGCATTGATTTTGTCGCGGCATCGTTTGTCTCACGGAAGCAGGACGTGCTGGACGTGCGGCGGTTTCTGGATGAGCATGGCGGTAAGGATGTTGAGATCATCGCCAAGATCGAGAACCAGACCGGCATTGACAACGTGGAAGAGATCTGTCAGGCGTGCTCCGGCATTATGATCGGCCGGGGCGATCTGGGCGTGGAGGTTCCGTTTGCGGAGCTGCCTGCGATCCAGAAGTATCTCATTACCAAGTGCCGTCTGCTCGGCAAGCGCGTCATTACGGCCACGGAAATGCTCGAATCCATGATCCACAATCCGCGCCCGACGCGGGCGGAAATTTCCGACGTTGCCAACGCGGTCTATGACGGCACGAGCGCCGTCATGCTCTCCGGTGAGTCGGCGGCGGGCAAATATCCGGTCAGAACCGTGCAGACCATGGCCGAGATCGTGGAGGAAACGGAAAAGCATATCGACTATGAGCCGCTGTTCCGCGCCGAGGCGTTCCAGATCAAGAACATGGTCGACGCGATCTCGCACGCGACGTGCTGCATGGCCTGCGACATCCACGCGAAGGCCATCGTCGTCAGCTCGCTTTCCGGCGCGACGGTGCGGATGGTCTCGCGCTTCCGCGTGCCAGTGGACATCATCGGCATGGCGACAAACGAGCGTGTGTGGTACCGTCTGGCACTCTCGTGGGGCGTGCAGCCGGTTCTGTGCGAGGAAACGTTTACATCGACGGACGTGCTGTTCTATAATGCGCTGCGCGCGGCAAAGAAGGCCATGCACCTGCAGCCGGGCGACAACGTCGTCATGACTGGCGGCAACACCACCGGCACGTCTGGAAATACGAATCTGATCAAGGTCGAGACGATCTGAAGCGAGCCTGAGTTCAGTCGATGGTTCACTGAAGGCTCCCCTTGTCGTGCCCCACACGATAAGGGGAGCCTTGGGTGCTCCTGATTCAAACAGCCGGACGCGGGAAAATCCTGCGTCCGGCTGTGTTGTTCCTGCTATTATTTAATGTTGCAGCGCACGATGCACTGGTAGGTGACGCCGTTGTAGGTCGTGGAAACGTAGGCTGTGCCCTTGCCCTCGGCCTTGACCACGCCGGTGCCGTCGACCGAGCAGACGGAAACGTCGCTCGATACCCACAGAAGGCCGGTGATCTTATCGCCGTTTGCGTCGCGCAGGGAGATCTGGAACGTCTCGCCCTTGACGCCCATGGTGACGTCGCTGTTGCTGATGGTGCACTCGCCTTCGCCGCTCCTATCCTCAAAATTGCAGCGGACGATACAGGTCAGCTCACTGTCGTCGACGGCGGCTTTTACCGTCGCCGTACCCTTGCCCTTTGCGGTCAGGACGCCGTTTTCGGAGACGGTGACGATGGATTCATCACTGCTCTGCCACGTGATCTTTGCGCCGTCCGGCGCGCCGGTCACGGAAAGGGTGTACTGCTCGCCCGCGTTCATGAACGTCAGATCATCCTTGTTCAGTGCCAGCTCTGCCGGGTCGCCCTCCGCCGCTCCGGTTCCGACATAGGCAAAGTCGCAGGTCACGAGACACTGGGCCGTCTGTTCACCGCACTGGGCAGTGATAACGGCGGAGCCTGCGTTCACGGCGATGATCTTGCCCTGCTCGGAGACGGTCGCGACCGTCTCGTCGCTGGACGAGAACGCAACGGGCTCTGTGCAGTCATCCGGGGTGCGCGTGAAGGTGATGTTAAAGAAGCGGCCCGCTTCCTCAAAGGTCACGGTCGGGGCGGAAAGCGTCAGGCTGGTGCAGCTTACGCTGGACTCATTCTGCTCGGGTTCGGGCGTCTGGTCGTGCTTCTGGTCCTCCTCGTTCATGTAGCGGTTCTCGTCCGGCTGCGCCGGCTCGGCGGGCTGCTGGACAGTCGCCTGCTCCGGCTCCGGCTGTGCAGGCTCGGCAGGCTGCACGGGCGCTTCGAGCGCCGGCTCACGGTACAGCGGCGACCAGCCGAGGCGGCTGAACGCCAGCAGCGCGCCGCCCAGCACCGCAGCGCCGAGGATCACGCACAGAACCGTCATCATCCACTTGGGGATGGCGTAGACGGCTTCGCCGGGTGCGCTCTGCGCGTCGGACGGCTGGGGCGCGGACGCGGTGCGCAGGCGCTTGCCCGCGTAGCCTCTGGCTGCCTTCGGCGCGCCTGCATCCTGCCGCAGACGTCTGCCCGGCGCGGGACGCTCCGCAGGGGCGCTCTGCGCGGACTTTTCCGGCACGGGGGACGTGCGCTCCGGCTCTGCGGGAGCCGCGGGGCCTGCCGCGGTGCGTCCGCACAGCGGACACTGGCGCAGGCGCGCATCGTATGCCGTGCCGCAGTATTCACAGGTTTTCAATTCCATAAATGGGCCTCCAACTGTTGTGCTCCGGCCTTTTGGGCATCGGAGCGATGCGTTTATTCAGACACAGGAGACAGTATATCACAGATTGTTACAGATTCCAAGTGGATGGGACAAGATATTGTATTGCATTTTTTATAAAAATGACATAGAATAAAGATGTGTTTGTAAAGGAGGCGAACGAATTGCCAGAACTGAACATGATATCGCCGCTGCTGACGAACATGGAGCTCGTCAAATGCGTCAGCGTGCACGGCGGTACATCTGTCTATATTGTCAAAAGCACAAAAAGCAATCAGTCCTATTATCTGAAGCACATCTGCATCCCGGAATCGCAGAAGCAGGTCGACGCGCTGATGTTCACCGGAGCGGCCGCCACGGTCGAGGACGCGCAGAATTATTACAAGCAGGTCGCCGCCGATTATCAGGCGGAGCTTGAGACGCTCGAAACGCTTTCCGCCAGTCCGAACATCGGCTGCTACCGCAGCTACCAGATCGAGCCGAAGGAGGACGGCGTCGGCTTTGAAATTTATCTGCTGGCCGAATACCGCCAGACGCTCTCCGAGGTGCTTGCCGAAACGCCCATGACGCAGTCGGGCGCGGTCAATCTGGGTCTGGATCTGTGCAGCGCGCTGTGCAGTCTGCGCGAGGCCGGGCTGATCCACCGCAACGTCAAGCCGTCGAACGTGTACTTAAGCAGTTCGGGGCACTATCTGCTGGGCGACCTCGGCATCGCGAAGATCGACGAGCTGAAATACTGCTCGATGCCGGAAAATATGCTCAGCTCCTTCTCCGCGCCGGAGCTGTTCAGCCTGCTTGGGACGATCGAGCCGACGACCGATATCTACTCTGTCGGCATGATCCTCTACCGCATCTACAACGGCAACCACGGCCCGTTCGAGGACGAAAAAACATCTGCCCGCGCGGCAGACAAGCTGCGCGTGACCGGCCAGCAGCTGCCGGCTCCCATGTACGCAGATTATGAAATGGCGGACATTCTGCTGAAGGCCTGCGCATTCAAGCCCGAGGACCGCTATCAGACCCCGCAGGAGCTGCAGGAGGCGCTGCTGGAATACGGCAAGCGCAACGAGGCGTCCGACGCGCTGATCGTCCCGCCCATCGAGGGCGAGCCGGAGCAGATCGACCCCTCCGCCGAAGAAGAGGTCGAGCCGGTCCAGTTTGCCGACACCGAGCAGATGGCGGACGATTTCAAGGAGAGCTTTTCACCGGACACGGCCATGCTCAACGCCATCATCGACGAGGTCCATCGCGGCGAGGCGGGCCGGAACACCCTTGATCTGGATGAAAATTCGCAGGATGCGTCCGAGGACGATGCGGACAACAGCTCCTCCAGCGAAGACGCTGAGGTGGACGAGCTGAAGATCAATCTGCCCCCGCGCGGACAGCGGCGGAAGAAAAAAGCGTCCGCGCCAAAATGGATCCTGCCGGTCTTCATTGGCGCGGCCGCACTGGCTGCGATTGCGGCGGCGGTATGGTTCTTTGTGATCGTCCCGTCTGTCACGCACGTCAACTCCGTCTCCGTGACGGACATCGGCACGGATTATCTGACCGTTCAGGTCGAATCCGGCGAGGACAGCGGCGCATTTGACGTTACCTGCTCCGACGCCTACGGCAACCAGAGCCGGAAGGCCTTTACGGCGGGCGAAGCCATGACGTTTGATTCTCTCGTGCCGGGCACGCAGTATACGATCGAGGCCGTCCCGCTGGAAGGCAAGAAGATGACGGGCTCCTATTCCGCCACCGCCTCGACCTACGCCGAAACGAAGATCCTGAGCTTCACGGCGACGCCGATCTCCATCACGCAGGCCGAGCTGAACTTCATCCTTCAGGACGGCCCCGACTTCGACAGCTGGACGCTTTCGTATGCGGCGGAGGGCGCCGAGGCCAAGACTGTCACCTTCTCCGGCCATTCGGTCGTGATCAGCGATCTGCAGTCCGGCTCGGAATACACCTTTACGCTGGTTCCCCCCGAAAATACACTGCTGACCGGCGCGACCGCCGCGACGCTTTCGACGGTGCCGACCGTGGATCTGGTGCCCGACAGCGTATCCATCGTGACGTCCAGCTCCTCCGCTCTGCTTACGTGGCAGTATGAGGGCGACGCGCCTGAAAAGTGGGTCGTCACCATCACGGACAAGGCCGGCTTCGAGGAAACGAAGGAGGTCACCGTCCCGAACGTGACGTTTGAAAACCTCGTCTCCGGCACGGAATACGAGATCGAGATCTCCGCGCCGACGATGCTCTCCCGGTACACGATGAACGCCACGCCGACCGTCACGAACATCAAGGACTTCAAGTCCTCCGATGAGACGGACGAGACGGGCCGGACGATCAACGTCAACCTCAGCTGGGTCTGCGAGACAGAACCCGCCGAATCCGGCTGGGTCGTGACCTACACGCTTCAGGATGTGGAAAATGCCGAGCCGCAGACGCTGGAAACGGATACGGATTCCTGCGTCATCCCCGCCAACAATATGTACCCCGGCGCGACGTACAAGGTCACGCTGGCACTGAAGAACGGCGATCTGCTCGACGGCACAACTGAGCTGACCTTCACGACCGCCAATGTGGATAATCCCTACACAGCCAACGGCGTCAAGGACCCCTACACCGGCCTGTTCCTCAAGCCGAATAAGGAGACGTTCCGCTATGTCGATCTGGTCACGCGCCGCTCGACATTCTCCAAGGGTGAGCTGGTCGCGTTCGACGTGGACGCGGGCAGCAATCTGGACGCTTCCTCCGACGGAACGGTCATGGTCAACCTTGTCATCCGCGACGCGGACGGGAAGATCGTCGATTCGTCCAGCTCCGTGCTGGTCTGGAAGGATATGTGGGAAAAGAATATGTTCGTCGGCTACTTCCCGCGCACCCCGCAGACCGACGGCGATTATACCCTGTCCATCTACATCGGCAACCAGCTGCTCGATTCCGCAAAGTTCACCGTTAAGAGCTGATCCGGTTTTTGCCGTCCAATCGGATGGTCTGAACAAGCAGATAAACGGATGCACCAACGGCTCCCCTTGCATATAAGGGGAGCCGTTTTGTGCTCCTGCGGAAGTGCAGCACAAAAAAGAAAAGCAGTTGATTCCAAAATGAAATCAACTGCTTTTCTGGTACGCCGGAAGGGACTCGAACCCCCGACCTACTGGTTCGTAGCCAGTCACTCTATCCAACTGAGCTACCGGCGCGTACCGCGCTTCCTCAGCGCCACATTATAGTAGCACAGTCGGGGACAAAATGCAAGTCCTTTTTTATTTTTTTCTCAAAGCTCCTGCAGCTCCAGATCGCCGCAGGCTTCGAGCTGGGGCCGGGGGCCGAGGGCGCAGACGACGCCGCTATCCAGCGCGCTGCCGATTTGGCCTGCGCAGGCGGCCAGAGACGCGGGGCCTGCGTCCAGCAGCTCATGACGCATACGGCGGCGGTCGTCCATGGTCATGCCCTTCAGGAGCCATGCGTCCGCGACAGCGCCCTGCAGGCGCGGCGAGAGCAGCGGCTCGGCATCGCTGATAGCGCCGATGATGTTGACGTCCTGCGCCTCGCCGGAGGCGGCTGCGGCTTCGAGATATGCGGCCGTTCGGCCGATCGCGCCGCGCGAACGGCGGCAATCCGGGTCACGGTAGGTATAAGCGGAGACAAGCCCCGTTTCGCGCACGAGCAGGCCCGTGCCGTAGGCGCCGCCCTGCACGCGGATCTCGTTCCAGTAATGGCCGAGCGAGGCGGCACGGCAGGCGATGCGCAGATCGCCGGAATACGCGTGGACATTGCCGCAGACAGCGGTGAACGAAACCTCGGATGGGATCACGATGCCCTCTTTACGGATCGGCAGCAGCTGCGCCTGACACGGTGCGCCGGGTACAGCGCCGGTCGGAAGCGCTTCGCGCAGGCCGGTCAGTACCGGTTCGGCGTTTTGTCTGCCGCCGGTGATGGACAGGCGCATCCGCGCGGTCACAAACAGCTTTTCACAGAGCGCGCGCAGCGTTTCGATCAGTTCGTCCGCCCTTGCGTCGAAATTCTGCTCCAGCTCCCGCAGCCAGCGGTAGTAGCTGACGCCCGCGCAGCGCTCGGCGCAGGCACTGGCCGCGTTCAGGGCGGCGGAGGCGCGGAGCATCGCGGCGCTTGAGCCGGAGTTGACGATCTGCTGCTGCAGGCCGTCGCGCTGCTGCCGGATCAGCTCCAGAAGCTTCGTCTTGTCAGAAAAATCCGTCTGCGTCAGGATCTGCGCCGTCAGCCGCACAGCCTCCGGGAGCCTGGCCTCAAGCGCGCTGAATGAAACGGCGGCATAGAGCCGGTAGCTCTGCGGGTCATGATACTGGCTGTAGGGCGACAGTGCCGCGGTGAGACTGCCGAGCTTCAGACGCAGCTGCTTCTGAAGCTCCTGCGCGTCCATGCCGCCCGCCGGGAGCTGTCCCAGCGCTGCCCCCAGAACGGTCATATACGGAAGCTGCGCCTCCGTCAGATCATCGGCTGCAAAATAGGCTGTCGGATAGACGATGCCGTCGGTCTGCACGGCATGGAGGATGAGGCGTCCGTCCTCCTCCACATCCGTCGGGACGGGAGCCGGGTCGCGCGGCAGGTCGGAAAGCTGCACGTGCGGGATCGCAGCCAGCGCTTCCGGGCTGTCCGGCTCCTGCTGGAGCGCGGCAAGCCGCTCCTGCTCCGTGACGATTTGGCTGCGCTGCGTCTCATCCAGTGTTTCGAGCGTTTTTTCAAGCGCTGCGCGCTCCCGCTCCTGCCGTTCCTGGCCGCAGGTCTGCGACGGGCGCAGGAGGATTTCGGCGGTATGCGGATTTTCCAGCAGCAGGCGGCGCAGAAGCGTCTCATAATATCCTGTGCCGATGGCGGCGCGCAGATCGTCGAACACCTCGCTGAAGCACAGGCGGGCGGCGGGGTCGCCGCCATACAGCCAGCTGGCCAGGATCTCAAGCTCAAAGATCAGCCCGCGCGGCATCGTGCCGTAATCGCGTTCGCGGAGCTTGAATTCGAAGCTCGCAAGCGAGGCCTCGATCTGCTCACGGTCAAGGCCGTTTTCGCAGAGCGCGGTCAGCGTATCGCGGATCGTCGCCTGAATGGCGGGCAGGTCGGCCTCGCGGAAGTTCTGCACACGCAGCAGAAGATTCGGCTGCATACACTGCTCGTCGCAGCTGAGCACCACGTCCTCGGCAAGGCCCTGTTCCAGAATCGCGCGGCACAGCGGCGCGTGGTTGCTGCCGCAGAGTACGTCCGACAGCACCTGCGCAGCAAAGAGCGTCTGCGCATCCTGATACGTCCCGATCACGTAGCCGCAGCCGAGCTTCCAGCGCTGCTGCATCGGTTCTCCGGCGGGAAGCGGATAGTCGATCGTCCGGCGCTCCGCCCGGACGGGCGGCTGGGCATGGATCTGCGTGTCCGGGTCGATGGCTGCGAACTGTGACAGATAGCCGTCCAGCAGAGCGAAGCTCTCGTCCTGATCGATGCTGCCGTCGAGCAGCAGATAGGAGTTGGCCGGATGATAGAACCGCTTATGCGCGGCGGTAAAGGCCTCATAGGTGAGACTCGGGATGGCCTCCGGGTCGCCGCCGGAGACGAAGCGGTAGGGCGAGTCCGGGAACAGCGCACGGGACATGGCGTTTATCAGCAGCTCGTCCGCGTCGGCAAACGCACCCTTCATCTCGTTGAGCACAACGCCGGAGCGCGTCAGAACGCCGTCGTGCAGCTCATAATGCCAGCCCTCCTGCTGGAAGATCTCCGGCTTTTCGTGGATGCTGGGGAAGAACACGGCGTCGAGATACACGCGCATCAGGTTGAGAAAATCGCGGCTGTTGCGGCTGGCGACGGGATAGCAGGTTTTGTCCGGGAACGTCAGCGCG
>OHFE01000446.1_pt1 | contig 14944 bp, 15 predicted proteins | sample 1567471 | NCBI WGS metagenome assembly OHFE01 (sample SAMEA3879513, study PRJEB24766) | human gut metagenome | biome: human-associated habitat; feature: feces | place: USA | collected 1985/1987 | reverse complement strand
ATGACGCCGATCTTGACGCCGCCCTTTTTGATGATGGTGTAGCCGTCAGCCAGAGGCTTGCCTTCGGGGCTGTAGACATTGCCGGTCAGCACCTTGGCCTTCTGCTGGGAGAGCACCTTTTCCAGCGTGGCCATGCCATAGTTGTACTCATGGTTGCCGGTGACGTAGACATCGTAGCCGATGGCGTTCTGAGCAGCGATCATGGGGTGGACATCGTCGTTCAGGAACAGCTCAGCGGAGTTTGCCTGAATCGTGTCGCCTGCATCCACGACTTGATGGCAGTTGCCTGCTGGGCCACGCTGCCGGATGCGTCGGCCTTGTTGGCGGCGTAATCCCAGGGGTCAAACTTACCGTGGGTATCGCTGGTGGCAAGGATCTGCAGGTCCATGCTCCACAGGTCTTTGATGCCGGCAGCGGAAGCAGCCGGGACCAGACCGCTCATTGCGGCGGCGGTAGCCGATGCACCGGCCACGCGCAGGAAATTACGGCGGGAGATCTTATTCTGTTCCATAATAATTCCTCTCTTTTTTGCTTGGTATACACTCCGAAGCATTTGTAGCTCTAGTATAAGGCTTGTCGACATTGTTTTACAATGTGCAAGTAGGAGAAAAATTTCTTCCGGAATTGGGCATATTCTCCAATTTTTCGATAAGAACGACTTTTCTTTCGAAATTATTCTTTCAGATTTGCTTTTCATCGTAAACCATCTTCATGCAAAAGATGTGTAAATTTATAGTGTTCCTCGTACAAAAAAAGACCCTCCCCTGCACGGCTTCCGCCATGCGGGAGAGGGTCTTATCCTTCAGCTTTTACAGCTCGATCTTGCCGAAGCTGAAATCTGCAAAGTCGTCCACGCGCTCGGTGCGCTTGGGTGCTACGGGTGCTGCACTCTCGGCGTCGCGGGGGGCGTAGGTGCGCTCCGGCACGCCGGACGGACGCGGGCCGCGGGGTGCACCGCTGCGGCTGCCACGGTAGCCGCCATTGCTGCGGCGCTCGCCGCGATAACCGCCGCTGCGATTGCCGCGGTAGCCGCCATTGCGGCCGCCGTTCTCGCTGCGGCGCTCACCGCGATAACCGCCATTGCGGTTGCCGCCGGGACGACGGCCATTCCGGTTGCCGCCACGGCCACGGCGCTCGCCGTAGGTATTCTCAGTCTGAGCATCCGGTGCGGTGGAGTAGATGACCACGCGGCGGTCACGGCCTTCGCCCTTGCTCTCGCTGCGCACACCCTCCATCTTGCTGATGGCAGAGTGGATGATGCGGCGCTCGTAGGGGTTCATGGGCTCCATGGCAAAGCTGCGGCCGGTCTTGCGCACCTTGGCGCCAATGCGCTGTGCCAGTGCGGTCAGGTCGCTCTCGCGCTTGTCGCGGTAACCGGCAACGTCCAGACCCAGCTTGATGTAATCGCCCTCCAGACGGTTTGCCACAAGGCTTGCCAGATAGGACAGGCTCTCCATGGTCTCGCCACGGCGGCCGATGAGGGCACCCAGCTTTTCACCGTCCAGACGGATGATGGTGGCTTCGCCCTTCTGCACGGCGCTGAAGGTCACGTTCTCCACGCCCATCAGGGTGATGACCTCCCGCAGATAGTCCACAGCGGCCTTCACCTTGGCGTTCTCGTCGATGACGATGGGCTCTTCCACCTCTTCTGCCTCCTCGGCAGCTTCGGAGGGCTGCTGGGCAGCGGGGGTCTGCTCTGCGGCGGGAGCGGCAGGCTCTGCCACAGCAGCAGGAACTTCCTCTGCCACGGGGGCAGTCTCCTGCACGGGGGCGGCAGTCTCAACAGGCTGCTCTGCTACAACCTCCACCGGCTTTGCGGGCACAGCGGCGGGGGCATCCGGCAGTTCCACGCTCACGCGCACCTTGGCGGGGGTGGTCTTTAAGCCCAGAAAACCGGTCTTCTGGGGCATTTCCAGCACTTCATAGCTGACATTCAGATCGTCAGCCTGCACGCCCAGCAGGGCGCAGGCTTTGGCGCGGGCTTCGTCCACCGTCTTGCCGGTGGATTCCTGTGTACGGATCATAACCGTTTACCTCCCTTGTTACTGTTTATCCTGCTTGTCAAGCTCGCTCAGCGGCACGGTGCGCTCGTCCTTGTAGCGCTCGGCGTCCAGCTGACGGGCATACTCCAGCCGGCGCTTGTTCATCTCGCTGGCGGAAAGGTTCTTTTCCACGCTCTTGCCGGTCTTTGGGTCGGTCACCGTGATGGTGGTGTTCTTCACACCGCGCTTTTCCTGCTTGCGCTTGGCGGCGATCTCCGCTTCCACTTCCTTGCGCATCTTCTCGGGGTCGTAGAACTTGCGCATGACCTGAGTCTGTACGGTCATCACGATGTTGGAAATGACGTAGTACAGAGAGAATGCCAGAGGATAGGTGAAGCAGAAGAACAGGTACATCAGCGGCATCATATACATGGTCAGCTTCATGCTGCCCTGCATCTGCTGGCCGGAGGCCTTCATGCTGATATGGGTGGACAGGAACATGGTGATGACCGACAGCAGCGGCAGCACGAGATCCAGAGAAAGCCCCAGCTTCGGGATGCGGGTCAGGTCGATGCCAAAGAAGTTCATGTGCTGGCTGAACTCGGTGATGGTAGCGATCTGCTGTGCGGTAAAGCAGCCCAGCACGCCGCTGTTGCCGGCAACCACCTCGGCAATGATGTTGGTATCGCGGGTGATGGCGGTAAAGGAGATACCGGCGGCGGTCATAGCCTCGCCTGCGCTGGCAAGTGCAGCGGCGCTGATGTGGAAAATACGCTCCAGCGGGTTATACACCACGCCGATAACGCCGAACATGACAAGGAAATTCAGCAGCATGGGCACGCAACCGGCCGTGGGCTTATAGCCAAAGTCCTGCTGCAGCTTCATCAGCTCTTCCTGCTGCTTTTCAGGCTTATTCTTGTACTTGGTCTGGATCTCCGCGATCATGGGCTGGAAAGCAGACATTTTCGCCATGCTCTTCTGCTGGCTGGTCTGCAGGGGGATCTTGACGATGTTGATGAGCAGGGTGAAGAGGATGATGTCCCAGCCGTAGTTCGGCAGCAGCTTGTAGATCCACTCCATGACATAGCCGAGAGGACCGCTCAGGATGTAAAAGAAGTTCATACCTTTGTCCATTCTGCCCCGGCTGTGGCCCGGGACGCATTATTTTTTTATCGTAGGACACGCCGCCCACAGTGCAGCGCGTCACAAGAAGCGAAAACTTTATCCCCTGTGCCGCTTTTCAAACAGCTTTGCAGGCTGAAGATTCCGGGCAGGGCTTTGCCAGCGGCCGGGCGGCGGCACGGGGTCGTAGCCCCACTTGCCCAGCGGATTGCACCGCGCAATGCGCCATGCGCCCAGCAAAATGCCTTTTATACAGCCGTGGGTCAGGATGGCCTGCATGGTGTAGTTGCTGCAGCTGGGCGAAAACCGGCAGCTGCGGCCGATCCATGGGCTGAGGGTATACTGGTAGATGCGGATGGGCACGCACAGCGCCCTGCGGCAGAGCATTTGCAGCCGGTTCACACGCGGGACTCCGGCTTTTGTTTGCGGGCAGGGGGCACGGTGGCGGGCGGCTTTGCGTCCGGGCGCTTTGCCTTATCCGGCAGACCGGCTTGGGCAAACAGCTTTGCCACAACGCTGCTCAGCTGCCAGCTTTTCAGTTTGGGGGTCATGCCCCGGGCCACGAAGATCAGATCGTAGCCGCCGATATTGTAATCCAGATGCTCGTCAATCGCAGCTTTCATCACGCGGCGGGCGCGGTTGCGCTGCACGGCGTGGCCGATCTTTTTGGTGGCGGTCAGGCCCACGCGGGTGCGTTTGCCGCGGGTCTTGAGCACATACAGCACCAGTGCCGGGTTCACATAGGACTTGCCGCGGGCGTACACACGGCCAAACTCGCTGTTGCGGCGGATCGGACGATAACGCATAACATCGGCACCTCCTTTCGTCCGGGTGCACATAGGTGCACTCTTTAGCCAGTATATCAAAAATTTTTGCAGTTTAAAAGCCCATCCGGGCATTTTTACGAAAAAACTTTTGACGGGTAAAAAAATAAGACCGCCAATGGGATATCAGCGGTCTTTTGTGCGCATATTCATTTCTGCGCCGGATCTCACCTGCAAGGTTTAAGATCAGACAGTCAGGCTCTTGCGGCCCTTTGCACGGCGAGCATTGATGACCTTACGGCCGTTCTTGGTGCTCATGCGGGTCAGAAAGCCATGAACTTCCTTGCGCTGACGCTTCTTGGGCTGAAAAGTTCTCTTCATGGTTGTATCCTCCGTAAAAACTCGTCCCCGATGATGGGGTATTTCTGGTCCCAAAATGGGGACAGGCTTGCAATTCAACAGTATATCGCATAGTATGACGTTCTGTCAAGCATTTTTTTCAGTTTTCTGCAAACTTTTTTCTGATTTTTCTGTTAAAAGCTTTTCAACTTTTTCACCATTTTGCTGTGGAAAACTTTTTTCTACCAGATATTGTGGTCTTTTTGGCGTGTTTCCACAAGGGCGCTGCGGGGGCTTATCTTATGTATTATAAATTACATTATAGTAATATAGACGCAGGGAGTTTTTTGTGGTATACTAACATGGTATCAGCAGCATTGTTGAAAACTTCGACCGATTCAATGGAGTGGATGTTTTATGGATTCTTTCAAGGACGTTTTAGAAGCGGCCCAGATGTACTGCAAGGCGCAGATGGCCGAGCCAACGTACAATCTCTATATCGACGGGTTGGAGCCCATCAGCTTTGAGGACTCCAGCCATATCACCCTGTCGGTGCGCAACGATTTTATCTGCAAGATCGTCACCGACCGGTACCTCGGCCTGCTCAAAGAGGCCTTCAAGTCCGTGCTGGGCTTTGATGTGGACATCACCCTTGTGGTGCCCAGCACCCCGCCCCACGAAGTAGTGCTGGCCCAGCAGTACGAGGCAAACCCCGCCTCCCCGCAGGGCAACTACGAGTTCACGTTTGAAAACTTCATCAAGGGGCCGTCCAACCAGTTTGCGTTTGCTGCTGCGCAGGCTGTGGCGGCAAACCCCTCCGGGGCCTATAACCCCCTGTTCATCTACGGCGGCTCCGGTCTGGGCAAGACCCATCTGCTGACCGCCATTCAGACCGAGATCAAGCGCACCCACCCCGATTTCGTCATCATGTATGTCACCTGTGAGCAGTTCACCAACGAGCTGATCGCCGCCATCCGCGCCGGCAGCACCGAGGACTTCCGCATGAAGTACCGCGTGGCAGACCTTTTGCTGGTGGACGATATCCAGTTCATCGCGGGCAAGGAGTCCACGCAGGAAGAATTCTTCCACACCTTCAACTCCCTGCACGACGCCCACAAGCAGATCGTCATCGCTTCCGATCGCCCCGCCAAGGAGATCAAGAGCCTCGAGGAGCGGCTGCGCACCCGCTTTGAGTGGGGTCTGACCGCCGATGTGCAGCCGCCGGATTTTGAGACCCGGGTTGCCATCGTGAAGCGCAAGGCAGAGCTGCTGCATCTGGACCTGCCCGAGGACGTGGCAGAGTTCATTGCCAACCACCTGAAAAACAACATCCGCCAGCTGGAGGGCGCAGTGAAAAAGCTGAACGCCTATTATATGCTGGAGGGCATCCAGCCGGTGATCAGCGTGGCGCAGAACGCCATCAAGGATATCCTCAACGAGACCCAGCCGGTGCCGGTGACCATCGAAAAGATCATTGGCGAGGTGTCCCGCACCTTCAACGTGTCCCCTGCCGACATCCGGGGCACCAAGCGCAACGCCAACGTGGCTTCCGCCCGGCGCGTTGCCATCTATATCCTGCGGGAGGTCACCGGCATGAGCATGGAGGAGATCGGGCGGGAATTTTCCGGCCGCGACCACTCTACCATCGTCTACTCCCTCAAGACCATGGAACGGGACATGAAGAACGACCAGCACCTGCGGGAGACCGTGAGCGATATCATCAAGAACGTGAAAGCCTAAACCGGGGAAAACCGGGCAAAAGTCATACTCATTTCAGGGTGTAACCCCAAAATATGGGGAGAAAACGGAACAAAATGGGGAAAATAAGCCTATATCTTGTGGCAAAAAGGCGAAGCTTTCCACACTTTCCACTTAGTTTTCAACATTTAACATCAGTTCTTCACATCGGCTGTGGAAAGAACCACCGTTCCCCACCTTTCAACATTTCCTTCACGAACCTTCCACAACCCGGTGGAAAGCCAAAGCCCCGCTTCCCGGCAAGACATTTCCGGGTTTTCAACATCTTCCCCACCCCCTACTACGGTTACTACAACAAGTTCAATATATTACTGCCTTCCGGCAGCAGCCCAAAGGGCAGGGATCAAGCCGGAAGTGTGAAAAAAGGAGAGATACTGTTTTGAACATCGTCTGCGATAAAACACTGCTCAGTGCAGCCATCGACGGCGTTTCCAAAGCTGTCACCATGCGCTCGTCCATCCCGGTGCTGGAGGGCATTCTGCTGAAGGCCGAGGGCTTTCAGCTCACCCTGACCGGCTATGATCTGGAAATGGGCATCGTGACCACCATCGAAGCCAACATCAAAGAACCCGGTGAGATCGTGCTGAATGCAAAACTGCTCAGCAGCATGATCAGCCGGATGCCGGCAGGTCAGATCAGCATCGTGGCGGCGGATAACGGCAAGACCACCATCCAGAGCGGCGTAGCACAATTCGAGATCCAGTCTATGCCGGCTACCGATTTCCCGGATCTGCCCAACACCGGCGCGGAGCAGACCCTGACCATCAAGACCGGCGTACTGCGGGATATGATCGACCGCACCCTGTACGCCGTCAGTCAGGACGAGAAAAAACCCGCCCACACCGGTGAACTGTTCGAGATCGAGCTGGACAAGTTGACCATAGTGGCGCTGGACGGCTATCGTCTGGCCATCGTGGAGCGCCCCATCACTGCCGTGAAGGATATCCGCATCATCGTGCCCAGCAAGACCATGACCGAGGTGTCCCATCTGCTGGCCAACGATGACGAGGAGGATGTGCACATCAGTGCGAACCGCCGCTATGTGGTGTTCACCACCGCCGGTTACACCATCATGAGCCGCCTGATCGAGGGCGAATTCCTGAATTACCGCAACGTCATCCCCGCCGGAAGCCGCACCCGGGTGACCATCGACACCAAGGACTTCATCTCCACCATCGAGCGTGCCTCTCTGATTATTACAGAGCGTTTAAAAAATCCCCTTCGCATCTCCTTTACAGAGGGTAAAGTCGTGGTGCGCTGCCAGACCAACCTCGGCCGCGTGGTGGACGAGTTCAGCGCCGCCTGCGAGGGCGATGAGGTGGAGATCGGCTTCAATAACCGCTATCTGCTGGATGCTTTGCGCAACGCCCGCACCGAGCAGGTGCGCATGGAGATCAGCGGACCTTTGAGCCCGGTCAAGGTGCTGCCGGTAGAGGGCAACGACTTTTTGTATCTGGTACTGCCGGTACGCTTTAAAAACGACTAAGGAGCGCGTTTTATGCAGAAGATTCTCATTCATACCGAGTTTATCAAGCTGGATGCCCTGCTCAAATTTGCCGGCCTGTGCGAGACCGGCGGCGAAGCAAAAGAGCTGGTGCAGGGCGGTGCCGTGAAGGTGAACGGCGAGGTGTGCACCATGCGGGGCAAAAAGTGCCGCGCCGGGGACGTCATCGAGCTGGACGGGCAGAGCGTAGAGATCGGGCAGGGTCAGTAAATGCGTCTGCTTTCGCTGGAAGTACAGAACTATCGCAATATTTGTGCGGCACGGCTGGAGCCCGGGCGGGAGCTTACCGTCATCTGCGGCAACAACGGGCAGGGCAAAACGAACCTTCTGGAAGCTATCTGGCTGCTGACCGGCGGCAAAAGCTTCCGGGGCGGCAAGGACGCCGAGCTTGTGCGCCGGGGAGAAGCATTTGCGGTGCTGGAAGCCGACACCCAGCGGGACCGGCCGGAAGGCTGCGAGCCCGCCGAGCCTGCCCACATCCGCATGACCGTGGGCACCCCGGAGGCCGCAAAGCCCGGCCGCTATGCGGCGGTAAATGGCGCAGCGCCCAAGCGGGCGGCGGCACTGGCGGGCAGCTTTCCGGCGGTGGTGTTCGACCCCGGCCACCTGAGCCTTGTCAAGGGGGCTCCGGAAGGGCGGCGCAAGTTTCTGGACGCTGCACTGTGTCAGCTGTACCCCGGGTATCTGGCCAGCTACCGCCGCTATGTGCGGGTTTTGCAGCAAAAAAATGCGCTGCTGCGCCACTCTGCAAACGGGCAGGAACGTCCCTACGCGGAAAAGCGCACCCTGCTGGAAGTGCTCAACACCGAACTTGCCGCGCAGGGCGAAGCCTTGCAGCAGCGGCGGCGGGAGTATCTGAAACTGCTGGCTCCCCGCGCCTGTGCCAACTACGCGGAGCTTTCCCACGGGGCAGAGCGGATGAGCATCCGCTATGCCGCCCAGTTTGCGCCGGGCGGGCTTGCCGACCTGCTGCGTCAGCGGCAGGAGGAGGAGCTGCGCGCCGGGCAGAGCCTGTGCGGCATCCACCGCGAGGACTTGGAGCTGCTGCTGGACGACCAGCCTGCCCGGGTGTATGCCAGTCAGGGACAGCAGCGCAGCGTGGTGCTGAGCCTGAAAATGGCCGAAGCTGCCGCAGCCGCGCAGATCACCGGGGAGCACCCGGTGCTGCTGTTGGATGATGTGCTGAGCGAGCTGGACGAGGGGCGCAAGCAGTACCTGCTCACCTGCATGAAGGAAAAGCAGACCTTTGTGACCAGCTGCGATGACACGGACTTTTTAAAGACTGACGGCGAGGTGTACCGCATGGACGGCGGGGTGCTGAACCGGGTCTGACGGCATGGATAAATGTTGTAAACAACGCTGCATAAAAGCTGCATTTTCACGGACTTTATGCAAACAAAAGACACGGGAGAAAATACAATATGTATATTCATCTGGGGCGGGACTATGTCCTGAACGACCGTGACATCATTGGCATCTTTGATCTGGAGACCACCACCATCTCCCCCCGGGGGCGGGAGTTTTTGAACTACGCCCAGAAGAACGGGGCGGTGGTCAGCCTTTCGGACGAGCTGCCCCAGTGCTATGTGCTGGCAGACGGAGGGCTGGTGGATGCGGTGTATCTTTCGGAGCTGTCCAGCGCCGCCATGCGCCGCAGAGCGCAAAAGATGGTGGAGTGAAATTGGCGGAAAACGGGCGGAAGATCCACAGAAAAAAGAGGGATGGGAAAGCCCCGGAACTGCCCGGAAAGCCGCACCGTGCCAGCCGGAATGCCCGCTGCGGGCAGCGCGTGAAAACACAACAAAACGGCGAGAAAAAAGTACACCATGGTGTACCGGTTCCCGCTTTGCTATAATTTGAAAAAACAAACGCAAAAATGAACAAAAGGGAGAAAGGATATGGCAGAAGAAATCATTACCAGTACAAATGCCGATACCGTAACCGACCACGAGTATAACGCCAGCGAGATCCAGGTGCTGAAGGGTCTGGAGGCGGTGCGCAAGCGCCCGGGTATGTATATCGGCTCCACCGGTGAGCGCGGTCTGCATCATCTGGTGTACGAGATCGTGGACAACGCCATTGACGAGGCGCTGGCCGGTTACTGCGACCACATCGAGGTCAAGATCCTGAAGGATAACATCATTCAGGTCACCGATAACGGCCGCGGCATCCCCGTGGACATTCAGGCCGATACCGGTCTGCCCGCCGTCACCGTGGTGTACACCATCCTGCACGCCGGCGGCAAGTTCGGCGGCGAAAATTCCGGCTACAAGGTGGCCGGCGGCCTGCACGGCGTGGGCGCTTCGGTGGTCAACGCCTGCTCCGAGTGGCTCACTGTCAATGTGCGCCGCGACGGCAAGGAGTACGAGCAGACCTTCCGGCGCGGCGACCCGGACGGCGACCTCAAGTGCATCGGCACGGTAGCCGAGGGCGTCACCGGCACCCGGGTCACCTTCAAGCCAGACCCGGAAATGTTCAAGGATACCACCGTCTACGACTTCGACACGCTGGAAAAGCGCCTGCGGGAGGAAAGCTTCCTGAACGCCGGTGTCAAGATCACCCTGACCGATGAGCGTCAGCTGTACACCCCCGTGCTGGAGGATGGGCAGGAGGGCGACCCCTGCTACCGCTCCGAGGTCATGTGCTACGAGGGCGGCATCAAGAGCTTTGTCACCTATCTGGGCGAAAAGCGCAAGCTGGAAGTGCTGCACCCCAATGTCATCTACCTCAAGGGGCAGACCGACCGCGGCGTGGCGGAGATCGCCTTGCAGTACAATTCCAGCTACAACGAGCTGCTTCTGAGCTTTGCCAACAACGTCAACACCCCGGACGGCGGCACCCATGAAGAGGGCTTCAAAGCCAGCCTGACCCGCGTGTTCAACGATTATGGCCGCAGCCACGGCCTGCTGAAGGACAAGGACGAGAACCTGTCCGGTGCAGACGTGCGCGAGGGTCTGATCTGCGTCATCTCGGTCAAGCTGCAGGAGGCCGAATTTGAAGGCCAGACCAAGGCAAAGCTGGGCAATACCGAAATTCGTACCCTCGTTTCCAACATGGTCTACTCCAAGCTGATGGAGTTCTTTGAGGAGAACCCCGGCGTGGCAAAGGCCATTTTTGAAAAAGCCACACAGGCCGCCCGCGCCCGCGCCGCCGCCAAAAAAGCCCGCGAACTGGTGCGCCGCAAGAGCGCGCTGGAGACCAGCCGGATGCCCGGCAAGCTGGCCGACTGCCGCGAAAAAGACCCCAGCCGCACCGAAATCTTCATCGTCGAGGGCGACTCTGCAGGCGGCTCTGCCAAGATGGGACGCGACTCTGCCATTCAGGCCATCCTGCCGCTGTGGGGCAAGATGCTGAACGTGGAAAAGGCCCGCGCCGATAAAATTTACGGCAACGACAAGCTGATGCCGGTGGTGCTGGCACTGGGCTGCGGCATCGGTGACGAGTTCGATATCTCCAAGCTGCGGTACGACAAGGTGTTCATCATGGCCGATGCGGACGTGGACGGCTCTCACATCTGCACCCTGATGCTGACCTTCTTCTTCCGCTATATGCGCCCGCTGATCGAGCAGGGTCATGTGTATGTGGCACAGCCGCCCCTGTTCAAGGTGCAGAAGGGCAACACCATCAAGTACGCCTACAACGACGCGGAAATGGCCATCCTCTCGCAGGAGATGCCCGGCGCAAAGGTGAACCGCTACAAGGGCCTTGGTGAGATGAACCCCGAACAGCTGTGGGAGACCACCATGAACCCGGACAACCGGGTCATCGTGCAGATCACCATCGAGGATGCCGAAAAGGCTGACGAAGCTTTTACCATCCTGATGGGCGATCAGGTGGAGCCCCGCCGCCGCTTTATCGAGACCAACGCCCAGTACGCAAAGCTGGACGTGTAAGACACGGAGGAACAAATGGAAGAAGATTATGTGATGATACCGGGCAGCGGAACCAAAAAGATCATCCGCGATGTCAAAAAGGAGATCGAAACGGCCTTCCTGGATTATTCCATGTCGGTCATCGTGTCCCGCGCCCTGCCCGATGTGCGGGACGGCTTGAAACCCGTCCACCGCCGCATCCTGTACACCATGCATGAGCGCGGCAACGACCCCAGCCATGCATACCGCAAATCTGCCGATACCGTCGGTGCGGTGCTGGGCTCTTACCACCCCCACGGCGACGCATCGGTCTACGACGCCATGGTACGTCTGGCACAGGACTTCTCGCTGCGCTATCCGCTGGTGGATGGTCAGGGTAACTTTGGTTCTGTGGACGGCGACCCCCCGGCTGCTTACCGTTACACCGAGGCCCGCATGAGCCGCATGGCGGTGGAAATGCTGACCGATATCGAGAAAGACACCATCGACTGGGACCCCAACTTTGACGAGACCAAAAAGGAGCCCAGCGTGCTGCCCTGCCGCTTCCCGAACCTGCTGGTCAACGGCAGTCAGGGCATTGCGGTCGGTATGGCTACCAACATCCCGCCCCACAACCTGAGCGAGGTCATTGACGGCTGCATCGCCTATATCGATGACCCGGACATCGACCTGCCCGGCCTGATGGAGCACATCAAGGGCCCGGACTTCCCCACTGCCGGCATCATCATGGGACGCAGCGGCATCCGCGCCGCCTACGCCACCGGCCGCGGCAAGATCACCCTGCGCGGCCGCGCCACCATTGAGGAGACCAAGAACGGCCGCACCCAGATCGTGATCACCGAGATCCCCTATATGGTCAACAAGGCGCGCCTCATCGAGCACATGGCAGACCTTGTCAAGGAAAAGCGCATCGAGGGCATCACCGGTCTGAACGATGAGACCAACCGCAAGGGTATGCGCATCGTGGTGGATATCCGCAAGGACGCCAACGCACAGGTCATCCTGAACCAGCTGTACCAGTACACCCAGCTGCAGGACACCGTGGGCGTTATTATGCTGGCTATCGACCATAAGGTGCCCAAGGTGCTCACCCTGAAGCAGATGCTGCAGAAGTATGTGGAGTTTCAGGACGAAGTGGTGCGCCGCCGCACCCAGTACGACCTGAAAAAGGCCAAGGAGCGCGCCCACATTCTGGAAGGTCTGAAGAAGGCCACCGACATCGTGGACGAGCTGATCGCCACCATCCGCGCCTGCAAGGGCGGCATGGCAGAAGCCAAAGCTGCCATCATGGAGCAGTTCGGCTTTGACGACCCGCAGGCAGACGCCATCGTTAAATTGCAGCTGGGTCGTCTGGCTGGTCTGGAGATCTTGAAGATCGAGGAAGAGCTGGCAAGCCTGCAGGCCAAGATCGAGGACTGGGAAGCCATTCTGGCCGATGACGCCCGGGTGCTTGCCATCGTCAAGGACGAGCTGCTGGAAATGAAGAAGCGCTTCGGCGACGAGCGCCGCACCGAGATCCAGTCCGTGACCGGCGAGGTGGATATCGAGGATCTGATCGCCGAGGAGCAGTGCGTCTACACCCTGACCGAGGCCGGTTATATCAAGCGCCAGCTCAAGGCCACCTATCAGGCCCAGAAGCGCGGCGGCCGCGGCATCTCCGGCATGACCCGCAAGGAAGAGGACATCGTGCAGGAGATGTTCGTAGGCTCCACCCACGACTATGTGCTCTTTGTCACCGACCGGGGCCGCCTGTTCCGCATCAAGGGCTACACCATCGCCGAGGGCAGCCGCACCAGCAAGGGCAGCAACATCGTCAACCTGCTGCAGCTGGCCGAGGGCGAAAAGGTCACCAACATGATCTGCCAGAGCAAGGACGCTGAGCAGTCGGGCGGCTATGTGACCATGGTCACCAAGCAGGGTCTGATCAAGCGCACCCCGCTGGAGCAGTACGCCAACATCCGCAAGAGCGGCCTGATCGGCATTGCCCTGAACGAGGGCGACGCGCTGGCATGGACCCGCCTGACCTCCGGCCACGATATGCTCATCGTTGCCACCCGCAACGGTCAGGCCATCCGCTTCAACGAGGAGGATGCCCGCCCGATGGGCCGTAACGGCCACGGCGTGCGCGCCATCCGTCTGGCGGAGGGCGATGAAGTTGTCGGCGTGTGCATCTGCCGCGAGGGCGGCACGGTGCTGACCGTGACCGAGAACGGCAAGGGACGCCGCTCCGATATCGACACCTATCGCATCACCGCCCGCGGCGGCAAGGGCATCCGCAACTACGATGTGAGCCGCGACAAGGTTGCCGCCGTGAAGATCGTGGACGACGTGGACGATGTGCTGCTGAGCAGTCAGGAGGGCATCATCATCCGCCTGCACGTCAACGAGATCCCGCTGCAGAGCCGCTACGGCTCCGGCGTGCGGGTGATGCGTCTGGGCGAGAACGACAAGGTGATGGTGCTGGCCCGCACCGACCACGACGACGAGGCACAGACCGAACAGATCGACGCCTCCGAGGCCGAGGCAGAGCCCACTGCCGAGCAGCTGGCGGAGATGGAAGCAGCCGATGAGGCATCGGCCGCCGAAGCTCCCGAGGCTGACACCGGCGACGAGGAATAAACCTCATTTCCACACATAAACTGACCCTGCGGGGGAGTACACGCTTTCTGCGGTGCTCTCCCGCAGGTTTTTGCAAAAAACACGGTTATACTGGACAAATCCGCTGTTTGTGTGGTACTATGGCCGGACAACAAGAAAGATCCTCATGGGGGAGTAGCAGGCGCTGTTTTGCAGGCAGCGCAGCAAGTCAACACAATGACGGCCCGGGCGGCTGTCTGGCTTGCTTTCATTTGCGAGACTCATGTGCTTTGGTGCGAGTACCACGCCCATTCCACATGGAGTCAGTTTGTAAAAATCCGACCCGGAATTGGCGAAATGCGCGCCGATCCCGGGTCTTTTGTCTGCCCACCAATTCCGGTCAAATCAGGAGGCATCGTTATGGAATGGAGTTTTTTGTTTTTCTTCAACAGCGCCCTGCTGGGTGTGGGCCTTGCCATGGATGCGTTTTCCGTCTCGATGGCAAACGGTCTGCATGACCCGCAGATGTCCCGCCGCCGGGGCGTCCAAATCGCAGGCACTTTCGGCATCTTTCAGGCTGTCATGCCCATGACGGGCTGGGTCTGCGTCCACACCATCGTGGAGCTGTTCTCCTCCTTCGAGACGCTCATCCCGTGGATCGCCCTCATCCTGCTGGGCTACATCGGCGGCAAGATGCTCATTGAGGGCATCAAGGGCGAAGAGACCGAGGAAGCCGCTGAGCTGAGCGCGGGCGCACTCTTCATGCAGGGCGTGGCCACCAGCATCGACGCGCTGTCGGTGGGCTTCACCATCTCGGAGTACGGCTGGTTCATGGCGCTGGTCTGCTCCCTCATCGTGGCGATCGTCACCTTCTTCATCTGCGAGGCCGGCCTTGCCATCGGCAAAAAGTTCGGCACCAAACTCTCCGGCAAAGCCTCCGTCCTCGGCGGCGTCATCCTCATCGGCATCGGTCTGGAAATCTTCATCTCCGGCATGATGGGCTGAGAAAAAATATAGAAAAGCGGC
>OHFE01000444.1_pt1 | contig 15001 bp, 9 predicted proteins | sample 1567471 | NCBI WGS metagenome assembly OHFE01 (sample SAMEA3879513, study PRJEB24766) | human gut metagenome | biome: human-associated habitat; feature: feces | place: USA | collected 1985/1987 | reverse complement strand
TATTGAAGAAATACTGCCTATCATCAAAGCACCGGATTTTCCGACCGGTGCAGTGATCCTTGGCACAAAGGGCTGCGAGGAAGCATATCGGACAGGCCGCGGTAAGATCAGAGTCAGAGCTGTCAGCAATATTGAGACAATGCCAAACGGAAAAAACAGGATCGTAGTCACTGAGCTTCCGTATATGGTAAATAAAGCTAATCTGATCATAAAGATTGCAGAGCTTGTAAAGTTGAAAAAAATAGACGGTATCACAGATCTTCGTGATGAATCAAGCAGGGAAGGTACGAGAGTTGTCATTGAGCTCAGAAAAGATGTTAATCCGAATATTATACTGAACCAGCTTTATAAACATACACAGCTTCAGGATACATTTGGTGTGATCATGCTGGCGCTGATCAACAATCAGCCTAAGGTCATGAATCTGCTGGATATGCTGACTTATTACCTGAAACATCAGGAGGATGTGGTTACCAGAAGAACCAAATATGATCTGAACAAGGCTGAGGAAAGAGATCATATTTTACAGGGATTGTTAAAGGCTCTGGACTTCATTGACGAAGTTATTACTATTATCCGTGGCAGTCAGAATGCCCAGATTGCAAAAGAACGTTTGATGGAGAGATTTGAACTTTCTGATGTACAGGCACAGGCTATTGTGGATATGCGTCTGCGTGCTCTGACAGGTCTGGAAAGAGAGAAGCTGGAAAACGAGCATCAGGATCTGGTAGCAAAAATTGCGGAGTTGAAGGCTATTTTGGCAGATGAAAAGCTGTTATTAGGTGTTATTAAGACAGAAATGAGTGCTATCGCTGAGAAATACGGCGATGACAGACGCAGTAAGATCGGTTATGACGAACTGGATATCTCCATGGAGGATCTGATTCCGAGGGAAAATACTATTATTGCCATGACCAGTCTCGGTTATATCAAACGTATGACCGTAGATAATTTCAAAGCACAGAACCGCGGCGGCCGAGGTATCAAGGGAATGCAGACCATCGATGAGGATTACATTGAGGATCTGTTGATGACGACGACTCATCATTATCTGAACTTCTTCACCAATATGGGAAGAGTATACAGATTAAAAGCATATGAGATCCCGGAGGCAGGCCGTACCGCAAGAGGTACTGCTATCGTGAACCTCTTGCAGCTGGCACCCGGTGAAAAGATCACCGCAATGATTCCTATCCGTGAATACAGTGATGACAAGAATCTATTTATGGTGACCAAGACCGGTATCGTGAAGAAGACGCCTCTGATGGAGTTCTCCAATGTCAGAAAGAACGGACTGACCGCTATCAACCTCAGAGAAGAGGATGAACTGATCGAGGTGAAGATCACCGACAGCAACAGCGAGATCTTCCTGGTAACCAAACAGGGTATGTGTATCCGCTTCCAGGAGACAGATGTCCGGGCCACCGGCCGAGCGTCCATGGGTGTCATCGGTATGAATCTCTCTCCCGGGGATGAGATCATCGGCATGCAGTTACAGACCCAGGGCAGCGATCTGCTTATCGTATCCGAGAACGGTATGGGCAAACGTACCAATATGGATGAATTTACCGTACAGAAACGTGGCGGTAAGGGTGTAAAATGCTACAAGATCGTAGAAAAGACCGGTGATGTGGTAGGTGCCAAGGCTGTAAATGATGATAACGAGATCATGATGATCACTACCGAAGGAATTATTATTCAGCTGCGTGTGCAGGATATCTCCACTTTGAGCAGAATTACATCAGGTGTAAAGCTGATCAATCTGGATAACGGCATAAAGGTAGCACAGATTGCCAAGGTACGTGAGAAACTGTCCAATGGTGATCATGAATTCGATAATATCGAAGAAGCCATGGAACAGGTATCACAGGAAGTCGGTTCCGAGGATGAGGACGAAGCAGAAGAAAATCTGATTTTCCCTACCGAGGATTCTGAAGATGATGAATAAATAAGAGTTAATGATTAAGTTGAGCACTTTTTATATTGCAGAAAAAGATATATATGTGATATAACAAAAGTGCTCAATTTAGTGAGACACAGATAAAAGCAAGCGGCTGCGAAGCAGATATTTGTTTTTATAGGCTCACAAGTGAACGAATATCCTGCAAAGCAGGATGTAAAATACAATAGCACGAATTCGTGAAGTTATAATGTAATAACTTAAATGAAGAAGAGGGGTATGAAAATGGAATCTTATAGTATTTTCAGAGATTTGGCAATTATTATTGTATTTGCCAAGGTGTTTGGCATCATTGCGAGAAAATGTAAGGCACCACAGGTGGTAGGTGAGATCATTGCCGGTCTGTTGATCGGACCCAGTGTACTGGGACTGGTGCAGCAATCGGATTTTCTGATCCAGATGGCAGAAATCGGTGTTATCCTGCTGATGTTCTCCGCCGGACTGGAGACGAATCTGAGGGATCTGATGAAGACGGGATTTGTGGCATTTCTGATTGCATGCTTTGGTGTATTTGTTCCTTTGGTAGGAGGAACATTGTTGTACATGGGATTTTACGGAGTGGCACCCTGGGGCTCTGAAAAATTCTATGAAGCTGTATTTATTGGTGTCATTATGACGGCTACCAGTGTAAGTATTACCGTGCAGTCTCTGAAAGAACTGGGAAAACTGAAAGGTAAAGTCGGCACAACAATCATGAGTGCCGCTATTATCGATGATGTCATTGGTATTATTGTACTTACTTTTGTCATCGGATTTAAAAATCCGGATTCCAATCCAGGAAGTGTAGTAATTTCTACTCTTCTGTTCTTCCTGTTTGCAATTGGTGTCGGATTTGTATTGTTCAAGGTATTCCAGTATCTGGATAACAAATATCCGCATACAAGACGTATTCCTATTTTAGGTCTGGCGCTCTGTTTTATTTTCGCTTATGTAGCAGAGGTATTCTTCGGTATTGCGGATATTACAGGTGCTTACGTGGCAGGTATTATCCTGTGCTCCATTCGGGATTCAGAATACATTGCCGAGAAGATGGATATCAATTCTTATATGATCTTCGGTCCTATCTTTTTCGCAAGTATTGGATTAAAGACCAGTTTTGACCATCTGAATGGAGAATTTGTACTCTTCTCTATCGGATTTGTCGTTGTAGCATTACTGTGTAAGATCATAGGCTGTGGTATGATGACCAGAGGCGAGGTTGCCCTGATCGTAGCACAGAAGGGATTGTCTGTGGGAATGATCGGTGCGGAATACTTTACAGCAGTCATTCTGCTGATCATTGTATCCAGTATCTCCACTCCTATCCTGCTTAAGATTCTGTATACGAAGCATGCCGAGATTGATTAAAAAATATGGATCACATGGATCAGAAGCGTTTTGAAGAAGCTAAGAGAAAAATAATAGGCGTGGACCGTCAGAGACTGGGAATCGGAACTCTCTCAGAGAAGACGGTTCATGCTATTTTTAAGGACTATTATGAGCCGGACGAGGATCATCAGGAGATTCCCATAGAGAATTATGTAGCGGATATTTATAGGGATGGAGAGATCATAGAGATTCAGACGAGACAGTTTAACCGGATGCGGGGAAAATTGCAGACCTTTCTTCCTTTATATCCGGTGACAATTGTCTATCCCATTCCTTATGAAAAATGGCTGATCTGGATCGATGAAGACAGCGGAGAACTGAGTAAAAAACGGAAATCACCGAAAAAAGGCTGCACCTATCAGGCTTTTAAGGAACTATATAAGATCAAAATGTTCCTGAAGGATCCGAATATCCGATTTAAGTTCGTATTGGTAAATATGGAGGAATACCGGCTGTTGAACGGCTGGAGCCATGATAAGAAAAAGGGCTCCACACGGTATGACAGGATTCCAACGGATCTGGTCGAAGAGGTGGAAATCAGACAACCGGAGGATTATCTGCAATTTGTGCCCTATGAGCTGGAAGAACCATTTCACAGTAAGGATTTTGCGAAAGCCGCCCACATCCCTCTCTCACTGGCTCAGACCGTATTGAATATTCTGTTTGAAATGGGAACAGTGGAACGGGTAGGAAAACAGGGAAACAGTTATCTATATCGTGTCGTGGATGTATAAAAAGAGGACTAAGCTGTAAGCTTAGTCCTCTTCGTCTTCCTGATGGGATTTCGGAAGGGAGAAAATAAATTCACTTCCCACGCCGGGAGTACTGATCACATTGATATGCTCATCATGTGCATTGATGATCTCTTTTACAATGGAAAGTCCCAGGCCGGTTCCTTTTTTATCTTTGCCACGGGATAAGTCCGATTTGTAAAACCGATCCCAAATCAGCTTCAGATCTTCTTTCGGGATACCGATTCCTGTGTCTTTTACGGAGACAAACAATTTATTTTTCTTCTCCGAGGTCTCAATGTGGATCACAGAATCATGGTGGCTGAACTTAATGGCATTGTCCATGAGATTATAGAGTACCTGCTGAATTTTGCCCATATCTGCATGGACATACATTTCATTGCCGGTCAGGATCATCTCAATAGCAATGGATTTGTTATGACAGGTGCCCTCAAAGGTACTTGCAGTATTACGGATCACTTGATTGATATCAAAATCTGTTTTATCTAAGAGCATTCCTTTGGTGTTCAGATTATTCAGAGTCAGCAGGCTGTTGGTCAGCTTCGTCAGTCGTTCTGTTTCATTCAATACGATAGTAATGTATTTTTCGTGCATTTCCGGTGGAATCGTGCCATCCAGCATGGCTTCCAGATATCCTCTTATAGAGGTCAGAGGGGAACGGAAATCGTGGGATACATTGGCTACAAACTTTTTCTGATCATCCTCGGAACGGGCAATTTCGCTTGCCATATAATTCAGACAGGAAGCCAGATAACCGATTTCATCCTCACTATCCACCTGAAATTCATAATGCATATTACCGGCAGCATACTGCTCTGTGGCATGAGTGATCTTCCGCAGAGGAATATATACGATCTCAGTGAAAAAGATCAGAATGATCAGGGATAGCAGGAACAGGATTGCCAGGGTGATATAGGAAATATTCAGCAGGCTGTTACAGGATTTCTGAATATCATTCATATCGGTATGGATGACTACATAGCCTTTTACCTTGTAGTTGGAGGTAATTGGAGCAAATACAGTAAGTACATCCGAATCAAAATTACCGAAGAAATCACCAACAATGTAATAAGAGCCGCTGGTTACGGTCGAATCAAAATTCTCGATGACTACCACATTCTCCACATCTAAGGGACTATTGGTATCCAGTACCAGTCGTCCGGAGGGATTGATGATGCGAATCTCGGAATTCAGGTAGACCGCCAGGGAGTCCAGCTGCATTTTAACAGTCTCCAAAGTTGTTTCACTGGTGTACAATCCGCCGGCATAGGTTCCGGCGATCAGGGTTGCTTCGGAATAGAGACTTTCTGCCTTTTCCCGGATCAGGTGTTCTTTGGTCATATTGGGAACAAAAGTTGTAACAATGATGAAACCAAATACACCAAAAATAAAATATGCAAGTATAAATTTTAGATAAAGTGTTTTTTTCATAACAAATCCTGCTTTTGGTATGACTTAATTACGTACTTCGAATTTATAGCCGATGCCCCAGATGGTACTGATCTTCCAGTTGGCATGATCCTTGATCTTCTCACGGAGACGTTTGATGTGCACATCCACGGTACGGGTATCACCGATATATTCATAGCCCCAGATCTGATCCAGGAGCTGTTCTCTGGTGAATACATGGTTCGGTGAGGATGCTAAAAAGTAGAGAAGCTCCAGTTCTTTCGGCGGCATTTCCACAGTATGTCCCATATAGATGACGGAATAATTGGTCAGATTAATGGTCAGGTCTGCATATTCTACACACTTGTCGTTGGGATTCTCCGTGGGGGCATTGGAGGGCTTATAACGTCTGAGGACTGCTTTGGCACGGGCCACCAGTTCCTTGGAGTCAAAAGGTTTTTCCATATAATCATCCGCACCCAGCTCCAGTCCCAATACTTTGTCGAAGACTTCACCCTTTGCGGAGAGCATGATGATGGGAACGGAGTATTGTGCCCTGACCTCTCTGCACACCTGATAACCATCAATACCGGGAAGCATCAGATCCAACAGAATCAGATTCGGAGCAAAGGTCTCCATAGCCGGCATCACGGATTCTCCGTCATTGACGATCATGGTATCAAAACATTCCTTCGTCAGGTATAGGGAGATCAGTTCCGCAATATTATTATCATCATCTACAATGAGAATTTTCTGTTTACTTACCATGTAGTATAGGCCTCCTGTCAGTTATTATTTAAAAGTAACAATGGTTACGCCGGCATCGCCTTCACCATATTCACCCAACCGGTATTCTTTGACGTATTTCAGACGTTTTAAGTGAGACTGTACGGCACTGCGCAGGGCACCGGTGCCTTTTCCGTGCACGACTCTCACACTGGGGAGATGAGCCAGATAAGCGTCATCCAGGTATTTATCCAGTTTTGCAATGGCTTCATCTACCGTACATCCCAGAAGGTTGATCTCGGAGGATACGGAGAAGGACTTGGACATTTTCAATTTGCCGGTGTTGGTACGCTGCAGGGCAGGTGCTGTAATGGTCTCTTCTTTTACCGGTACGAGATCGTTAATATTGGTCTGCATTCTCATAATTCCACACTGTACGAAGAGATTACCCTTGGCATCCGGCAGTGTATTCACAATTCCTTTCAGATTCATGGAAATGATCTTTACGGAATCTCCTTTTTTCAGTTTCTTGGGATCCACGGTCTTCTGGTTGGCCGGCTTCTTTTGGTTATTACCAAGAGCCAATTTTCCGTTCTTTTCGTTGATCTTGTCACGAACCTTCTGTCTCTTTTTCTCTAGTTCCTTGATGTCGGCGGAAGCGCCTGCTTTATTGAAATCACGGATGGTTTCGTCAGCTATATCCTTTGCTTCCTGGAGAATGGCTCTTGCCTTCTCATTAGCATCGCGGAGAATTTTGTCTTTAGCCTGGTCGATTTTTTCGTTTTTCTTCTGTAACTGTTCCTGTAAGGTACGGATCCGTTCCTTGTAATCCGCAATCTCCTGTTGTTCCTTTTCAATGGTCACGCGGCTCTGTTCCAGATCGGCAATGACATCTTCAAAGCTTTCGTCCTCTTTGCTGATCTGCTCTTTTGCAGCATGGATGATCTCGTCGGACAGTCCAAGTTTGGAAGAAATGGCGAAAGCATTACTTTTACCGGGAATACCGATGAGCAGACGGTAGGTGGGGCGAAGGGTCTCCACATCAAATTCACAGCAGGCATTTTCCACGAAGTTCGTAGAAAGTGCGTAGATCTTCAACTCACTGTAATGGGTGGTGGCCATGGTACGGATGCCGCGGTCATGCAGGTAATTCAGAATTGCAATGGCCAGTGCAGCACCTTCCGTAGGATCTGTTCCGGCTCCCAATTCATCGAATAAGCACAGGGAATCCGTATCTGCGTGCTGTAAAATGTGGACAACTCTGGTCATATGAGAAGAGAATGTGGACAGACTCTGTTCAATACTCTGCTCATCTCCGATATCTGCGTATACTTCCGAGAAAATGGACAGTTCAGAACGATCCAGTGCCGGAATATGCAGTCCTGCCTGACCCATCAGGGTAAACAGTCCCACCGTCTTCAGAGATACGGTCTTACCACCGGTATTGGGACCTGTGATCACCAACAGGTCAAAATCTTTACCCAGACGGACATCAATGGGAACCGCCTTTTTCTTATCCAACAGTGGATGACGGCCCTTACGGATCTGGATGTAATGCTCAGTGTTGAAAATAGGCTCTGTGGCATTCTGCTCCATGGCGAGTTTTGCCTTGGCAAAGATGAAGTCTAAAGTGGTCATGATCTTCTGATCTGCGGCAAGCTCTGAAGTATGAACAGCAGCCTGACTGCTCAGATCACCCAGAATAACTTCAATCTCCTCCTGCTCTTGCAGATCCAGTTCTTTTAACTGGTTGTTCAGATTCACGACAGCAGCCGGTTCGATGAAAAAGGTGGAACCGGTGGAGGACTGGTCATGCACCATACCGCTCACCTGGCTCTTATATTCGGCTTTTACGGGGATACAGTAGCGGTTATCACGCATGGTAATGACTGCATCCTGTAAAAAGGTACGGTAAGCGCCGTTTACCATGGAAGTCAGCTGGCTATGGATTTTTTCATTGGTGGACAGCTTGGAGCGGCGAATACTTTTTAAACGGGGGCTGGCATCATCTGCCATCTCCTCTTCCGACAGAATGCAGCGGTTGATCTCATTGGCCAGCTGTGTCATAGGGGTAAGTCCCTCAAAATAGGCATCCAGACTGTCATTTGGGAGGTCTTCCCGTTCTTTTTTTCCATAGGTTTTGATCCGGCTGACATTATCCAAAAAGGATGCAAGCTTCAACAATTCGGACATAGACAGAGAACTGCCGATTTCCAGAGAACGGATCGAAAATCCTAGATCTCTGTTGCTGCCAAAAGAGGTGCTTCCGATGCGGAAGAGACGGGCTAAAGCGTCTTTTGTTTCCCGCTGTGCGGTTCTGATAGCAGATAGATCGGTGGAAGGTACCAGTTCTCGGCAGAGTTTTTTACCGGGCTCGGAGTCGGCCTTCTCCGTGAGGAGGTCGATGATCTTATTATATTCTAAAGTGGTGAGTACTTTTGTGTTCATGTGGGGCTCCTTAATATTGAAATTCGAAATATGGATTATCGCAGTACAAGCTCGAAAATGCTACGCATTTCCTCGCTGTCGGGCTATCGCCCTATCAAAATCGGATCTGTCAATTCCGCCTGCTAGCAGTCGAATTGACATCTCTCGATTTTGGTACTGCTCAATGCTGGTTTACATAATAACACGATTTCTTCGTGCTGCGCACTCTCGAAATCGTTATATCCATTCGCAATCCGGACTATCGTCCTTCTTGCTCATGTCTGTTTGCTACCCTCATAGAAATCCTGCTTTGCCTGCAAGCAGTCACGCAGGATTTTATGGGTGAGCTTATTATACCATATTTATTGCCTTTTTTGGTACAGTTTTGTATAATTGAGATATTAGAGTCCTAAGAAAAAGCCGGTGTATCTGTAGGCAGCAGAGGAGGCATATTTATGGCGGATTCGCAAGAAAATAAACAGAAGGAACAAAATGACGTTTCTGAGAAAAATTTTATAATAGAAAAAATCAAGGAACGTCCGGTGAATAAGAAAAAGCTGTTGCGTCGGACATTGATTACGGCTTCTATGGCAGTGATTTTCGGTCTGGTAGCATGTTTCACTTTCTTGGTTTTGGAACCGGTGATCAGTAACTGGTTGTACCCGGAGGAGGAACCACAGGTGGTGGTATTCCCCGAAGATCAGGATGAGATGTCTCCGGAACAGATGCTGACAGAGAATATGCAGCAGGAGAATCAGAACAATCAGTTCTCTTCTGTTTCCGGTGAAGTTATGGAACAGGAGCAGATCCGGGAACTGTTATCCGGAATCATATTGGACCTGGATAATTATAAGCAGATTTACAACGCTCTTGCCCAGTATGTGGCAGAGATGAACCGTTCTATGGTCACTGTGACAGGAGTGTCATCCGGTGTGGACTGGTTCAACAATGTAAATGAGAGCAAAAACCAGTCATCCGGTGTGATCATAGCGCAAAATGGCAAGCAATTACTGATTTTAACCGATTATTCTCCGGTAAAACAAGCAGATGACATTATTGTCACATTCAACGAGGGCACACAGGCAGATGCATCTTTGAAGGAAAAAGATGAGACTACAGGTCTGGCGGTGATTGCCGTAGAACTGGATACTCTGAATGAAGATTTTCTGAAGAATGATATTACGATCGCTACTTTTGGATCTTCTAATATCAAAGATATTGCCGGACTTCCGGTGGTGGCTCTGGGGCGTCCCATGGGTACGAACGGCTCACTGGGATATGGCATCATTACTTCTTCCGCCAGTGAGTCGGCGGCATCGGATACCACTTATCGGATTCTGCAGACGAATATTGTAGGCAGTCAGAATGCAGGCGGTGTATTATTCAATCTTCAGGGACAGGTCATTGGTATCATTACCAATGGCAAATCTGCCACAGATATGAAAAATATGGTATGTGCTTACGGTATTACAGAATTGAAGCGTCATATCGAGAAAATGTCGAATGGAGAAAAATTCGCCTATCTGGGTCTTAAGGGTGTGGATGTCACAGAGGAAGCTAACAGCGAACTTGGGGTTCCTTACGGAGCTTATATTACAGAGGTAGAAATGGACTCTCCTGCAATGCTGGCGGGAATCCAGCAGGGAGATGTCATCACGGGATTCGGTGAGCGCGTGATCGTCAGCTTTGACGAGTATACGAACTCTCTGCTCAGTATGAAACCGGGAGATAGTGTAGAACTGACGATTATGCGGCAGTCACAGCAGGAATATAAAGAGATGAAATTCGACATCACATTAACGGTGTTGAAATAGATTGACAGAAAGGTTTGGACAACAATATGAAATTCATTAAAGAGTTAAAAGAAGGCGACAGAGTATTTGATATTTATCTGTGCAAACATAAACAGGAGGCTGTTACCAAGAACGGTAAACCCTATGAAAGTGTGATTTTACAGGATAAGACCGGAACTATCGATGCAAAGGTATGGGAGCCGAATAATCCGGGCATCGGTGATTATGATGATCTGGATTACATAGAGGTATACGGTGATGTGACGAATTTCCAGGGGCAGCTACAGATCAGCGTGAAGCGTATCCGTGTCTGTCGTGAGGGAGAATACAATCCTTCCGATTATCTGCCGGTGAGCTCCAAAGGCATCGACACTATGTACAATGAATTAAAGACTCTGATCGGAAGTATTAAGAATACCTATCTACATCAGCTGTTGCAGGATCTGTTTATCGACGATGCTGATTTCGCGAAGAAATTCTGCAACTCTTCTGCAGCCAAGACTGTACATCACGGTTTCGTAGGCGGACTGCTGGAGCATACTTTAAGCGTTACCAAGCTGTGTGACTACTACTGCTCTGCTTATCCTATTTTACAGAGAGATCTGCTTCTGACGGCGGCTATGTGCCATGATATCGGAAAAGTAAAAGAGATTTCTGCATTTCCGGTAAACGATTATACCGATGATGGTCAGTTATTGGGACATATCGTGATGGGCACTCAGATGGTTGGGGAACATGCCGCTAAGATCGACGGATTCCCGCACAATCTCCTGGCAGAATTACAGCATTGTATTTTGGCACATCACGGCAAGCTGGAATACGGCTCCCCCAAGGTGCCGGCGCTGATCGAGGCGGTGGCTCTGAATTATGCAGATGATACGGATGCCAAGATGGAGACCTTTAAGGAAATTCTGGAAAATAACAGTGAAAACAGTGGCTGGCTGGGTTACAACAGATTGTTTGAATCCAATCTGCGCGCTACCAAAATGGAATAAATAACAAAGATAACATTATAAATTCTGTAAACTGACAGGAAAGAGAGGAAACATATGGAAATCAGTGCATGTGTAAAATATGTAGGTGTAAACGATCATCAGGTAGATCTGTTTGAGGGACAGTATAAGGTTCCAAACGGAATGTCTTACAATTCCTATGTGATCCTGGATGATAAAATCGCAGTTATGGATACGGTGGATGGATTTTTTACGGAAGAATGGCTGAACAATGTAGAACAGGTTCTTGACGGGAAAATGCCCGATTATCTTGTTATACAGCATATGGAACCGGATCATTCCGCCAGTATTCCGGCTTTTCTGAAAAAATATCCCAAAGCCACAGTGATATCCACTGCCAAGGGATTCCAGTTCATGGAACAGTTTTTCCAGGAGTTTTTCGCCGGACAGGGATTACCTGCGGAACAACGCATCGTTGCGGCGAATGATGGTGTCCTGGAGCTTGGACAGCACAGCCTGCATTTTGTTTACGCTCCCATGGTGCATTGGCCGGAGGTCATGATGACTTATGAGGCAACCGAGAAAATACTGTTTGCAGCAGACGGCTTTGGCAAATTCGGTGCTCTGGATGTTGAGGAAGAATGGACGGACGAGGCTCGTCGTTATTATATCGGTATTGTCGGAAAATACGGTCCGCAGGTACAGGCGGTGCTGAAAAAGGCAGCAGGACTGGATATTCAGACGATCTGCTCTCTTCACGGCCCGGTGCTTACGGAGAATTTGGGATTTTATCTGGAAAAATATGATAGGTGGTCTTCCTATCAGCCGGAGGAATCCGGAGTGGTGATTGCCTATGCTTCTGTCTACGGCAATACCAGAAATGCTGCAGAACATCTGGCAGATGTTTTACAGGAAAAAGGACAGAAAACAGTACTGTATGACCTGGCAAGATGCGATAAAGCAAAAGCTGTTGCCGATGCTTTCCGTTATGACAGACTGGTGCTGGCGGGTATTACTTATAATGGAGACCTCTTCCCCTGCATGCGCAGTTTTATCGAAGGTCTGACCGAGCGTAATTACCAGAATCGTAAGGTGGCAATCATTGAGAACGGCACCTGGGCACCCATGGCAGGCAAACTGATCCTTGGAATGTTTGAAAAAAGCAAGAATCTGACATTTACGGAGACAAAAGTAAGCATCAAGTCGGCTATGAATGCGCAGAACAAAGAAGAAATCGGGAAGTTGGCAGAGGAACTTTCCTGAGAAAGTTTTTCACACGTAAATTTGTGCCTGCACAGTGTACCAAAGTACGAGAGACGGATGTAAGCAATACTGGAAGTACACGGTACTGAAGTACCGGAAAATTTGTAGGCTACGGAAAGGCATAAGGATATTTATGGAATATAAGAAAAACGATCGTGTAACGCTGACCATAGAGGATATGGGAAGTGACGGAGAAGGAATCGGTAAAGTAGACGGTTTTACCCTCTTTATCAAAGATGCCGTTATCGGCGATCAGGTGGAAGCCAAGATCATAAAAAGTAAAAAGCACTACGCTTATGCCAGATTAGAGAAGGTGTTACAGCCTTCTCCTTTTCGTGTAGAACCGAAATGTGCATACCACAGACAGTGCGGCGGCTGCCAGTTGCAGGCACTCTCCTACTCTGAGCAGCTGCATTTCAAGGAACAGAAGATCCGCAACAATCTGATCCGGATCGGTGGGTTCGATGCGGAATACATTGATGAACGCATGCAGCCTATTGTAGGCATGGAGGAACCCTTCCACTATCGTAATAAAGCGCAGTACCCCATAGGAACTGATAGAGACGGTAATGTTATCACCGGTTTCTATGCCGGACGCACCCATACTATCATTGCCAATACAGACTGCGCCCTTGGTGCTTCTGAGAATCAGCAGATCCTCGAAACCATACTCTCCTATATGCGGAAAAATAAAGTAACTGCCTATGACGAAGTCACTGGCAAGGGTCTGGTACGTCATGTATTGATCAGGAAAGGCTTCACCAGTGGACAGTTGATGGTATGTCTGGTCATTAACAAGAAAATGACAAAAATGTCATACCCTACTGCCGGAGTACAGAAGAATACGAATGAGTTTTTACCAAATCAGGGAGAATTACTGGCTGCACTGGCAAAAATCCAAGGTATGACAAGTGTGTCAGTCAGTATCAATGCCAAGAAAACCAATGTGATCATGGGTACAGAGATCCATAATCTCTGGGGTGAAAGTACCATTGAGGATACGATTCACGTAAGAGACATGCAGAAAGAAAATTACCCTTATACCGGAGATGCCCTGACCTTCAAGATATCTCCCCTCTCCTTCTATCAGGTGAATCCCGTACAGACAGAGAAGCTTTACAGTCTGGCTCTGGAATATGCGGGACTGACCGGAAAAGAGACCGTTTGGGATCTCTACTGTGGTATCGGAACCATCTCTCTCTTCCTGGCAGGCAAAGCCAAAAAGGTATGCGGTGTGGAAATCATCCCCCAGGCCATCGACGATGCCAGAGAGAATGCAAAGAGAAACCATATTGAAAATGCTGAGTTTTTCGTGGGAAAAGCAGAGGAAGTCCTGCCGGAATTCTACGAAAAGGCAATGAAAGAGGTATCTTCCGACGAAATGCTCCACCCGGATGTCATCGTCGTGGATCCGCCAAGAAAAGGCTGTGACGATGCCTGCTTAAACACCATGCTCCGCATGCAGCCCGAACGCATCGTATACGTCAGCTGCGACTCCGCCACCCTCGCCAGAGACCTGAAGATCCTCTGCGATGGAGGCTATGAGATCCGAAAAGTCCGTGGTGTGGACCAGTTCGGCATGACGGTGCATGTGGAGACGGTATGCTTATTGTCCAAACTTCATGAAGCGAAGCATCATGTGAATGTGAGACTGGATATGGATGAACTGGATTTGACATCTGCGGAGAGTAAGGCAACCTATGAGGAAATCAAAGCATACGTGGCTGAGCATAATGATGGAATGAAAGTTTCAAATCTGTATATTGCACAGGTTAAGGCTAAGTATGGGATTATAGAGCGAGAAAATTATAACAAGCCTAAGTCAGATGATTCCAGACAGCCTAAGTGTCCAAAGGAGAAGGAAGAGGCAATAGTAGAAGCGTTGAAAGCTTTTAAGATGATTTAGTTTAGGAGTATGACGATATGAGGGTTTTATTAGGAACAACAAATCCATCAAAGGTAAAAAGATTTTCGGATTTGTTAAAAGGGTATGATATTGAATTTATTACTTTAAGAGATATCGAAGTTATAGAAGAACCTAAGGAACGGATTATTCTATATGATTGATAAAGCTTCATCAAAAAGATTTGAAGGATGGCCTCTTGATTCATTATCAATCAATAAAGAAAACGGCAAATATTTTGTTGATGGAAGTATTGAAGAAAGCAAAGAAAATATCATAAAAGATCAATATCAAAAGAGTGTCGTAGATTTTTTGATTAAGTCTTTACATATAGCATAGTATAGGAGAAATGAGACAACTGGAGTTTCCTGAGAATATTCAGGCAATTGTCGGCGGAAAAGAATATTCGCTAGATAATGCTGTCTTAAAAATCTGGCCGGAAAGTGAAGAAACAAAAGGAGCACTTT
>OHFE01000416.1_pt1 | contig 15596 bp, 10 predicted proteins | sample 1567471 | NCBI WGS metagenome assembly OHFE01 (sample SAMEA3879513, study PRJEB24766) | human gut metagenome | biome: human-associated habitat; feature: feces | place: USA | collected 1985/1987 | reverse complement strand
GGAAAGAAGAAAAAAAGACACAAAATGTCTACTCACAAGCGTAAAAAAAGACTAAGAAAGAACAGACATAAAAGCAAAAAATAATTTGTAGTCTGTCTGTGACGACAAATAAAGAACAAACCTTGCAAAGCAACAAAAGTCTTTCAGGTTTGTTCTTTGTTTAATGAGAAAAGTGAACAATTTAAAAATACAAAAGTGACAAGCGAACTAGTAGTAGACGTACAACCCAAAGAGATTTCCATCGCACTCCTTGAAGATAAAGCGTTGGTGGAATTTCAGAAAGAAGGGAGAAGTGCTTCCTTCAATGTGGGAAATATGTATTTGGGACGGGTAAAGAAACTAATGCCCGGCCTTAATGCCTGTTTCGTGGATGTCGGCTTTGAAAAAGATGCTTTTCTTCATTATCTAGACCTAGGTCCTCAATTTCATTCTTATCAGAAGTATCTGAAGCAAGTTTTAAGCGACCGTAAAAAACTTTTTCCCATCACAAAAGCTACTATGCTGCCTGATATTGAAAAGGAAGGGACGGTTTCAACCACCCTCCAACAAGGTCAGGAAGTTATTGTGCAGATTGTAAAGGAACCTATCTCGACCAAGGGCCCCAGACTAACCTGCGAATTGTCATTCGCCGGACGTTATTTGGTATTAATCCCTTTCAACGATAAGGTTTCGGTATCACAAAAAATTAAATCGAGCGAAGAACGCGCCCGTCTGAAACAGTTATTGCAAAGCATCAAACCGAAAAACTTCGGAGTGATTGTACGCACCGTAGCGGAAGGCAAAAGGGTGGCCGAGCTTGATGCAGAGCTTAAAGTCTTGCTGAAACATTGGGAAGAAACAATCACTAAAGTACAGAAGGCTCCCAAACTGCCGGCATTGGTATACGAAGAGACCAGCCGTACAGTGGCCATGTTGCGCGATCTTTTCAATCCGTCTTATGAGAACATCTATGTGAACGATGAAACAGTGTTCCATGAGATTAAGGATTATGTATCACTTATCGCCCCTGAACGAGCCGAAATCGTAAAACTGTACAAGGGTCAGCTTCCCATATTCGACAATTTCGGTATTACCAAACAAATCAAATCCTCTTTCGGGAAAACCATTTCGTATAAAAGTGGAGCTTACCTGATTATTGAACACACAGAAGCACTTCATGTAGTGGATGTCAATAGTGGAAACCGCTCCAAATCTGCCAACGGGCAGGAGGCTAACGCACTGGATGTAAACCTGGGTGCCGCCGACGAACTGGCACGCCAGTTAAGATTGCGTGATATGGGTGGTATTATCGTAGTTGACTTCATTGATATGAATCTAGCAGAGAACCGGCAGAAACTGTACGAACGTATGTGCCAAAACATGCAGAAAGACAGAGCAAAACATAACATTCTGCCCCTCAGTAAATTTGGATTGATGCAAATTACCCGCCAACGCGTGCGTCCTGCCATGGATGTCAACACGAATGAAACCTGTCCCACCTGCTTCGGGAAAGGTAGCATAAAGCCATCCATCCTTTTCACGGATACTTTGGAGAGTAAGATTGATTACCTGGTCAACAAATTGAAGATAAAGAGATTTACGCTGTACATCCATCCGTACATCGCAGCATATGTGAATCAGGGTCTGGTTTCCCTGAAGCGCAAATGGCAAATGAAATACGGATTCGGAATAAAGATTATCCCAGACCAAAGTCTGGCCTTCCTGCAATATCGGTTCACCGATATTCACGGTGAGGAGATAGACATGAAAGAGGAAATCGAAATCAAGTAAAAGAAAAGGGAGTGACATTTTTTATCACTCCCTTTCTTTATTTCACGACTCTAATATGCAAGGCTTGATTTCGACGTTTCACAAGCTCAAATACCAGTCACATTCTGCCGATTACAACTCACCCAACTATCACAAAGCTGGCAAAACAAAAGCACATCCGTTGCCCCTATTTTATTTGCCTTGCTTATAGTCTTTCACTATTCCCTCCGCAATCCAATTTGCCAATGCCTGACGGTTATTCTTCAGAACCAGCCGTTGTTGGTCACGCTTGTTCCGAATATTTCCCAATTCCAAAAACACCGCTACGGGAGTCGTATTACGCAATACATACAAATTACGTTCACTCACCGTTCCGCGAAAGCCACGGTTTGGCTGATGCTTGTCATATTTCCTATCAAAGGTAAGGTGCAAGTTATTGGCCAACCGCCTACCCTTCGTACTTTTAGGAGCGTTATAAAAAAACACATCTGTCTGCTGTCCCTTACTGCGACTGTCCACATGAATAAATACAGCTCGTTTGTAACTGCTTTTATCCTTCCGATACAGTTTATTCACCCAGTCACAGCGTTGCTTCAAACGAGCTACCTGATTCAAGGGAATAGGATCTCCCATGCAAGTTTCACGTTTACTATTTGCCAGGACATGACCGTCACGAATACCATCTTTCTTATCTTGAATGATAATATGCACCTTCGCACCGCGTGACAACAACTCACGTGCCAACCGCAGAATAATATCGTATGCATACTCATCCTCATGCAACTGACGCCCCTGATAGATACCGATGGCCCCAGGATCGGGACCTCCGTGACCACTCACCAAATAAAAACAAGCTCCGCTTAACTCATTGGATGTAATCTGATAGGTAGCATACTCCTTTCCAAATAATGCCTCTTTGCCGGTACGAGGCTTTTTCTTCGCCAGAAGCGGTGATAGAACAAAAAATAAAAACGTGACAAATAGTACCGATCCTCTCATTACCTGTTATTTTTCTCCCAACATTTCATCTATCTTCTTGCACAAAGAAGAGAATTCTTCTTCATTGTACAAACGGGTCAGCATTACAATCTTGCCCGTTTTGTCAATCAATACATTACGGGTGATGCCCGCTTTACGGTCTGCATATCTGGCAAAAATATCAGCTCCCGGATCAAGAGCCAACGGATAGGTCACGCCGGTACGTTTGGCAAAAGCCACTACGGTTTCCAAAGGTTCGTCCCGATCCACTCCAAAGAGAGCAAACGCTTTATTATCCTTATGTTTCAACCAGATATCTTTTTCAATAAAAGGCATCTCCTTTCGGCAAACTCCACACCAACTGGCAGTGAACTGAAGCATCACCACCTTGCCACGCAAATCAGAGAGTTTCACTTTCTGTCCGTCTGTCAGTTCCATTTCAAAATCGGGAGCCATATCCCCTACCTTTACTATATAACCGGCATTATCAGGAGTAACCTGTTGTGCCTTCACCGGCTGGCTCAGCAAACATGCGCAAACCAGCAACATCAGACTCATAAACTTCTTCATCGTTCTTCTCTTATTTTTATATATTCGCTACAAAGATAGGCTATTCCATCATTTTTTCGTAATTTTGGCACCCAAAATAACTACCAACTTATCAAGAAGATGAATATTTTTTGGGATACAATCACTCATTACAATGCGGGTACCTGGATTTATCAAGTTATTATCACCCTTATCGGCATTATTTTAACCTATTCTCTATTCAAAAGCCCCACAAAAAAAATAAAAGTAGCGATGAAGTTATATCTTATATTCTTGAATGTATGGATAGCTTCCGTGTATTACATGATTTATTGTGAACCAAGAAGTTACAACAGTGTTTTGGCAGGATTTTGGGGAATCATGGCCATCTTCTGGATTTATGACCTGAAAGTAAACTACACCCCTTTTGACCGGACTCACAAACATACCGCACTAGCCGTCCTGCTTTGTATGTTGCCATTGGCCTATCCACTCTTCTCCATTATAAGGGGGATGAGCTTTCCCATGATGACCTCACCTGTAATGCCTTGTTCGGTAGCGGTTTTCACCATCGGACTGCTGCTGGCATTTTCCAAACGAGTCAATATCTTTCTCGTCATGTTTCTTTGCCACTGGGCACTGATCGGTTTCACCAAAACTTACTTTTTCCATATTCCCGAAGATTTTCTGCTGGCAAGTTCGGCTGTACCGGGCCTTTATCTGTTCTTTAAAGAATACACAGCTTCCCATCTGCATACTTCCACCCTTTTCCGTGCCCGTATGATTAATCTCGCCCTGATTATTGCCTGCGGTGCAATCGGAGTGCTGTTCATGATATCTATGGTGTGCGAACTGGCTCAAGAACAGGCTTTATCGAAATAAAAACACGTCTTAATGAGGTACTTTGCAAAATCTTTCGTATTTTTGCCAACAAATTGAGTTAATGTTTTAACAGGATGAACGTATTAGAACTAAGTGAACAGGAGATTATCAGACGAAACAGTCTGAATGAATTGCGCGCTATGGGCATCGAGCCATACCCCGCAGCTGAGTATGTAACCAATGCATTTTCTACAGATATAAAAGCTGAGTTCAAGGATGATGAGGAACCTCGCAAAGTATCGGTAGCCGGACGTATGATGAGCCGCCGTGTGATGGGTAAAGCTTCATTTATCGAATTACAGGATTCAAAAGGCCGTATCCAGGTGTATATCACCCGTGATGACATCTGCCCGGATGAAAACAAAGAAATGTACAACACTGTGTTCAAACGTCTGCTGGACCTTGGTGACTTTATCGGTATAGAAGGATTCGTATTCAGAACCCAAATGGGTGAAATCAGTATCCACGCTAAAAAACTGACCGTACTGTCCAAGTCTATCAAACCGCTTCCTATTGTAAAATACAAAGACGGAGTCGCTTACGACAAGTTTGAAGACCCTGAACTGCGTTATCGCCAACGTTATGTTGACCTTGCTGTGAATGAAGAGATAAAAGATATCTTCATCAAGCGCAGTAAAGTATATAGCTCTATGCGCGAATATTTCAACTCAAAAGGTTATATGGAAGTGGAAACCCCGATTCTGCAATCCATTGCCGGCGGAGCAGCCGCACGTCCATTCATAACTCACCACAACGCACTGGATATGCCGCTGTATATGCGTATTGCCAGTGAGTTGTACCTGAAAAGACTAATTGTAGGTGGTTTCGAAGGAGTGTATGAAATAGGTAAGAACTTCCGTAACGAAGGAATGGACCGCACACACAATCCTGAATTTACCTGCATGGAAATATATGTTGCCTACAAGGACTATAACTGGATGATGGAATTTACAGAAAAAATGATTGAAAAAATCTGTCTGGATGTAAACGGCACCACTCAAGTAAAAGTAGGCGACAACATCATTGACTTCAAAGCCCCGTACAAACGTGTCACCATGCTGGACTCTATCAAGGAACACACCGGCTATGATCTGACAGGCATGAACGAAGAACAGATACGAGAAGTTTGCCAGAAACTCAATATGGAGATTGACGACACAATGGGCAAAGGCAAACTGATCGATGAAATCTTCGGAGAATTCTGCGAAGGTACTTACATCCAGCCAACTTTCATCACCGACTATCCGAAAGAAATGTCTCCGCTGACAAAGATACACCGCAGCAATCCGGATTTGACCGAGCGTTTCGAGCTGATGGTGAACGGTAAGGAACTGTGTAATGCATACTCCGAATTGAACGACCCGATTGACCAGCTGGAACGCTTCGAAGAGCAGATGAGACTGAGTGAAAAGGGAGACGACGAAGCAATGATTATCGACAAGGACTTCGTTCGTGCATTGGAATACGGTATGCCTCCTACTTCAGGTATGGGTATCGGTATGGACCGTCTGGTAATGCTGATGACCGGTCAGAGTACCATTCAGGAAGTGTTGTTCTTCCCCCAGATGCGTCCCGAAAAGATTACTCCGAAAGACACTCCTGCTAAATTTATGGAACTGGGAATTTCAGAAGACTGGGTTCCTGTCATTCAGAAAGCAGGCTATAACCTGGTGAGCGATATGAAAGAAGTGAATCCGCAGAAGCTGCATATGGACATTTGCGGAATCAACAAAAAATATAAATTGGAACTAACCAATCCTACGGTGGACGAAGTTGCCGGATGGATTGCGAAAATTGAGAATTGAGAATTTAAAGATTGAGAATTATTCCAATTGTCAATTATCCATCATAAATAATAAGCATGAAATTGCCCGGTAAAATAGCGATAATGGGTGGTGGCAGCTGGGCCACGGCTATTGCAAAAATAGTCTTGGCTCAGGCTGAATCAATCAACTGGTATATGCGCCGCGACGACCGAATTGAAGAATTCAAACGTTTGGGACATAATCCGGCTTATCTGACAAGTGTGCGCTTTGAAATAAAGAACATCAACTTCTCTTCAGATATCAACAAGATAGTAAAGGAATCGGATACCCTGATATTCGTTACCCCCTCTCCCTATCTGAAAAGCCACCTGAAAAAGCTGAAAACCAAAATAAAGGACAAGTTCATTGTCACTGCTATCAAGGGTATCGTCCCTGACGAGAACCTGATTGTTTCCGATTATTTTCATCAGGTATACGGTGTTCCCGAAGAGAATATAGCCGTCATTGCAGGTCCGTGCCACGCAGAAGAAGTAGCCTTGGAGCGTCTTTCCTATCTGACTATCGGATGTAAAGACATTGACAAGGCGAAGATATTCGCCCGGCAGCTGGCCGGACATTACATAAAAACTTCTGTAAGCCCGGATGTGGCAGGTATAGAATACGCTTCGGTATTGAAGAATATTTATGCTATCGCCGCTGGAATTTGCAGCGGTCTGAAATATGGCGACAATTTTCAGGCTGTATTGATTTCAAATGCCATTCAAGAGATGAACCGCTTCCTGAATACCGTACATCCCGTAGAGCGTTCTATTGATGATTCCGCTTATCTGGGTGACTTGTTGGTTACCTCCTACTCCAATTTCAGCCGGAACCGCGTATTCGGAACCATGATTGGTAAAGGTTATTCCGTAAAAAGCGCACAGATAGAAATGGAAATGATTGCCGAAGGATACTACGGAACGAAATGTATCAAGGAGCTAAACAAGCACTTGCACGTGAACATGCCTATCGTAGATGCCGTTTATAATATTTTATATGAGCGCATCTCGCCCATGATTGAGATTAAATTATTAACTGATTCATTCAGATAAAATATCAGATACAATGAAGAATATTAGTTTAAACATCGACAAAGTAGCCGGTTTTGTTTCTAAGGAAACAATCGCTGCTTACGAACCTCAGGTGAAAGCCTGCATGGAAACATTGGAAAACGGTACAGGTAAAGGTAATGACTTCTTGGGTTGGTTGCATTTGCCATCGTCTATAACAGCCGAACATTTGGCTGACTTGAAAGCTACTGCCCAGGTTCTGCGCGACAACTGTGAAGTAGTAGTTGTAGCAGGTATCGGTGGAAGCTATCTGGGAGCACGTGCCGTAATAGAAGCTTTATCCAATAGTTTCCAATGGTTGAAAGCAAAACAAGACGGACCCGTCATCGTTTTTGCAGGCCACAATATCGGCGAAGATTACTTGTTCGAGTTGACTGAATACTTGAAGGACAAAAAGTTCGGTGTAATTAATATTTCCAAGTCTGGTACTACTACAGAAACCGCCTTAGCTTTTCGTTTACTGAAAAAACAGTGTGAAGACCAGCTTGGCAAGGAAATGGCGAAAAAAGTGATTGTTGCCGTTACAGATGCCAAAAAGGGTGCCGCACGTGTTACAGCCGACAAGGAAGGATATCAGACTTTTATTATCCCCGATAATGTAGGCGGTCGTTTCTCTGTCCTTACTCCGGTAGGTTTGCTGCCTATCGCAGTGGCAGGATTTGACATTGAGAAACTAGTGGAAGGCGCACGTACGATGGAAACAATATGTGGTCCGGCTACTCCGTTTGCCGAAAATCCTGCCGCTGTTTATGCTGCTACCCGCAATGAATTGTATAAAGACGGAAAGAAGATTGAGATTTTGGTAAACTTCAATCCCAAACTGCACTATATGAACGAATGGTGGAAACAATTGTACGGTGAATCCGAAGGCAAGGATGGTAAAGGTATTTATCCGTCTGCCGTCGACTTCTCTACTGATCTCCATTCTATGGGACAGTGGATTCAGGAAGGTGAACGTACTATCTTCGAAACAGTTATCTCTATCGAAAACCCGGAACATACGCTTCAAGTTCCTTCGGACAGCGAAAATTTGGATGGCTTGAATTTCTTGGCAGGAAAGCGTGTAGACGAAGTGAACAAGATGGCAGAACTAGGTACTCAGCTGGCACACGTTGACGGTGGTGTACCCAATATGCGACTGATTGTACCCGAACTGAATGAATACTACCTGGGAGAAATCATCTATTTCTTTGAAAAAGCTTGTGGTATCAGCGGTTATTTGCTGGGAGTAAATCCGTTCAACCAACCGGGCGTGGAAGCATACAAGAAAAATATGTTTGCTTTGTTGAATAAACCGGGATACGAAGAAGAGTCTAAAGCTATCCAAGCTAGATTATAATATCAAGAACCTATTCAGAATGCCATTTATCAATGTCATTCCGAATAACAGTGAAGAATCTGAAAGCATCCATCAAATGCTTGCAGATTCTTCACTTTGTTCCAATCCAACGGTCACACCTTTGGAAATAATAACTATACATTTATTCTATGTTTAAAGAAGCGATAAATAACTATCTTCATACTCATGGATACGAATCCATCGACTTGAAAGCCGTATTATTCGATATGGACGGCGTGCTGTTCGACTCCATGCCCAACCATGCTGAGTCATGGCATAAAATAATGAAACGCTTCGGTTTCGGCCTCAGCCGAGAAGAAGCTTATATGCACGAAGGGCGTACCGGTGCATCTACGATCAATATAGTAAGTCGTCGGGAACGTGGGCATGATGCTACTGAAGAAGAAATAAAAGCTATCTACCAAGCCAAAACTGAAGAATTCAACAAATGCCCCAAAGCAGAACGGATGCCCGGCGCACTGGAAGTATTGACTAAAATAAAGAGTGAAGGACTGACTCCGATGGTAGTGACCGGTTCGGGACAAACTTCGTTATTGGACCGATTGAATCATAATTTTCCGGGCATATTCCAAGCCAACTTAATGGTTACCGCCTTTGATGTGAAATATGGGAAACCAAATCCGGAACCATATCTGATGGCCCTAAAGAAAGGCGGCTTTAAACCCAATGAAGCGTTAGTAATAGAAAATGCACCACTAGGTGTACAGGCGGGAGTTGCAGCCGGTATTTTTACCATCGCCGTGAATACAGGACCATTGCACGACAATGTGTTACTGAATGAAGGAGCGAATTTACTTTTTCATTCCATGCCTGATTTCAATGAAAATTGGGAAACACTACAATCTGCATTAAAACAAGATTAAATTTTGCAAGAATTCTTCACAATCAATAAAAAAGAGCTCCTTGCTTTCACCTAGATGAAAAACAAGGAGCTCATATTATATAAAAAATCACAGCCTATCAAAATACCTGAACCTACTTTAAAACTTTGCGTAACCAAGGAATAACCAGTTCGTTTTTAAAATAATGAGAAGGGGGATCTACATTGACCGCTTCGAAATAGGTCTTTGAATCCAGTCCTTCATCAAGGTGCTCCACATCTTTTCTAACTGCCTTATCAGCAAACTTCGGATAATGATGAAACTCCGCATTTTCCGGTTTTCCACTAGCAGCATAAGCAGATTGTACCAAACGGAAATCACGGTCCAACCCTCCCTCTGTAAAAATGATAGGACGAGGAGCTAATGACGCAACAACATCTGGAAAATTAAAATACCTCCAATAACCAGGTATCAGATGACGGATAGAATTTGGAAAAGGACGTCTGTTTTCCTTGTCAGGTTTAGTCATTACAACGGCACGTTCCTGAGTCTGGCATAGAAAATCATTGTACACAAAAGCATAAATATCCTTATCCAACACCCCCAAGACCATCATCGGTTCTGTACCTAATGAGAATCCGCTAATCACAATCCTGTCCTTTCGGATATAAGACTGGGCTTTCATCCAATTCAGTACCTGCATATCCAGATAAGAAGTATACCCTAGCCAACTCCATCCCAGTTCAAGCAAAAAACGGGAAACAACATCATAGTCATAATTCCATCCTTTATCATAACATTCCAAATCGGAGGCTTCTCCAGCAGCGGCATTATCCACCGCTACCGCCACATAACCTTCTTTAACCATATTCAAAGCCATACTTACTTTGGGATTATTATAATCCTCAGTTAACTTATCACAGATGCCGGGCTCACCAACCAATCCTTCTTTGGTCCTTCCGGACCCCGGAATGCACAAAACTCCGGGTACTGCACCCTTCAAATGTTCCGGTTTCAAAACCAGAAAAGTGGAAACTGACTTTGGAAAAGGATAGAACTCCCATTTCTCTAAAATATATCCCTCTTTTTTTTCCGTTTTCACACAGACAGGAGACGGTTGTCTCTTTATCTCGGGAAACTTCATGATCTCCACCATCGCAGCACGCACTCCATCCTGCCATTGCGTAAATTCCTGTGCGGACATACCGGAACGGTAAGCATATTGGGGATGTGTATCTTTCAACATCTCATGAACAATGGCATAAGTACTTAGTAACCGTCCATCCCCACGATCTGATTTCACAACTGCATGCTTCTCAGGTTGGTAATTCTGAGAATTACCAACCATACATAAGCTGCATACAGATACTAAAAAGAGCAATCTTTTCATTATCATCATATTATCTCACTATTATTCATACCCCGGAGTCTGCTTGATTTCCGGATCTCCATTCAAAACTTCCACATTAACAGGCCACAACATCATATACGCCTTATCCTCTGTTAATATAGGCAATGAACTTCCATAATGCGCTTTAACAGAAAAGACAAAAGGTTTTCCGTTGGAATCACGTAAACGCAATAAATCAAACCAGCGGCTTCCCTCACCTACAAACTCTTTATCACGTTCCTGCAAAATAGCCCACTCATTATCCGCATAATCTCCTGCAATATATTTATGTTGTTCAAATTTATCACCATAAGCACGCTTACGTACCTCATTTATATATGCAGCACATTTATCCGGAGCTCCCAACCCGTTTTCACACTCGGCCAGCATCAACAAAACATCAGCATATCTATATACCGGTACATCTGAATCATAATAATGAGTTCCTCCATCCGTATGTCCCATCAGTTTTTTCCAACAAGCGCCACGAGTCTTTCCTTCGAACATATATTGAAAGAAAGTAGCATCCAAACGAGTATCTTCCTTATCATAAATCTCAATAAACGGCACTTTATACTCATAACGTAATGGTCCGGCTGTCAATAGCTTCAACGGATCCGGACCATATTTATTTCCATCCAAGTCCGTAGCATTGGTAAACAAGGCTACATTATAGAACCAGTTCGCCCCCCAATTGGTCAATTCATTCTTATTAAAACACAGAGCGAAAATGATCTCTTTATTCTTCTTCCCTTCCGGAGTCCATAAATCCGCAAAGTTTGGAAGCAGTTCGAATTGTTGGTTCACCAAATTCAATAAAGCCTTCTTTGCTGTCAACAAGTCACTGTTATTAGGATCTACGGCAGTCAGAGTAGCTATATGATCCCCTGCAATATCATCATCTGGTAATCCTGTAGTGACTTTGGCAGACCACATATATATCTTGGCCTTCAAAAGTTCCGTTGCATGATAAGACCATTCATATTGGTTGGACATCTTCTTATCCGACTCATTGAAGAAAGCTTCGGATTTATTAATATCTTCTTTGATAAACTCCAACGTTTCCTCCGGAGTAGAACGAGCCTTATATAATTGCGTAATATCAATGCTACCCTCGGTAACTTTCGGTTCCGTCTCTAACGGCACACCACCAAATGTTCGATAAAGATAGAAATAGTAATATGCACGCAAGCCATAAGCCTGTCCCAAATAAAATGATTTCTCCGTTCCAGTCAGATAATCAATTTCTTTATCTACATTTCTGATAAACAAATTTATATGCATGATATTTGGGTACACCTCATACCAATCATCGACACCGGTATTATCTTTCGTAAGCAGATTATTAGTCATAGGCGGACCATATACCCCCTCACCCATAGAAGTAACATCACTTATCAGAATCTCACTTCTGAACTCTCCCAATGTGACAGGCATCTGATATTTATCTCTTAAATCGGCATGAATACCAGTCATAAACATTTCTACCTGAGACTTCTGATTCCAAAAATCATTAGAGCCATAATAATCTTCAGGAGACAGGTCCAACGCATCACAAGCAGACAATACCATCATCCCACTCAACAATATGCTATAAAATATTTTCTTCATAATCCTTCCTATTTATTAGAATGTAACATTTAAACCCAAAACAACTGTTCTAGGGAGGGGATATCCTCCATTCTGACTGACACCATATTCGGGGGTCGCCATATTTTTGGCTGCTGTAATATATCCCAAATTCTGTGCTGTTACAGAAACATCCACCTTGCTCAAACCGGATTTATGAATCCAACTCTGAGGCAAGGAATACGACAGGCTTATTTCACGAAAAGCCAAATAATCGCCACGATAACAATTAATGTCCGATATTCTGTCATAATTACGTTTGCCCAAAAAGTCAGCCCATCCATACACCGGATATTTTCCATTCGGATTACTTTCCGACCAGGAATCTTTAACTAAAGAAATGGTATTAAATGTTCCCTGCATATTACCCATAATCCAAGGAGTTTTCCAATCATGTACCCAATAGCCTAAAGCATAATCCAAACGGCAGTTCAAAGTTAACCCTTTCCATGAAGTATTAATGTTAAAGCCTCCGGTCCAATGAGGTATCGTATTACCCAATTTCACCCGGTCATAATCATCAATCACACCATCCCCATTCACATCCTGCCATTTCACATCACCAGCCTGTATAGGCAGTCCTTTCTCCTTTTCGGCATCCGACAATTTAGCCCAAGCTTCAGGGCCATAAAGCACTTTGGCATCTGCTCCATTTTCCGTATAAGTGGATCTGTCTATCAGATTGCCTGGAATCTCACTCTCACTCTTATAAATACCAAGAGATTTAAAGGCGTAAATCACACCATATTCCTGTCCTTCCTGATAACCACCTACCCATTGTCTTTCATAGGTACCATCTGCCAGCTTGCGTCCCGTATAAACCTGATAGGCATCCTGCATATTATTCGGCAATCCATTGTACGGTAATGAGATAATCTTATTCTTATTATAAGCGGTATTCATACTAACTGTAAATTTCCAATCTTTGGTACGCAAAACATTGGCAGTCAATTCCAACTCCATACCTTGGTTTTGTACTTCTCCATTGTTAGAAAGGAAAGAAGAAACTCCGCTATGAGAAGGCAGGGTGATTTCTGCAAATTTATCCTGTGTATGTCTATTATAATAGGTGAAGTTCAAGATATATTTGTTATTCAGAAAACCAATATCGAAACCTGTCTCGAATGTGTACGATTTTTCCCATCTCATGGTGGGATTAGGCAAATCGTTTATCATCAAAGGAACTTTGCCATTATAGTTGGGTACTATTTTACCATCTTTATCTTTCATAATACCATAAGAACCTTGAACCGTATAATAATCAAGTCCTGTCACTACATTACCATTAGCATCCAGTACACCAGACACATTTCCATTGGCTCCGTAACTAGCACGAATTTTAGCATAAGAAAGTACATTGCTACAAGACTCCATAAAATTCTCTCTACTCAATACCCAACCGGCTGATATACCGGGAAAGGTTCCCCAACGGTTATCTTTTGGCAGTTTGGAGTATCCGTCGCGACGTAAAACAAGGCTCAGCAAATATTTGGACTTATAATCATAATTCACTCTGCCAAAGAATGAAAGAATACGCTGTCTGTAATGCCAAGAATCTATTTGCCGCACTCCGGCAGCAGTCGAAGTATAATTCAAATCCTGAAAATCAGATAATGGAGATCCATAACCAGATGCCGAAAAACCTTTCTTGTATGAGTCATAATATTCTACACCTACCATCGCATCCATAGAATGATCTTGCCGGAATGTAGTCTGATAATTCAAGATTCCATTGTAAGTCTGGTCTAAAAGCCGTTCATGTTTGTTGGAAGTACTATGATTAGTATCATACACCGGTCCTGTAGCTACAATATAGTCCCCTTTGAAGAACTCTCTGCTATCATCAAAATAGAACCAAGTTCCTGTGGTCTTGAATGTCAATCCTTTCATTATATTAAAGGTAAAAGACTGGCTCAGATTAAACTTGTCCGTATTATTATCATAATTCAATGCATCCTCATACACTTTCACTGTAGTCCAGCCACGAGCATAAGAAGCCACGGCAGGGCCTGCCAACCAATCACCGTCCGGACTTTTCACACGGAATGTAGGAGGAACGGACAAGGTAGTACTGAAAAAATTACCTTCACCGGCATATCCTGCACCACCATCGTCCCATTTTGCATCGGTAAATGTCAAAGAAGAATTAGAAGTAAGCCAAGGCTTAATTTTATAATCTGCATTGATCGTGAAGTTCAAACGGTGATACCAGTTGTTCATCGCATTTCCTTCGCTGCGATTATAGCCTAGGCTTGCATAATAATGTCCTTTATCATTGCCACCGGATACGCTCAAGTTATAATCCTGAGTAATAGCCGGAGATTTGATATTATAATCTTTCAGTTGATTATCACAATAAATCAATTTTTGTCCCGGATTCACCGGGTCATCCATTGTCTGCCAACCTTGTTTTAACAGGAAAGCCAGGTCATTTGTATAATTCATAACACCCCATACAGCTGTATTATCCTTATTACCATTAAGTACATTCCCTTTTTCATCAAAATATCTGTTTCCCGTTCCGTAAGGCTGTGTTCCGGATAAAGTCGCATCACTGGCAAATCCATGCCAAGCACCCGATTTATCCTGCCATATATGCGAAGACCGATAAAATGCCGAACGCATATAATACAAATAATCATGAGCATTCAAAAATTCATACTGGCTATGAAAAAAATTGAAACCGACTTTCGCACTCAAATTTATTTCCGTATGTCCTTCCGAACCTCTTTTAGTAGTAACAAGAATTACACCATTGGAAGCACGCGCACCATAAATAGCCGTAGCACCAGCATCTTTCATGACCTCCAAAGACTCGATATCCTCCGGATTCACATCACTCAACGACTCGCGTACAGCACCATCGATAATAACCAAAGGTGAACCGCTACCATCCAGATTGGTACCACCACGAAGCACCAAAGTAGGAGTGGAATTCGGATTACCGCTAGTTTGCTGTACCCTTAATCCTGCCACTGCACCAGAGAGTGCTTGCGCCGGATTAGTATGGGCCCCCGTACTTAAAGTAGAATTGTCAACTTTAGCAATGGAATTAGTCATCTTAGAACGAAGTTGTGTGCCCCCATAACCTGTTATCACCACTTCATCCAAAGTCTTATTGTCTTCCTGCAGCTGAACATTCAGAAACGTTTTTTTCCCTACCAACATTTCTTGAGTCAGATAACCGATATAAGAAAAGACCAAAGACGTTTTTTCACTTACCACTAACGTAAACCGGCCGTCTATATCAGTTATGGTACCATTGGTAGTACCTTTCTCTATAATATTAGCCCCAATAATTGCTTCTCCTTTGGCATCGGTCACTATACCTTTGACAGTCACTTTATCTTGTTGCATAACAATGGGACGCGTTTCTTCTCTAGA
>OHFE01000385.1_pt1 | contig 16396 bp, 21 predicted proteins | sample 1567471 | NCBI WGS metagenome assembly OHFE01 (sample SAMEA3879513, study PRJEB24766) | human gut metagenome | biome: human-associated habitat; feature: feces | place: USA | collected 1985/1987 | reverse complement strand
TCTGGGATCACCTCTCCGTTTGCCGAAAATTTTAGAAGAACAGGTCTGACACTTTAGTACGTTAAAGTGTTAAACTTCACCGCGTTAAAGTGGTAACGTATGAAAATATATTGTTAAAAATTTCACGGAGGGGTGTTCGATTACGTGTAAACAAATCATGTCACAGATATTAACAAACTATGAACTATAAATGATCAATAAAATTCTCAAATAAAATTAAAAAATATCAGTAGACAAAAAATCAAACCATGATACTATATACATGTAACAAAGATAAAGAACACAAACACAAAGTAAAGAAAGTGAGGATTAAAATAATGAAAGCCGAACAGAAACAAGAAAAGGCAAGGTTAATTAAAGAAGCGGGGGAATGTTTAAAATGTGGACGTACTATAAGAGAGTGTAAAAGCGACAGACTTAAAGATATGATGAAAAGAGTCTCAGCAAATGTTGTTCTTATTGATTTGTGTGAATTAAACCATATAATAGTTTCAAACATTTGTGACGGAGATTTTAAAAGTGTACAACCGTACATTGAAGAAATCACAGAACGATTAGGTATATGTCTAGCTATCATGAAAGCAAAAGGCGAAAATCTTAATGAAGTTGTAACAGATGAGCAAATAGATTATGCTGTCGAGTATACCATCTTTGAGCAAACAAGGAGAAGTGATGAGTAAACCGATTAGAAAAGTCAACATTCCAGAAACGACAAGAATCAACTTTGTCGACAAGCGCACGACCATAAAGGAGACTGAAAAAGATGGTGGAATCAGCTATTACGACCTTGATTCAACGTTACTATGTGAGGGTTATTTCACAAATCAGATTCGAGGGGTATTGCAAAAAGTGGAAACGGATAAAGAAACGTATTACACTTTCACCTTTAACAATGGCAAGGAAACACACTACCGCAACTTTTATAAGTTGCGTAGATGACGGCATATATGTATCTGGTTTGCCACCGTAGAATTATAGCGCAACATACTATAATATAAACGGCTGATATTACATACTAATATAACATTACACTTCAAACAAATAACAAAAAGGAGACTTAAAATTATGAAGAAATTTGAACTTGTATCTGGTGACGAAAAATGTGTAAAGCTTGTAAAAATCAATGGTACAACCGCCCTTGCAAAAGATGCAAAACCATCTGGCAAGCTTTTAGGAATTGTAATGGGTACAGATGAAGATACCTTCAAAGTTACCTATTACTTATGTATTGAGACTGAAGAAGGTTTTGGCATTTATGCAACAGGTGTACAGCGTGAAATTGACAAGATTGCTGATTTGTTAACGGACGCGGTAGCAGATGGGCATGATTTCATTATTGAGTGTACAACAGGCATTTCAAGAAATTCTGGACAGACGTTCTTTAAAATCATGGTAAGAAGCTTTTAAACACAGCAACGGTCAACAGTGCGGTTGATATCCAAAACATAGAACGGAAACTTAATCAATTGTTCAATATAAGGGACTGGAAACAGTCCCTTTTATAATTACATAATGTTAACAATTTGTTCACAAAATATCTCATATTTGTTCATATTTATATGTTAAACTAAAAGAAAAAAAACGAAAGTGAGGTATTAAATATGTATTTAGAAAGCCAATTATTACAACTTCAACACGCTATCGTATTAAGAGCACTTGACGATATTAAAACACCCGTTTTAAGACTCAAGTACTACCGCGAAGTTAGAAGCTCACTCGAACTGTACGCGCCGCTGTATCATATGACAGCAGATGAAATGATACAAAGTGCAATTGCAAGCGGCTACATCGAACCTTTTACAGAAAGAGAGGTAGAGGAGTATGGCAAGTAAACAAAAAGAGCGTGTTGGCGAAGTCCAACGCGCGAAAGGGATTTTATATGACGTTTCCAATGGAAAGTATGTCTTGCTCAAGAAACACTACACAAAAGATGAATCACTTCTATTGCTTAGAACTTTAGGCAAAAGAGCACAAACCAGACTTGCAACCCTTAGAGAATACTTTAGCGAACGCGGTAAACGTTACACTGGTGAAATCAACCCTATATACGACAGATATAAAGGGTTCGATATTAAATATCAAGGCTTATCCTTGCAAGCGATTCAGAAAAAAGTATCAACAGCAATCGAGATATTAAATGCCAAACAGTCCACTTACACGGGATATAGACAGCTACAAAATAAGGCATATCAGAAAATGATAGAGAATCATCCCAAACTCAAAAATTTATCTTTTGAAGATTGGAAGAAAATGACGACATATATGGGTGCGTGGCAATCAGCTCACGAGGGCGAACAGTACGACAGCGAACAGTTACTTGCTTACGCTAACTGGGCTGGAAATACACTAGGTAGTGGCTTTGATGGATTAGCAACAATGAATCCGGAAGATGTTGACCTTGACTCATGGTTTTTAGATGTACAACGTGAGGGTAGTTCCGGAGAGTGGTTATCTCTTGATCAAGATTTTGACGACATTTAAAGAGGTGTAGACAATGGCAAAACGAAAAGAAAAAATTTCATATTGTAAAAAGTTTCTTTGTTTTGACATTGAAACGACACACGAACACATATCAGACGATTGTGACATTATATACACATGGCATTGGTCTGTCATGGATAGCGACTATAATTATAAAACGTGTTCTTCATGGTCAAACTTATATGACTACTTACATTGCCAATATCAAACTTTTTCCACTCAAGGCGAAAACCGTCTTATCGTATATGTTCATAACCTCTCCTATGAAATGGAAGCAATAATTAGAAACCTTGAGGGGCATACCATGACAGGCGGTTTCTATATGGACACTCACGAACCACTGTATCTAATCATTGACGATGTATTGGAGTTTCGTTGTAGCTACAAGTTGACAAACAAAGGTCTTGCGGCTTGCGGAAAAGACGTGGGGCTTGAAAAGCTTGAAATGAACTACAAAGATATTGTAAAACCAGGCGAAACGTTGCCGCAAGACAAAGAGCGCTATACATACCGTGACGTTGAAATCATGGTGGCAAAAATCCACCAGTTGGAAGAACAGGAAAATAAACCGTTCTACGAATTTCCTTATACAAATACTGGGTTCTTACGTGACGAACTTCGCGCTATCATGAAAAAAGATAGCAAATGGATGAAAATGTTTCGTAACACTTCGCTTGACTATGACAGATATGTGATTTGTCGAAAAGCGTTCATGGGCGGCTATACACACGCTAACTACATGTACGCGGGGCAAATCATGGAAAACGTTGATAGTTACGACTTTGGTAGTGCCTATCCTTTTGCCATAGCAACAGAAAAATTCCCAGTAGCACCGCTTAAACGCTTGCCAAATGCTAATATTTATGACTTAAAACGTCTCCTCAACACAGACAACTATCTATTCATATGCACAATCACAGCAAAGAACGTTCGCGCAAAAGGTACAATGACATATTTATCATCATCGCATTGCGAAGTGTCAAGCGATAGCGTTTTGGACAATGGTAGAATTTTCAAAGCTGACATGATAAAAACTACATGTACTAGCCTCGATCTTGCTATCATTTTGCGAATGTATAAGATTGATGCTATCCGCGTAGATGAATGTTATTATTGTAGAGCTGACTATTTACCATCTGGAATTGTTTGCACAATGTTAAAATATTACAACAACAAACAGAGTTTAAAGCATGTAAAAGGCGAAGAATTAAACTACGCAAAAGCCAAAAACCGTGTAAATTCCTTTTTTGGGATGTTTGTGCAAGACCCTATACATGATGTTGTTACACTTGACGGCACGGAGTGGACTTTAGAACACTGTGCTATCACAAACAGAGAAGAAATTTCCGCACAGCTTGAAAAATTTTATAAATCGTTTAGAAGCTTTTTGCCATACCAAATAGGCGTTTTTATACCGGCATGGACACGTTACCATTTAATGCATGATATAGTGTCAAAAATTGATAGAAATGTGCTTTACTGTGATACAGACAGTGCAAAAGTTATCAATCGAGAAGAATGTTTGGAAGTAATAAACGGTTATAACGACTATGCAAAATATAAAATTGACCTAGCAATAAAACGCTATGGTTTAGATTATAAACTACCAGATTTAGGAGTGTTTGACTGGGAAACTGAAAAAACTGGTGCATGGTTGAAATTTAAGACTTTTGGTGCTAAGAAATATATATATCAAGACACTGATAACAAATTGTATATGACCGTGTCGGGACTCTCGAAGAAAGCCGTAAATTATCTTTCATCCATCGAAGATTTTGAAATTTTTACAACTTTTGATAAAGATGTGTCGGGGCGTACAATATCACACCCAACAACCAACTCAATCCCAACTTATGACAATGGCGGCATATGGATAGAGGACACCACTTATACACTTTCAATCTCTCCAGAATATGGAGCCTTGATTGGAATAGACGTTTATAGCATCAAACCGACAATAATAACAAAAGAGGGGAAAAAAGAGAATACTGATATTGATATAAGTAAACGTTTAGAAAAATTTACGGTGAAAACCAAACATTTATCACCGATAATACTAGAAAAGATAGGAGAATAATAGCATATGGAAATAGAAAATTTATATATTACTGTTGGCGATGAAACCTACATAAACATTCCATCACTGTATACTTTAAACGCCGACGTGTACATTGTTTTTGGTGAACGTTCCGCTGGAAAGACATATTCAGTATTCAAGGGACTGTTTGACGACTATAATGCAACAGGTGCGCAATTTGTTTACATGCGTACACGTGAAGATTATCTGATACGTGGTAGAGCGTGGGGCGCTGTCGCCAACATCAAACCTTATGTTGAAAAAACTTTATGGAAAGAAGAAGCAAATCTTAACTATTACAGCGGTGTCTATCGCAAACAGGAGTTGGGGCGAAACAACAAATGGGTATATTCACCATGCGGCTACAGTTCATCTATTGCATCATGGATGAAATACAAAGGGAACGGCTACGATTCAGTTAAAACTATATTTTTAGACGAATTTATCGAAGATGTGGACACCACTACAATCATACCACTTTCAAGAAACGAATTTTTAAAGGGCTATAGTCAACAACTGTCAACAATAGTTCGTAGGCGAAAAGATGTTAAAATTGTAGCATGTGCAAACAGCATCAACCCCAAAAGCCCGCTGTTTGACTATTATAACATAGACGCACGTAAACTTGAACAGGGTAAAGTTTATATTTTTAATCGCAAGATTGACGATGGTGATACACTGAAAATTTGCGTACTCTATACCGAACCGCCAAAAAAAGCGCACGTGTCAAAACACTTGGCTGTTTATGAGTCCCAAACAAACGATATGACTATAAACGGTACATGGCAAGAGGAAGTTTATCCAGAGATTTATAATCATTTATCATGGAAGTGGTACGCGGAACTGACAGTAAAAACCAACCGCGTATATATAGCGGACTTTGGAATAACAGTTATTTTTCCAGAAAAACAACGTTGTCCTATGGTAATTGTAGATGGTAAATATAAATCGAAAAACAATATTCTCACAAATGAGCTATATTTACCGACGACACGAAAATTGATAGATTGGATGTTATACTATAAACGCACCTCACAAATCTGTGCAAGCTCAAAAGAGGCAAGCGAAAAATTTAATGATTTAATAAAGCGAGTCCTTATTGACAAAAATTAAACACATGATAAAATATAGTTGGGACTACTAGACAGACTGTGAAGAGCAGAGTAGTTGTGCAAACTGTCAGCACGGGCGTGGAGACACGCCCACCTTATTTGAAAGTGAGGTGCAAGATGGATATTAGCGCTGTTACACAGATGATAACAAGTGTTGGTTTTCCTATTTGTATGACGTTAATCTTATGTTACTACATCAAGTACCAGACAGATGTTCATAAAGAGGAAACAAAAGAGCTTACAAATGCAATCAATTCCCTTAGGGAAATGATATCAGAGATTAAAATAGAGTTGGAAGGTGGTGAAAAAGAATGACGTATTATGAAGTAATTAAAAAAGCATTATTTATGTATTACCATCGTGACGAATACGCTTATTTTTATGGTGCAAAAGGGCAAGTGCTAACTGACGAAGTTATGAACACTTTAATCAGTCTCGAACCCGCGTACTTTTCAAAATACACAACACAGGAGCTTGCGGCATATAAAGCTTTCTCACGCGGTAAAATCGGACTTGATTGTAGCGGCTTCGTTTCCGCTGTTGTAGGTGTGCAAAATTACAGCACTGGACACTATCATGACGGAGCAGAAAAAACAACACCGCTTTTAGGTACAGAAGGAAACGGCTTATATTCATCTTTTGGCGGTAAAGGTAGACACGTTGGAATTGACATTGGCTATGGTTTCTTTCTGCATATGCCAAAAGAGGGGCATACCATCGAGTTAGGCAGAATCGCAGAATATGACTGGGAACACAGTTTTCACTTTGCAAACATTAACTATGAGGGGGCGAAAGCATGATAGATATAGATAAGATGGTGACAACATTAAATATTCCAGACGGCATGACGGTTGATGAAATGCGAAGAATCGTAGTTGACGTTTTAGATATGGCGAAAGCCTCAAATGAAGCAGAGAAAGCAATTGCAACAGAAAACGCAACACTGAAAACGGAAAATGACCGACTTAGTAAACAGAACTTGGAGCTGTTCAACCGTGTGACAACTTCCATTTCTCCGTCAACAAAACCAAAGGAAGATGACGAAGAAGAAAAAGAGGAAGTCACAACAGATGATATTTTAAGCTATTACATTTAAGGGGGTATGAATTATGGCAAAAACAACAAAACCGCTGACAAGCGCGGAGCGCGGTGTCAATCTTTTTAACGATGCAAGACGAAATTCTTCAAATGAGTACATGCGCGCAACAGGTGAGGTGACTGTTGCAACGTCCATTAGTCACGCAATGACGCCAATCGTAAAGTATGCACCTTTTATGAATGAGTTTCTTCATTATGTTGTAAACAAGATTGTTATACAGTCGGTAGAAAGTAAGATGTATAACAATCAGTATTCCATGCTTAAAAAGGAAGGTTTCCCACTTGGTACAGACTTAGAAATGAACTATGTCAATCCCGCACTTGGACGCGACTATGACATTTCTCTTGGAGCAACGCTTTTACAGGTAACAAAGCCAGATGTAAAAACTTGCTATTTCCGACAGAATCGAAGACGACAGTTCCCAGTAACAATTCCTCGTGAACTTATGGAAGGTGCATTTACATCATGGGAGCAGCTCGATAGTATGGTAACAGGCATGGTAACAAGCCTGTTTAGCGGTAACGAGATCGAGGAAGAAAACCTCATTAAGAAGTTAATCCAAACTTCTGTTAAAAACAACGTTGTAATCAAAAAAGAGATCGCATGGGATGATGCCGACCCAGCCGCTTCTTCTGTTACGTTCATCAAAACAATTCAGAAAATCGCACTTGATATTACACACGCTTCAAGTAACTTTAACAATTACCAGGCATATGCAACAGCACAGGGAATCGTGGGCGCGACTCCGGCTATTACATGGACACCATCCGACAGTCTCTATCTGTTTGTAAGAAGTGACGTCTTAGTTAACTGCAACGTTGAAACGTTGGCGGGGGCTTTTAATATGAGCAAAGCGGACTTAGTAGGACGTGTGACACCGTTCCCAGACTTCAATTATCTGGACTTCGATTCTGCGATTGATCCTGCCACAAAGTATTGGAAAACAATTACAGATGATCAAAATATTTTAGCAGTAATTGCAGATGTAAAAACATTTGAGTACCGCGACAATCTGAGCACAAGTGGCGACTTTTACAATGCCGCCGGACTCTACCAGAATCAGTATTTAAACGTATGGCAGACATACGGTATTAGACCGTGGGGAAATGCTGTTGCAATTTGTAAAAATGCATAATAAAGGGGGGATAATATGACAACTGTATACCTTTTCGATTCGCCATTCGACGACAGCGGTAAACATTTGTTAATCCCTAAAGAAAGAAACGCTGAGGGGTTCTTGAAAGAACTTCTCAGCGTTCTTCCTTATAAACGTTATGATAACGTTACATGGGAAAGACAAGGACAGACTTTCCGTTGTCCAGTCCGTGCCGATGAATTAAGACGATATAATTACATGGCATATCAAAATGAATCAAGAATTGAATTTGCATATATTATTGACTATCAGTACGTAAACAATAAACTGACATATGTAAATACATCTGTTGATTACTGGGCAACTTACATTGATAAATTCACATTCCATCCGTCACCAATCATGCGACAGCACCCCGCAAGTGACGGACTATTTGCAAACTTTTACCCCGAACCAACACAAGTTGACAGGTGGGAAATTGCAAGAACTGAGTACGGTTTTTCAAAAGACGACGACGACAGCGTTTATCTCATGACCGCCAATAATACTGACACCTACGAAAACCGTTCTAGTGATTTCTACGCGGCAATCGCAAATTTCGCCATGGGCGATTATGGACAAATCAATAATTTCTTTTCGTTGGTATCTGTCAACCCTTGCGAATGTGGCGGCATAGTCCAGAGCAACACGAGTAAATTGTCAAGAGCACAAGCGTTAGAAGTGGTTAAACGCTATGCAAAGTGTGGGCGACAAGAGGATATTATCGGAGCTTATCACGTCCCCAAATTTTTCGCCACTGAGGTTAGCGGTGAGAATCTGGACAAAGTTGACAACCGAACAGGAGAAGTTGAGCTAGTGCAGTCCTTTGTTGAAAAACCTTTATGGAATAAGTTATATACCTCACCTCAGTTTAACAAGCTCACTGTTAACTGTGGCGGCAGTGCCAAAGAATACGATTTCCGCTATTTTGATGAGTCCGCACTACTCGCCAAAAAATTTAAATTCAAGTGGGCGGCTAATCAATCACAACTGGGCGGTATTGTTATTACACCGCAACAGTACGGAAACGGCACAAACGGAGACTATTCCCTTGCAAGTAGTACGTGGGATAGTGTACAGTTATCGACTACACAGTTAAACAACAGCGGAGTCATGCGCGACTTTGGAAATTTCGGCGTTGCGTCAATTGGAAATCTTTTTTCACTTGACATTAAAGGTGAGTTACAAGCCGCTGAGACTTTCGCGGAAAATTTGGGTGCTAAATTTGAAGAATCTGACCTTACAATTGGCAACCCAACAGGCACTATTGCAATGTACAACGCTCTTTTCCCTATGATATCTGTCGCGTGGTACTATCCGTCATTACAAGATATCAAAAAATTTAACAACTACTTCTGTATGTACGGCTATAACTATAACGGCAGTCTTGCCGACATTGTAATTGATTCTTTGCCAATTGTTAACTACGTACACACAAGCGGAGCCATCATCACCGCGGAGAACGCACCACAAAACGCAATCGCATACATGGCAAACAGGCTTGATAGCGGTGTATGGTTTTGGCACGGTATCGGAAACTACAAACACACTGATAAGATTCTCGAAAATCATTTTCCAGAAAGTGAGGGTGGTTAAAATGGCAACTTATATTGGCGAAGCTTCTAAAGATGAAAACGGCAATCTTAGGGGCGGTAGAGACGGAGATCAAAACGGGCTTGAAGTCCGCGTAACTGGGTGGTTTCCGCAAACTGGGGACGGTAGGCGTTGGGATTGGATAGCACGTATTCGCAACCGTCCAGACGTTGCAAGAGGAATTGCTACACTCATGATAGAGTCGTGTGATAATCAAAACGTTGGATATAATCAAGACAGGCGTGAGACATTTACAAACGAATGTCGAAAAGTGGGGTGGAAACCAAAAAATGTCACTACACCATGCGCAACAGACTGCTCTGCTCTAGTTGCTTGTGTGTTGAACTGCCTCAACATTAAAGTGAGCACAAGCATGAACACATATAGCGAACTCGGCGAATTGAAAAATACAGAGCTATTTGACATTTTATATGACAGTAAATATCTGACAACAGGAGACAACTTGCAAGTTGGCGACATTTTGCATATGCCTGGACACACAGCAATAGTTGTACAAAATTCAGAATCAACACAACCAGTTCCCGAGGAAAATAAAGAGAATGAACAGGTTGGTGCGCGAATGTGGATAAATTGGCAAGTGTTCGAGTCTGGTAAGGAATATTCTGACAATAGCGGTTGGTATATAAACGGAGATAAGGGTAGAGCATACGGGCGATATCAATTTGATTACCGTTACGGACTAGTCCCATTTATGCAATTTTGTATACAGCACTATCCAAATCTTTTTAGTGGATTCCAACCATATATTGATTTGGGTGTGGGCAATGAACAACTTGTTAGCAACAGCGGTTTGAAACAGCTTTTCATGGACTACACAAATAATCACTTGGCAGAATTTTCTAAAATGCAAAACTGGGCGATGTTTAACAACTACTATAGTTTAATTAGAAGTGAAATACAAAAACATTTAGGCTATGATGTTTCAAACGTTGGTGCGTATGCCGTGGGAACTGCCGCAAGTATCGCAATTCGTGATAGTGGATACTGGGACGCTGTAAAGGATATCTTCACGGGAACAACAGGCAGAGAGTTAGAAAGTGATTGGATAAAATTAGTCATGGCGCGTCAAAACGCTAAAACGGGAGCGAATGACGGCAATCGCTGGACAACAACACAGTACAACCGCGTCTTTGCTGACATGCAAGCCCAAACAGGTGTAATCCAAATCGGAGAAGGAACAATTTCAGACTCCACAACCTCACACGCCCCCGTCAATCCCGCGGGAAGTGACGCGGGTAGTGCATCTGGTAGTGGCACGGTCGAAGTTGTACAACCAACAACACCACCCCCACCTATTGGCGGTATTGATGCAAGAAATACGTTTTGTCCGTATTGGTCTTTAAAATACTTTGCGAATGTACTACCACTGAAAATTGATCATTGACAATGACGGTCAATACTGTATAATGTAAGTGGAAGGTTGAGGGTTGAGGGGTGTGGGGTGAGGGTGAGGGTGAGGGATAAATACTCAATGTTCCACGTAGAACATTGATTGTGAAAGTGAGGTGTTGAGATTTGAAAAGAAATACTAAAAATCAGAATACACAGACAGAAAACCTTTTAACTATCGGTTTGTACTATACGTTTCTGCGTAGGATTGCTGTTGATGCGTGGACTTTTGAGGGACTGCCGTTTGATGATGATGATGTTTACAGACATGCAAATAACATTTTGAATGAAAATTTTGTGCTCGGCAAGCTTGGGGGACTTTGGAAAGAAGATGGATTTTATGTTGTCGGAGATTGCACAACGTCAAGTACTAAAACGTGGTACGGTGGCGCGACAAAGTATCAATGTAAAACGTTTGTTAGCACTGTCAGTAGAGACTTGAGCGAGGTGGCTACTTTAACGGCTAGCCTGTCACCGTTTACGGACTACGACATTGTTTCTATTGACGGTCTATGCCGACATTACGCGGCTTTGCTTTACGAATGTGACAGGTGTATAAACGTTAACCTCAAAGCGCAGAACACGCCAGCAATTTTGAATGCACCTGATGGACAGGAATTGACTTTTGCTAATATGTACGAAGAAATCGCTGGTCATAAGCCTGTTGTTTATACTAGAGATATGTCACCGCTGAAAAGTCAGTATGACGACATTCGTCAAATTGTATACCAGACGCCAGCGCCATTTGTTGCGGGAAATGTGGAACAATTGAAATCTATGCTTATGTCGGACTTTATGTTTATGTTGGGTGTTAACGGGCGAACACAAAGCAAAGTTGCACAGGTATCAAGCCTTGAGGTTATGCAAGACGCCCCGACACTTATGGTTCTCAGAAACAGTTATGAACAGGCGCGGCAGAATTTTTGCGATCAATGCAACAAGAAATTCGGCTTGAATGTTACGGCAACGTTTAACGATTCCAATATTGGTGATGTTGGACTTCTTGACCAATTCTCTGTTATGGACACCAACAGGGAAACAGTGAAGGAAGTTAAGAACAGCGGTTTGGAATCTCAAGAAAGTGAGGGTGAGGATAATGAGAATTCCAATGATTGATACTAACTTTGTAGATAATGACAAGTATTGGTATGATGTGGGGGCGGCTTATACTCTCCATGTGTATGATATTTTGCAAAATTCGCAAATTGGAAATGATCGTAGATCGAATAATAAATTGTTTGATAATTACGACTTTGCCGCGTTCGGACTTGATGTATACCCTTTATTTAGTGAGGAGTTTAGAAAGCCTATTAACGATATGATCATTCGGCACTTTCTGGAATGGGAAATTGGTTATGAGACAGATTTTCTTTTCCGTGAGCACATGAGAGGTGACATGGCGCGAATTATGCCCGAACTAAACATCAAGTTAAAAGCACGGTTTGAAGCTTATAACACTGAGAAAATGTTTGAGACGGAAAACAGCGTAAGTGAGCATGTAAGTGATGATTGGCATAAATTTTTGGACACTCCTCAAGGACAAACTGACATGATTGACGACAACTATTTAACAAATATGAGTCAAAATCATGTTGATGACCGCACGACTCACACGGGTTCAAGTGGGACTGCCGCGGCTAATGCACGGAGTTACACGGACGCGGTTTGGGATTTTGAAACGGAAATTTGTGATAAACTGAAACATAATTTTTTAGGTTTGTTTCGATGATTGACGAATATTTAAAGTATGGTATAATAAGTTTAGCATTATGAAAGTGAGGTGTAAATATGGCAAATATACCAATTATCAATCCGCCAGATAAAGAGCATTTGGGCTTTTGTTGGCATCATCAATTTACAATTCCTTTATTGTTTGATGATTGTTTAAGTCTTTTACAGAAAGTTTGTGCGCTTTGGGCAAAATTGAATGACGTTATTGACGCATTGAATGAATTTAACGAAGAATTTAACGCTTGGGCGAAAAGTGTAGAAGATTCATTAAAAGATTTGTATGCGAAGTATGAAGCATTAGACACTAGAGTAACAAATATCGAGGAGCAGTTGGAGTCAATCCAAAACGAATTGACCAATATCAAAAATGATATTTCAAATATCGAGCAACGTTTAGATAATGTAGAGAATAGAATTTCAAATGTTGAAAACGAAATTACAGATATTAAGCAGTCAATTTCCAACATTAACAACTCTATTACTCAGATTCAAGCTGACATTACTGCGTTAGAGGCTAGGGTGAAAAAGTTGGAAGATTTGTTGAAGAATCTTAACATCATTCCACCGATTGATATTTATAATGCTACAGATGAGGAATTCAGAACTGGACTTTGGCAGAATTGGTGGAATTGGTTAAAACCTAAACTATTCTTCAATGTATCTGATATTGCTAATGGTTGGGAATATTCTTCAAATGTTGTATGGTGGGACACTACGACACGTTTACCGCGGTATTTTCAGTTAGGGCGTGTAACACAACCTATAACATTATGTAAGTTGCCTTTTGTTGCAGTCAGAAAAAATACTTTTGATCATGAGCCAACGATTGAAGACTTGAGAAATGTTAGTCCCAGATACGACAACAGCGCTTTCACTGCTGGAAATGGATTTTTTGATTTTCCACTGTCAACCCCGTTCGGATTCACCATGGATGAAATCAAATTTCAAACTTCGTACATTCCCTTTTTGCCATCTAATAGCAAGCTTTACTATTCTAGAACAGGCGGTTATATTGACTCGATAAAAAATATCAACTGTGGTGTACGTCTTCAAGTACCGATAACAGGCACATCAGCTAAACTCTCTATTGCAAGTGATCTCTTAATTATGGGCACATGTCCTAATAGCGTCCCTATTACAGAGACTACAAAGTGGGATATGTACATTTACGCTGTTGCGGAAAATGGATAATTTTAGAAAGTGAGGTAATTATATATGGATTTATTGAAATATTTGGAACCTATGAAGAATTTACCAAAAAGTTTTTCCAATCTTGCGTTTTGGCGTGGGGTGAGAAAGCTGAGGGATGAGGTTGTAAATGCTTTTGAGTATGTGGATAGTTGGGGGGAGAGCATCGAAAGTGAAATCAAGCCTAAAATGGTTACACAAGTCTTGAACACTCGAAGCCCAAATTCGAACCCTGCAACAGACCTTTTCGAATTTAAAGTTGATTACTCCGTGGGAAATACACGTATTTTTACATTTGATCGCGTAGGCGGTACTTTTCCAGAATTTCCAAAAAATGTTTTACCATTTGTTACGATATATTTACCTTATTCATATATAAAAGACGTTGGAACAGAATCAACTTCGGGAACACTGCCTATTTTAGGAAGATTTGTGTTTGATAGTACAGGAAATGTGATAAATATTGCAGCTGTTGGCAACGCAACCCTAACTTTAACAAACACTGAATTGTCAAAAATTAAAAATGACTTTACATCTGTACTTGGTCAAGTTAGAAATTCGAATTGTGTAATTGAATTTACAAGATTCTAACAAAAAAGCCGCCAATAAAGGCGGCTTTTTGTTTGTTATTTGGTTGGGAATGTGATTTCCAGGAGATGTTTAAGGGATATCAAAACAATTCCCATGTTGCATAGCTCTTTTGAAGTTTCAACCTCTTGCACTTCATGAAAGAATGCTTTAAGCATTCGCTTTGCTATTTTGTCTTTGCCGTATTTAATAAGTAAATCTGCAATTTCGTCATACATCTGGTTTTTCTGTTTTGTGGTTAATGCATCCATGGTCAAGCCTCACTTTCTTCTATTATGCCAATGTACATTCCACCGCGTACATCTCTTTATAACCTTGCATTTTCAGCACTTCTTTAGCACGTTTTATTGCGTTGTCACAGCTATATCCGTTACATGCTACATATTCGGGAAAGACTGAGTCTGTGTTTTCGTCATAGACTGCTATTTCTACTGTGTATGCTCTGTATTGTTTTCTCATTTTATACCTCACTTTCTCCTGTCAATCTCTTGTGGATATCGTCACGAGTCACCCAGTATTCGATTGTCATATAATTTGTTGAGCGTCTGCCTTTATAGAAACATGGTCTTGTGCGGACTACGCCTTTTCCATACTTGCCGTTATATACGTGTACGGTTGAACAACCTTCGTTCATATATCCTGGCACATCTGCACATGCGACATAGTGCAAGCCGCGTCTATGGCAGTATGCGCGAGTATCATCCAAGAGTGCGTTCATTTCTGGGATATCGTCAATTGTGCTTCGCTTATAAATTCCGTAAAGATTCATATTTACTCCATTTCTCACCGTCAAGCCGATATGACAGCTATGATATTAGTATTTCAGTACATGTCTATTATATCTTCTCGATTTATGGAACCCTGTTGCTTCTTCAACTTTTGAAGTCCATAACCCGCATTCTACATTACACATAGAAACTTTTCTAGTAACATAATTGATATAATCATTGGAAATTTTATTTTCGTCTAACAATTCACCATTTCTAATATACATTTTAGCAAGTCGTCTCTCATATGAGCGCCCAGATTTACACTTGTGCAAATCTTTAATCAATTCCTTGATTTCTCTGTATAGCTGTAAATATAACTGTCGCTTTTCGTCAAGCATGTCAAAATCAAGGTTGACGAGAGTGTTGAGGCTAACGTGATGCCATTCTGGATTAGTAATTGCTTTATATCGTTCCCATGTTTTGCCGCAAGTTTCTTTTCCCTTACATTCATTGCCTTTTCTGTCGGCTATACAGCAAAAACATATATCATTGTACATTTCTGAGATTGATGGAAAGCCGCCAAACATGCCATATAAACAATTTTTTGGTACTTTCTTTAAATTACTGCAATCAACATCAACATGTGGTAAGGTTTCCATTGTGCCGCGTGTTGTGGTTTCTTCGGCTTCTGAGGTTTCAGTTTCTTCGATTTCTTCGGTTTCTTCGGCTTCTTCTATTTCTATATGACAATCATATATCATTTCATCAACCAAATTTTTAATAGTATGATTAAAAGTGTCCTTATGAGATATAATCATGCCATCATTTTTGATGTAATACCACAAACCTGTTTCGTAGTCCTTATACAGCACTTTTGTAATCTGCACATTGTCCTTGATAAATAAAACATTGATATGTAATTTCATCCACGACGTTTTTGTTGTGATTTCAGAAATTTCCAAATCATCGAAATGGAATGTAAGGAGTTCTGTTTCAAGCTTTCTTGTAATCATATTCAAATCGTTTTTCTGGTTTATCATATTCTTACCTTTCTTCAAGTCTTTCCTTGATGTCTTTGTTTTCTTTTCTCTTTCTGATTATATTATAGCAAATATCAGAATATAAACAATGATATAATTTAACCTCTTGTCAGAAGATTATTGATCTTTTATAGTTCATAGTTTGTTAATATTTGTGACATTATTTGTTTACACATAATCGAACAGTTTCTCGAACACCCCTCCGTGAAATTTTTAACAATATATTTTCATA
>OHFE01000372.1_pt1 | contig 16805 bp, 10 predicted proteins | sample 1567471 | NCBI WGS metagenome assembly OHFE01 (sample SAMEA3879513, study PRJEB24766) | human gut metagenome | biome: human-associated habitat; feature: feces | place: USA | collected 1985/1987 | reverse complement strand
CCATGCTCTGGAGCAGCACGAAGCGCAAGCTCCCACCTGTACGGAAATCGGCTGGGATGCTTACGAAACCTGCTCCCGCTGCGACTATACCACCCGCAAAGAGCTGCCCGCACTGAACCATGCTCTGGAGCAGCACGAAGCGCAAGCTCCCACCTGTACGGAAATCGGCTGGAATGCTTACAAAACCTGCTCCCGTTGTGACTATACCACCTACGCGGAGCTGCCCATCTTGGGACACGACTATCAGGCTGTTACCGTAGAGCCTACCTGTGAAGCAGACGGCTATACCATCTTTACTTGCAGCCGCTGCAAAGACAGCTACACCGCAGACCCGACCGATCAGCTGGGACACCAGTTCGGTGCATGGTCCCCGAACGGAACCGGCTCTCAGAGCGCCAGTTGTCTGCGAGATGGCTGCGCGCACACTGGCAGCACGGATTGCCGGAAGTTTACTTTCCGCACTGCGGAAGGTGAAACCCTGATCTTCTGCCCCGTGTGCGGGCAGGCAGAAAACGCCGCGCAGCTGGAAATGATCGAAGCCGCAACGGCGTGGGCTAACAGCGGCAGTCTTTCTGCGGAGGATGTGACCGCACGGACGAATGGGGAATACCTGAGTGTGGCATTTGAAACCGCAGGCAGCCTGACGCAGCCCACCGGCCGGGTAAGGCTCGCGCTGCCCGCCGGATTGCTGGAAGGCAAAACGCTTGTGCGCATTGCCCCGGACGGCACACAGACCGAGCTGCCGTTTGAAACAGAGCGCGGAAAGCGCATCTATACGCTGGATTTTGCAAACAGCGAGCTGCCTGTAATGCTCTTCCGGCTGGTACCCCAGACCGCCGCCCTCTGAACGCTTTTACAGCGGCACAAACAATAAAACGCAAAATGCCCGCCCACCGTGGTTTTCCACAGGTGGGCGGGCATTCTTTTGTGCCCTTTTGGGCATAAAAATACCCCCGGAGGATGCAGCGTTTTTTACGCTGTCTACTCTGGGGGCGGCATATCAGGCGCTGCGCGGCAGCTCCCGGAAGCGGACACTGTCTTGCTGAAAAAGCACTTCCTAGCGCTGCTCCTCCGGCGGGCAGCAGCTCTCCCGCGGGATGAGCTTATGCGGCACGATGATCTTTGTGGCCAGAAGGTTCGGGTTCTCAATGTGGTTGATGGTCTGGCTGGCGGCTTCCATGCCCAGCTGGTAGGGGTTCACGTCCACGGTGGTCAGCTGTGGGCTGCCCTGCCCTTTGTTGCGGAGTGCCCCTTGGCAAACCGGACGGGATTGCGCTATAATAGAGCCGTAACAGTTCCACAAAGGTGTGGTAAGGGAGGTGCGGTCATGATCCGGGTGGCGATCGTAGAGGACGACGCGGAGGTGCAGGGGGTATTGCAGGAGTATGTCCGGCGGTATACCCGGCAGTACGGGACAGAGTTTGAAGTGACGGTCTTTGCGGACGGGGTGGATATTCTGGAGGATTACCGCGCGGTCTACGATATTATTTTTCTGGATGTGGAGATGAAGCATCTGGACGGCATGACCACGGCAGAGCGCATCCGGCAGATGGATGCAGACGTCATCCTGATCTTCATCACCAATATGGCGCAGTATGCCATCCGGGGCTACTCGGTGGGAGCGCTGGACTATGTGCTGAAGCCGGTGCCCTACTTTGCCTTTTCGCAGCAGCTGCTCAAGGCGGTTTCCCGGTTGGAAAAACGGGCAAAGCGCTACCTGACCGTGCCGGTGGAGGGAGGCCTGCGGCGGCTGGATACCGCCAGCATCTACTACCTGGAAAGTGAGGGCCATCGGGTCCATTTTTACACCGACGAGGGGGATTTTTCTGCCCCGGGTGCGCTCAAGACCTTTGAAGAAAAGCTGGCTGCCTGCCCCTTTGCCCGGTGCAACAGCGGCTATCTTGTCAATCTGGCACAGGTGCGGGAGCTGCGGCAGAGCACCGTACAGGTGGGCCCCTGCGAGCTGCAGGTCAGCCGCCCCAAGCGTAAGGCTTTTCTTGCCGCACTGACCGACTACATCGGAGGTGAAGGCTCATGACCGCGCTGCCGGATATCCCCCGGCTGTACACCGCCCTTGCCGAGTGCCTGGCGGTGCTGCTGTTTACCCCGGGGCTGGTGGCCCGGTTCTCCCGGAGGGCCACGGTGGCCATTACCATGGTGTGGGCGGTGGTGCTGTCAGCCTTTTTGGGGCTGACAGGCAATGTGCCGGGGCCTTTTTGGATCCCCTGCATGGTTGCGGCCATTGGCCTCTCCTACCTATATTTGTGGGGCACCTGGAGCATCACCCTGCTGGAAGCCGGGTATCACTGCGCCCGGGCGTTTATTCTGGCAGAGCTTGCCGCCAGCGTGGAGTGGCAGCTGCACTGCGCCCTCTGGCCCGCCCGCGGCCCATGGGAGCCGCTGTCTTTGCTGCTGCTGGCGCTGGTGTATGGGACGCTGTTCGGCATCATGTGCTATCTGCAGCACCGCCGTCCCCAGCCCGCCGGGCACTTACAGATCGGCGGCAGCGCCGCCCTGACGGCGGTCATGCTGGCGCTGACTGCCTTTGCGGTGAGCAATCTGGGATTTCTGCCGGGCAGCGAGATCAACATGAGCATTTTTTCCATCCGCACTCTGGTGGATTTTTCCGGCGTGCTGATCTTATCTGTGCAGCACGAGCAGCTGCAGGAGAACGCTTTGCACAGCGAACTTGCCGCCATGGACGAGGTGCTGCACCGCCAGTACGAGCAGTACAAGCGCAGCAAGGAGGGCATCAACCTCATCAACCGGCGGTATCATGAACTGAAAGTCCAGCTTGCCCGCATCCGGGAGGAGCAGGACCAGACCAAGCAGAACGCCGCCATTGCCGCCATGGAACAGAACATCCGCCAGTACGAGGCCGAGAACAAGACCGGCAACCCGGTGCTGGATACCCTGCTCACCGCCAAGACCATGGAATGCCAGCAGGAGAACATTACCATCACCAGCGTAGCGGACGGCAGGATGCTGGGCTTTCTCACCATCCGGGAGCTGTGCACCATCGTGGGCGTGGCGCTGGATAACGCCATTGCCGCCGTGCGCGCCGAGCCGGACCCCGAAAAGCGGCTCATCAAGGTGGCGGTGTACAGTCAGGGCGGCTTTGCCATGCTGCGGTTCGAGCATTATACAGAGGCCGCCCCCGCACTGGATGCGGACGGTCTGCCGCAGCAGGGGTCGGACCTGAAAAGCGTCCGCACCACCGTCGGGCAGCACGGCGGCAGCATGACGATGCACTGGGAAAACAACTGGTGCACCCTGCGGATCTTATTTCCGCTGCCCCAAAAGCAATAATATTTTTACGGCAGGTATCCCCTGCCGTTTTTTTGTCTGGCAGGGTGCACAAATACAATGTTGCAATATTTGTGTATTAGCACAATAAAATTTGAAACCTTATTGTAACTTTTGCAAATTGTGCATCCAAAACGACAGATTGTGAACAAATTGAAAATCCTCCGGCACTTTCTGCTATCATAAAGCGAAGCTGGCAGGGGCGTCCCCTGCCGTTGTCCGATTCGACAAAACAAGGAGGAGAAAACTATGTTGTCCATCAATATGGATGACGTCATCAAGGTTCTCAACTCGATCAAATCGCAGTTGATCGGCTTTGGTGTCGTAGCAGTTCTGCTGATCGCAGTCATGATCGCCTGCCGTAAGCAGAGCAAGTCCAAAAAGTATCTGATCCGCTGGCAGGCGGGTCTGGGCATGGTGCTGGCGCTGGCTATCACCGTGAACCTGATCCTGACCGGCCCCATGTACTCCATGGTCACCCTTGCCACCGGCGGCGGCAAGGTCAGCGAGGAGAACGTGGCATCCGCTACCCAGCTGTGCGAGAACATTGCCGACGAGGGCATTGTTCTGCTGGATAACGATGGCACCCTGCCCATGGCCAAGAACAGCAAGCTGAACGTCTTTGGCTGGGCTTCCACCAACCCCTGCTACGGCGGCACCGGTTCCGGTGCACTGTCCGATGCTTATCCCACCGTCACCCTGCTGGAGGGCCTGAAGAATGCCGGCTTTGAGCTGAACACCGAGCTGAGCGACTTCTACACCTCCTACCGTGCAGACCGCCCGGAGGTAGGTATGTTCTCTCAGGACTGGACCCTGCCGGAGCCGGAGGCTGCACAGTACACCGACGAGATGATGAACAACGCCAAGGCCTTCTCTGATACCGCCATGGTCGTCATCACCCGCGTGGGCGGCGAGGGTGCTGACCTGCCCACCGATGTGTCTCAGGTCACCTACGACGCAGGCCACAGCTACAACGACTTTGAGCCCGGCGACCACTACCTGCAGCTGTCCAAGACCGAGAAGGACATGATCGATCTGGTCTGCAAGAACTTTGATAAGGTCGTTGTGGTCTACAACGGCGCCAACGCCATGGAGCTGGGCTGGGTCAAGGATTACAGCCAGATCAAGAGCGTTGTCTGGTGCGCAGGCACCGGTCAGAGCGGCTTCAACGCACTGGGCTCCATCCTCTGCGGTGATGTGAACCCCTCCGGCCGTACCATCGATACCTTTGTGTACGACCTGACCCAGACCCCCACTGCAAACAACTTTGGCAACTTCACCTACACCAACATGGACGAGTTCAAGGCCAGTTCCTTTGGTGCTGATACCATCCCCGCCTTTGTCAACTATGTTGAGGGTATCTATGTGGGCTACAAGTTCTACGAAACTGCTGCCGCAGAGGGCCTCATCGACTACGACAAGACTGTGGTGTATCCCTTCGGCCGCGGCCTGAGCTACACCACCTTCACCCAGACCCTGAACAGCGTTACCGAAGCTGACGGCACCATCACCGTGGATGTCACCGTCACCAACACCGGTTCTGCCTCCGGTAAGGAAGTCGTGGAGGTCTACTATAATCCTCCGTACACCAACGGCGGCATTGAGAAGGCTTCTGCAAACCTGATCGGCTTTGCAAAGACTTCCGAGCTGGCTCCCGGTGCTTCCGAGAACGTCACCGTTACCTTCAAGGCCGAGGACATGGCCTCCTACGACACCTACGGCAAGGGCTGCTATGTGCTGGAAAAGGGCGATTACGTCATCAGCATCAACGCCGATTCCCACACCGTTCTGGACTCCAAGGTCTACAACGTGGCTTCCGACATCGTCTACGACGCTTCCAACAAGCGTGAGAGCGATGTGGAGGTCGCCGACAACAAGTTTGACTTTGCCGAGGGCAATGTGACCTACCTGTCCCGCGCTGACGGCTTTGCCAACTACGCCGAGGCTACCGCTGCTCCCGCAGACTTTGAACTGCCGGCAGAGGCTAAGGCAACCTTCTACAACAACTCCAACTGGAACCCCGAGGACTTCAACAACGCCGACGATGTGGCTCCCACCACCGGTGCCAAGAACGGCCTGAAGCTGAAGGACATGGTGGGCGTGGATTACAACGACGCCCAGTGGGATGCCTTCCTCGATCAGCTGACCGTATCCGATATGGACAGCCTGATCGCTCTGGGCGGCTATCAGTCCGTGGCAGTGGATTCCATCGGCAAGGTGCAGGCTGTTGACTGCGACGGCCCCGCCTCCATCAACAACAACTTCACCAAGCAGGGCTCTATTGGCTTCCCCTCCGCTGTGATGATCGCAGCTACCTGGAACACCGATCTGGCACATGACTTCGGCACCTCCATCGGCAAGATGGCGGACGACATGGACGTTTCCGGCTGGTACGCACCGGCTATGAACATCCACCGCTCCGCTTTCGCAGGCCGTAACTTCGAGTACTACTCTGAGGACGGCGTGCTGTCCGGCGCAATGGCTGCCAATGCCATCATGGGCTCTCAGGAGCAGGGCGTCTACGCCTTCATGAAGCACTTTGCTCTGAACGATCAGGAGACCAACCGCTGCGGTATGCTCTGCACTTGGTCCAACGAGCAGGCCATCCGCGAGATCTACCTCAAGCCCTTTGAGCATTGCGTCAAGGCAGCTGACTGCCATGCCGTTATGTCCTCCTTCAACTACGTCGGCAACACCTACGCCGGCAACTGCTCTGCCCTGCTGAACGATGTTCTGCGCGGCGAGTGGGGCTTCGTGGGCATGGTGCTGACCGACTACTACGGCGTGTACGGTTATCAGGATTCTGACCGCCTGATCCGCAACGGCGGCGACTTCTGCCTGGTCAACTACGACACCGAGACCAACCACCTGACCGATACCACCAGCGCTACCGCTCTGGTGTCCGCACGTCAGGCCTGCAAGAACATCCTGTACACTGTGGCAAACTCCCGTGCTTACTACCCTGAGAACCTGAACCCCGGTATGCCCGGTTGGGAAAAGGTGATGATCGGTGTGGATGTTGTGCTGGCAGCCGCTCTGATCGCACTGGAAGTTCTGGTGGTCAAAAAGGGCTATGCAAAGCGCAAGGAAGAGGAAGTCAACGCCTGATTTTAGGCAAGACGCTCTGAACGTTTGCAGCACCTGAACTGAAACCAGACCAAAGGCCCGCTGCGTAAAAACAGCGGGCCTTTTCTGGATTTGAAAAGGCAAAGAGGAAAATGCCATGAAACACACAGATATCATCAACAGCCTGGATCTGGAACAAAAATGCGCCCTGCTGAGCGGCGGCACGGTGTTCACCACCCGGGCGCTGCCGGGCAAGGGCATCCCGGCCATTACCCTGTCGGACGGCCCCAACGGCGTGCGCAAGCAGGCGGGCGCAGCTGACCATCTGGGCCTGAACCCCAGTGTGCCCGCCACCTGCTTCCCCACCTCGGCCACCGTTGCCAACAGCTGGGACCCGGCACTGGGCGAGGCTGTGGGCGCAGCCATGGGCGAAGAAGCCGCAGCACAGGGCGTGTCGGTGCTGCTGGGCCCCGGCCTGAACATCAAGCGCAGCCCCCTGTGCGGCCGCAACTTCGAGTATTTCTCGGAGGACCCCTACCTTGCCGGTAAGATGGCGGCGGCCTACGTCCGCGGCATCCAGAAAAACGGCATTGCCGCCTGCCCCAAGCACTTTGCCGTGAACAGTCAGGAGCTGCGCCGCATGGCCTCGGATTCCATTGTGGACGAGCGCACCCTGCGGGAAATTTACCTGACCGGTTTCGAGATGGTGGTCAAAGAGGCGCAGCCCAAGACCATCATGTCCGCCTATAACCTTGTCAACGGCACCTACGCCAACGAGAACGCCCACCTGCTCATGGAGATCCTGCGCAGGGACTGGGGCTTTGACGGCGCGGTGGTCACCGACTGGGGCGGCAGCAACGACCACGCCCTCGGCGTAAAGAACGGCTCTACGCTGGAAATGCCCGCCCCCGGCGGGGACGCCATCCGGGAGCTGATGAAGGCAGTGCAGACCGGCAAGATCACCGAAGCGGACGTGGACGCCCGGCTGGAGGAGCTGCTGGAACTGGTGTTTACCACCAAGGCGGCGGTGGACGCCGCACCCGGCAAGTTCGATGCCGATGCCCACCACGCGCTGGCACGCCGGGCTGCTGCCCAGAGCATCGTGCTGCTGAAAAATGAAAACAGCCTGCTGCCCCTTGCAAAGGGGGAGAAGGTGGCGGTCATCGGCGACTTTGCCCAGACGCCCCGCTATCAGGGTGCAGGCTCCAGTGCCGTCAACTCCATCAAGGTGGATTCCTTTCTGGAATGCCTTGCCGAGAGCGGCCTGAACAGCGTCGGCTACGCCAAGGGCTTTGACCGGCAGGGCAAGCCCGACGAGGCACTGAAGGCCGAGGCGGTGCTGCTGGCAAAGAACGCCGATGTGGTGCTGCTGTGCATGGGTCTGGACGAGATCAAGGAGAGCGAGGGCATCGACCGCGCCGACATGAAGCTGGCAGAGAACCAGCTGGAACTGCTGGCCGCTGTGGCGGCGGCAAACCCCAACGTGGTGGTGCTGCTGAGTGCAGGCTCCTCGCTGGAAAGCGATTGGGTCAAGGACTGCAAGGCACTGGTCTACGGCTGCTTGGGCGGTCAGGCCGGTGCGGGCGCACTGGTCGAGGTGCTCACCGGCGCGCAGAACCCCTGCGGTAAGCTGGCTGAGACTTGGGCGCGCAGCTACGCCGACACCCCCGCAAAAGCGCATTTCGGCGGCGACGGCCCCACTGTGGAGTACCGCGAGGGGCTGTATGTGGGCTACCGCTACTACGACACCGCCGGTGTGCCCACCGCCTTCCCCTTCGGCTACGGCCTGAGCTATACCAGCTTTGCGTACAGTGACCTGAAGGCAGACGAAAAGGGCGTGACCCTGACTGTCACCAACACCGGCAGCTGTGCCGGTGCCGAGGTGGTGCAGCTGTATGTGGCAAAGCCGGATGCAAAAGTTTTCCGCCCTGCCAAGGAGCTGAAGGGCTTTACCAAGGTGCAGCTGGAAGCCGGAGAGAGCAAGACCGTCACCATCCCGCTGGACGATAAGGCGTTCCGCTACTGGAACGTCAAGACCGACCGCTGGGAGGTGGAGGGCGGCAGCTATCAGCTGCTGGTGGGCGCTTCCAGCGCCGATATCCGCTTGACTGCCGCCGTCACGGTGGCGGGCACCGGCGCACCCGACCCCTACGCGGGCAAAAATCTGGAGCATTACCGCACCACACAGGTGCAGAACGTGCCGGACGCGGAGTTTGAGGCGCTGCTTGGTCGTCCCATCCCGGAGAACAAGGTGCACATCGACCGCAACATGACGCTGGGCGAGATGGGGCACGGACACAGCCCCATCGGCTGGCTGGCGGCTGCCGTACTGGGCACCCTGCTGCGCCGCAGCATCAAAAAGGGCAAGCCCGACCTGAACATCCTGTTCCAGTACAATATGCCTCTGCGTGCGCTGTCCAAAATGACCAACGGCGCCATCAGCATGGGCATGGTGGACGGCATCGTGATGGAGCTGCAGGGCTTCTGGATCATCGGTCTTGTGCGGGTGATCGTGGAGGCCGTGAAGAACCTCGTGCTGAACAGCCGCATGGAAGAGCGCTTGAAAAACAGCTGAAAGGAAGCAGGCTATGAATTTCTGGAATAACTTTGCGGCAAAGCACCCCGCCGCTGCCAAGTGGGTGCGCGAGGGCGGCCTGTTCGTCATCGTGTCCAACCTCATCACGGTGTTTAAGTACCTGCTGCTGCAATTTCTGCCCAAGGCCTTTGCAAGCCTGCCGGTGGTGGATTTCGGCTGGCCGGGCATCGACATCACCCTGTTCGGCGAGACCTTCAAGTGGAACATCCTCGGCTACGATGCCGCCCACGGCGGTCTGCCCTACTTCTGCGCCTACATGATCGCCATGGTCATCGGCGAGTGCATCAACTTCCCCATCCAGCGCAATTTTGTGTTCCGCAGCAAGGGCAATCTGGCAAAACAGATCGGCTGGTATGTGCTGGCCTTCTGCGTCATCACCTGCATCGTCAACTCCATCAACTGCATCTGGGTGGCGGTGGCAGGGCTGCTGGTGCCGGACTTCATCTACAACATCGGCACCACCGTGCTCAACGGCGGCATCTCCATGGTGATCTTCTTCTTTGTGAATAAGATCATCTTCCCGGAGGGCGAAAAAGCCGCCAAATAATAAGCTATCCTCCTTCATTTTCTTCTTTTCATCATAAACCAAAAGGGCTGCTCCGTTCTCCGGGGCAGCCTTTTTGGTTTGAAGGAGAGAACCCTCTCAGCCATCTTATTTTTGTTTTTCTGCACAAAATGTTCCGCGGGCAGGGTTTTCCTCTTGACAAGCGGGCAAATGTTTCGTACTATATTTAGTAGTATGGAATCAAAGACGCTGTACGCAGGTTTCTGTGTGACCCCTGTACCCGTTTCAGGCAAAGCGTGCCTGTTTGATATAAAATGGAACCGTAAAGAGAAAAGCCGTATGCTTTTGCCCGTGCCGCCGGTTTTGGGTGGTGCGTATGGTTTTGGTGTCACTTTTTGCATTGAAAGCTCTTTCTATATCATTGCCCGTGTCCTGCTGCGCAGCGTCTCCTGCTTTTAATTTTGCATTGAATTGAAACAAAGGAGAGTGAACGCAATGACCGCGATCGGAGTGATCGTGGCCTTGATCGTTGCTGTTGTCGGCGTGGCTGCGGGCTATTTTATTGGTTACAACAACCGTAAAAAGACTGCCGAAGCCCAGATCGGCAGCGCCGAGGCCGAGGCTACCCGGCTGGTGAACGAGGCGATCAAGACCGCCGACCAGAAGCGCAAGGAAGCGGTTCTGGAAGCAAAGGATGAGGCTTTCCGTCTGAAAGCCGAGGTCGATGCCCAGAAGGCAGAGGCCGACAAGGAGATCAAGCAGCGCCGTGCGGAGATCAGCCGTCAGGAGAACCGCATCGACCAGAAGGAGACAGCGCTGGACCGCAAGACCGAGGCGCTGGAAAAGAAGGAAGAAGAGCTGAAAAAGCGCGCTGCCGAGGCCGAGGAGCGTCTGGCAGAGATCGATGCTCTGCGCGCCAAGGAGATGGAGCGTCTGGAAACGCTGGCCGGTTTGAGCCAGGAGGACGCCCGCGAGGTGCTGCTGCACAAGGTGGACGAGGAGCTGACCCACGAAAAGGCCGTGCGCGTTGCCGCCTACGAGACCGACCTGAAGGAAAACTGCGATAACATCGCCCGCAACCTTATCGGACAGGCCGTCAGCCGCTGCGCTGCCGACCATTGCAGCGAGACCACCGTCAGTGTGGTGCCGCTGCCCAGCGATGAGATGAAGGGCCGCATCATCGGCCGCGAGGGCCGCAACATCCGCGCACTGGAGACCGCTACCGGCGTGGATCTGATCATCGACGATACCCCGGAGGCCATTACCCTGTCCTCCTTCGACCAGACCCGCCGCGAGGTGGCCCGCATGACGCTGGAGCGCCTGATCGGCGATGGCCGTATCCACCCCGCCCGCATCGAGGAGACGGTGGAAAAGTGCCGCCACGATCTGGAACTGCAGATGAAGCGCGAGGGCGAGCGTGCAGTGATGGAGCTGGGCATCCACGGCCTGCACCCCGACCTGATCAAGCTGATCGGTCGGCTGAAGTACCGCACCAGCTTTGGCCAGAACGCCCTGACCCACAGCATGGAAGTGGCCTGGGTGGCCGGCCTGCTGGCAGGCGAGATGGGTGTGAACGTGACCATGGCACGCCGTGCCGGTCTGCTGCATGATATCGGCAAGGCACTGGATCACGAGATCGAGGGCAGCCACGTCCAGATCGGCGTGGACATCTGCCGCAAGTACAAGGAGAACACCCAGATCATCCACGCCATTGAGGCACACCACGGCGACGTGGAGCCCAAGACCCCGCTGGCCTTCATCATTCAGGCTGCCGACGCCATCAGCGCCGCCCGCCCGGGTGCCCGCCGCGAGAACGTGGAAAGCTACGTCAAGCGTCTGGAAAATCTGGAGGAGATCTCCTCCAGCTTCGAGGGCGTGGAGCAGGCCTTTGCCGTACAGGCAGGCCGCGAGGTGCGTATTCTGGTCAAGCCCGACGTCATCAGCGACGATCAGGTCATCCTGCTGGCACGCGCCATCGCCAAAAAGATCGAGGATACGCTGGATTACCCCGGCCAGATCAAGGTCAACGTCATCCGCGAGAGCCGCGCTGTGGAGTACGCAAAATAAAGCTTTTTCCGCAGGCTGCCGTGTTTTTTGCACGGCAGCCTGTTTTTTTGCGCCAAAACGATTGCATTTCCTGTTAAAAAAAGGTATCATGGATGCAGAAGAAAGCAAAAAGAACTGCGTCCGTGCGGACGCAGACCCGTAACGACCCCGGAACGGAAAGGAGCATCGTTCTATGAAAAACTGGAAGAAATTACTGGCCTGCCTGCTGGTCGGCCTGATGGCGCTGACCGTGTTCACCGCCTGCGATGCCAGCGTAGGCGCACCGATGAGCCCCAAGCGCTCGGACGCCGAAAGCGCAAAGGCGCTGTGCGATAAATTCAAAATGACATACAACGTGGAAATGACTTACAACGAGGACCTGAGCGAAAAAGCTTACAGCATTGCGAACTGGATCGCCGGCACCTCGGTGTCCTGCTCGACCAATGCTAATAAGACCGAACTTTACCGCGTCGGTAATGCAAATAATGAGGCACGAGCATTTTTGAAAGAGGAAAACTATGCCGCCGCGTTTGAAAACCTGAGCATGGGGACTTTTGGTCTGAACGATTTTGTTCCGGGCTTCGATATCAAAACCGCCGAGTGGTCGTCGAAGGACGATTCTATCACCTTTGTTCTGCCGAAGGACGGCACTTACCCCGAAGCCATGACCAAAGCCGCAAAGGGCAAGACCAAACTGGGCGTTGCCTATGTGGTAAAGGACGGCGTAAGCTACGCCGTGGTGCTGTTTGGGTGAATTTCATTACAACAAACAAAGCAGCCGCTGCACTTTCTCGTGCAGCGGCTGCTTTGTTTGTGCTGGGATACGATCAGCCCTTCAGGAAAGCCGGCAGGGGCTTGCCCTCCTTGAGCCACTGGTGATACTCGGCGGTGGCGGCAAATTCCACGTCACCGGCAGAGTTCAGGGCAGTTTCCACCGAGTCCTGCACTACGCCGATGATGAAGCCCACGCCTACCATCTGCATGGCGATGTCGTTGGAGATGCCGAACAGCGAGCAGGCCATGGGGATCAGCAGCAGGGAGCCGCCAGCCACGCCGGAAGCGCCGCAGGCGCCCAAAGCGCTCATGGCGCTCAGCACGATGGCGGCGGGCAGGGACACCTGAATGCCCAAGGTGTTAGCCGCTGCCAGCGTCATGATGGTAATGGTGATGGCGGCACCGTCCATGTTGATGGTAGCGCCCAGCGGGATGGACACGGAGTACATATCCTTGTCCAGACCCAGCTTTTCACACAGGGACATATTCACAGGGATGTTGGCTGCAGAACTGCGGGTGAAGAAAGCGGTCAGGCCGGATTCCTTTAGGCAGCGGAATACCAGCGGGTACGGGTTGCGGCGCAGGTAAACGAACATGATAAAGGGGGAAACGATCAGCGCCATGAACAGCATGGTGCCCACCAGCAGCGCCAGCAGTTTGCCGTACTGGGTAAAGATGGCCAGACCGTTGCCGGAAACGTTGGTGTACACCAGACCCATGATGCCGAAGGGTGCCAGATTGATGATCCAGCGCACGATCTGGGAAACAGCATCGGCGGTGTTTGCCAGAAAGACCTTGGTACTCTCTGCGCCGATCTTCTTCATGGCAATGCCGAACATACAGGCCCAGAACAGGATGCCGATGTAGTTGCCGTTCATCAGGGCGCTGACGGGGTTGGCCACAAAGTTGGTCAGCAGGGTGCTCAGCACTTCGCCCAAGCCCTGCGGGATCACGTCAGACTGTGCCGCATCGGCCAGTACCACCTTGACCGGGAACATAAAGCTGGTGATGACCGCAATGGCTGCCGCCAGAAAGGTGGTGAGCATATACAGCCAGATCACGGTGCCGAAGCGGCGGTCCAGCTTAGACGAGCCCTGTGCCAGTGCGCTTGCCACAATGACGAACACCAGCACCGGGGCAATGCCCTTCAGCGCACCGACGAACAGGCTGCCCAGCTCGCCGACCCAACCCGCGCCCGGCGCAACAAGCGCCAGCACCGAACCGACTGCCAGGCCGATCAGGATGCGCAGGATCAGGCTGGTCTGGTTGTATTTTGCTACAACCGCTTTCAAGGTTTTCATATCGTAACACTCCTCTTACACTGTACGCCTAGTGCGTACATTTTCCTGTTTCTTGTGCGAGAACAGTTGTCATTATAGCATATACGGCAAAAAAGAGGAAGTGTTTTCAGGCATTTTGACGCCTCAAATCACGTTTTTTGTAAGCTTTTGCAAAATTGCCCTGAAAACTGTATTTGTATAAAATACAGTTTTGCGGTTTTGACGAGGAACAGAACCCGCTCAGGGAAGTACCCCTTCGGTCTGCATCCCCGGCTCCCCCGCCATACCAAATTTACGTATAGTGCAATTTTTAGTTGCCAAACTATTGTCTTTTTCTGGAAAGTATTGTATACTCATCCTGTTCAATGCAAGTGTTGCTTGCCAAAATATCCGAATAATTGAAAAGAAACACTTGTCAATACAGACGAGAAAGAGAGGACACCCCTATGAACGAGACCGTAACCAAGCGTTTCCTGCTTTACTTCCGCCTGATGCTGCTGGTCTGGATCCTGATCGCAAACTCCATCATCCACCTTACCGGCATGGAGTACAGCTGGCTGATCTTCCTGAGCAACATCATGATGTTCACGCTGGAGGGTGATGTGAAGGATCGCCTTGTCACTGTGGAGCTGGGCGGCCTTGTGGGTCTGGTGCTCACTGTGGCGGCGCTGCTGTCCATCAGTGCCCTGACCCCTGTTCTGGGCGATTTCCTCGGCTTTATCCTGCCGCTGGCCGTGGTGCTGTTCATCCTCATCATCCTGCACCCCTACGCACCCAAGGTGCTGAACAACGTGGGCTTTGCCTACCTGACCGTGGCCTGCATCGATATCCCTGCCCTGACCACCCATCTGCCGCAGTTCTTTATCACCTTCATCGTGGGCTCTGTGCTCTTTAACGGTGTCTGCGTGCTGCTGATGAAGCCCGCAAAGGCGCTGGCTGTGCGCAGCGTGGAGAAGCAGGGCGCATAAAAAAGTATATTTCTGCCGCTATCCCTTGATTTTTTTGCTCCGGCGTGCTACAATCAGCGTAGTTTCATCCTGTCCAAAACATTGATGCGGACAAACTGAAGCCCCGCTTTTCATGCCGCAGAGAGGGCTGCCCCGGGTTTCCGGGTGCTGCAAGCAGCCTGCCATGACCCCGGCTTCTACCACCGCAGAGTGCAGAGGCGAACCTCTGCCGGGCGTGCCCGTTACAGCACTGCGAGGGGCGCGTTTCCCCGCCGGGGAGCGCGCAATTCGGGTGGAACCGTGGAACGCAGTTGGATCTTTCAAAGGCGCTTCATCCCGTAGAGCAAATGCGGGGTGAAGCGTCTTTTTTGTTATACCAAACGCATTTTTCATGTCAAGAAGGAGTAACACCATGAAGATCATCTATAAGGACGGTCATGTGGACGAGTGCCCGCAGGATCAGGAACTGCACGTTATCCGTCACACCGCTGCTCACGTTATGGCACAGGCCATCAAGCGCCTGTATCCGCAGGCTGATTTTGCCTTCGGCCCTGCCACCGAGAACGGCTTCTACTACGACGTTGATCTGGGCGACCAGAAGCTGAGCGACGAGGATCTGGCCAACATCGAAAAAGAGATGCGCAAGATCGTCAAGGAGAACCTGCCCATCAAGCCCTTCATCCTGCCCCGCGCCGAGGCCGTGAAGCTGATGGAGGAGCGTCAGGAGCACTACAAGATCGAGCACATGGCTGATCTGGCCGATGAGACCGAGTTCAGCTTCTTCCAGCAGGGCGAGTACGTGGATATGTGCATCGGACCCCACCTGACCTACACCAAGGCGCTGAAGGCCTTCAAGATCACCCAGCAGTCCGGCGCATACTGGAAGAACGACAAGGAAAACAAGATGCTGACCCGTATCAACGGCGTGGCTTTCCGCAATCAGGAGGAGCTGGACGCATGGGAGAAGGAGCAGCAGGAGGCCCGCGAGCGCGATCACCGCAAGATCGGCAAGGAGATGGGCCTGTTCATGACCGATGATCTGGTGGGCCGCGGCCTGCCCATGTTCCTGCCCGCAGGCTACACCGTCTGGCAGGAGCTGGAGAACTATATCAAGGAGAAGGAGCGTGCACGCGGCTACCTGCACGTGATGACTCCCTGCATCGGCACTGTGAACCTGTATAAGACCTCCGGTCACTGGGATCACTACCGTGAGAACATGTTCCCCGCCATGGAGATGGAGGGCGAGAGCTATGTTCTGCGCCCGATGAACTGCCCCCACCACATGATGATCTACGCAAATCGTCCCCACTCCTACCGTGACCTGCCCATGCGCATCGGTGAGATCGCCCACGACTTCCGCTACGAGTCCTCCGGCACCCTGAAGGGCATCGAGCGCGGCCGTCACTTCTGCCAGAACGACGCCCACCTGTTCTGCACCCCGGAGCAGATCAAGAGCGAAGTTGCCAATGTCTGCAGCCTGATCTTCGACGTCTACAAGGACTTCAACATCACCGATTACCGCTGCGTGCTGAGCCTGCGTGATCCTGCCGATAAGAAGAAGTACCACGACGATGATGCCATGTGGAACCATGCAGAGCAGGCCCTGCGCGAAGTGCTGACCGAGCTGGGCATCCACTTCACCGAGGAGATCGGCGAGGCTGCCTTCTACGGCCCGAAGCTGGACGTGAACGTGAAGCCCGCCGTGGGTGCCGAGTACACCCTGTCCACCTGCCAGCTGGACTTCTGCCTGCCCGCAAAGTTCCACCTGACCTATGTGGACAAGGACGGCTCTGAAAAGACCCCCGTGGTGCTGCACCGCGCAATTCTGGGCTCTCTGGACCGCTTCATGGCCTACCTGATCGAGGAGACCAAGGGCAAGTTCCCCACCTGGCTGGCTCCTGTTCAGGTCAAGGTTCTGCCCGTCTCCGAGAAGACCCTCGAGTATTCCGAGGCCATCACCGAGAAGCTGGTGGAGGCCGGTATCCGTGTGGCTCTGGACGACGACAACCAGAAGATCGGCTACAAGATCCGCGCTGCACAGCAGGTGGACCGTGTGCCTTATATGCTGGTCCTGGGCGCCAAGGAAGCCGAGGCCGGCAACGTCTCCGTCCGTGACCGCAAGGGCGAGACCACCACGATGGAAGTGGATGAGTTCATCGCAAAGGTCACTTCCGAGATCAAGAACCGCAGCCTGTAAGCTGTAACGTAAGATACAAAAAATCCCCTCCGCCGTCTGGCAGAGGGGATTTTTATTTACGCTTTGTTATTTCAGCAGATTATCATCC
>OHFE01000363.1_pt1 | contig 17100 bp, 16 predicted proteins | sample 1567471 | NCBI WGS metagenome assembly OHFE01 (sample SAMEA3879513, study PRJEB24766) | human gut metagenome | biome: human-associated habitat; feature: feces | place: USA | collected 1985/1987 | reverse complement strand
ATGCAGCAATCCGAGCCAATCGCCGAGCATCGGCAAATGGAAGACCTCCTGATCTCAAAAGAGGAGATCGATGAATTGGTGCGGCGCTGGCCGCAGCTTGATGCCAAAAGCAAGTATCTGTTAGAAGGAAAATACATACTCGGCAAAAGCGATGAGGTCATGGCCGAGGAACTATCCATAAACCCCGCCAGTGTCCGAATGGCACTGACGCAGGCAAGACAATGTGCATATCAGCTTCTTACGAAAGAATTAACCCCGAGCCATTCCTAATTGGGATGGCCCGGGGTTAATTGCAATTTATCCGGTATGGGTAGCAACCAGGATCTGCAAGGCCACTGTGTACTCGGCAAGAGGAGGTGCTACGAGTCCTTACATATCAATTGAACCATTGTACGTCGGTCTATATGCACGATGGTGTGAGAGAACTGCCCCTTTAATTGTGAGAGTCGCCTTGTCGATTCCGCAAATCATCTCAAAAAATTTGTTGCATTTAGAAAAATGAATTGTCCTTATAATCAAGCGGATTTGAAAAAGAAGTTGTTACTTTGCGGATGCAAAAGAGAACAGATGAATTTGCCAATATGCAATGGCAGTTCTAGCGATATGTTATCAATCCCGTGATGAACTGTCATGCTCTATATTGGATATGCATTTGAATGGAGTACATAAAATGCATATCATCCAAGATGGAAGGGGGTGGAAAAATGAAAGTTGTTTTGGAACCTACAAAGGAACTCCTTATTGTAATGTGTGGCTCTAACCATTTTTCAAAGCATAAGGATGATCCGCATTTTTTCCCGGAGCAAGATGATTCGGACAAGCCGTGGGAAATGACCACTGCGAAGGCAAGCTAATCCCATTCAATCAAAGCAGCGGGTGTACTTCAAATATGGTTTGAGGTACACCCGTTTGTTGATGCCAAAAGAGGAATCGCTATGAAAAAATCCCAATTTGTTGTTGAAGTCGAGATACCGGATGGAATGCTGTTATACAACACCAAAAACGGTGGACTTATACGTCTAACTAATTCAGAAGTACGCGTGTTTAATAATTTAACAAGAGCGGAAATCTCAGAAAGTCATCTTGCTCAATTGCTGCTTGAATATGAATTTATAATTGATGATAATAGAAATGAATATAAAGAGATAGTCAAGGATCATTGGTATGTAAGAAATCAACAAGAGTATGTAAGATACGTTATTGCTCCGACCACAAAGTGCAATTTCGAATGCACATATTGTTTTGAATGTGGAATTAGCAGAAAAACAATGTCCCCAGAACTATGTACAGAGGTTTCAGAATTTGTGCTAAGAAATAGCGAGAAAGCGTCGCATGTCGATTTAATTTGGTATGGTGGGGAGCCGCTATGTGCTGAGGCGGAAATCAGACAAATTAGTGCTAGTCTTCTTAAAGATGATGCTTTTTCGGAAAAATATTCGGCGCAAATGGTAACGAATGGATTTCTTCTTACGAAGGAACTTGTTGATACTCTTGTCGCTGCACATATTAACATGGTGCAAATCACCGTTGATGGTCCAGATTATATTCACGATAAAAAACGAAAACTAAGAAATGGAAAAGGGACATTTCAAACAATTCTAGGTAATATAATAAACTGCAACGAAAAAATTGACATATCTTTAAAGATTAATGTTGATAAGATCAATAAGCCATATTTATTGGAACTTTTAGATGTCCTGGCTTCCAAAGGGCTGAAAAACAAGATCGACATTGCCTTATCGCCCGTTCTTTCATCGACAAACAAAATTAATTCTGATTTACTGACAACGCAAGAGTTTGCAGAATGTGAAACTGCATTCTATAGAGAAGCATTATCTCGAGGTTTTAACATTTTGGGGTTACCTGCAGCAAAATTAGGATACTGTGAGTCTATATGTAAAAATGATTATCTCATAAACGCAGACGGAAATTTATTTGCGTGCTGGGAAAATATCGGAAAATTCGATAACAATGTTGGGTCTGTGCTTCGTGGTAAGACTAAAAATCAGACTCGGAGTTTCTTTGAAGAAACGATTGATTTTGGAGAAAAAAAGTGTGAAGAATGTTCGGTTTTCCCTATATGCTTAGGTGGATGCCCGTTGCAAAAACTAAAAAACGGGGAAAGCGAATGTAGATCTATCAAATATAACATTAAGGATTTAGTCCGCATTTGGTATGATTACTATGGAGTATAAAATTCCTACGATATTTCGCAAAATATAATGAGTCTAAATATTAAGAGGGAAAGAAATGAAAAGTTATTATAAAAAAAACGGCCGTTCGCTTGCGGCCTTTCTAATCGTGAATCTGCTTGCCGCAGCATCCTCTGTGCTGATGTCTTTTCTGCTTGGGCTGTTTGCCGATAGCGCGATAGAGGGCGATTTCTCCCGCGTGTGGAAGATTGCGCTGGTCACGCTCTGCTATCTGGTCGTCGAAACAGGCTTCAGCTTTCTCATGGACTACACACGGGATGTTTTTGTGCAGCGCATTGGGCGCGATCTGCGCGCGGACACCGTGCGGAAAATCGAGAGACTCAGCGAGACGGAAAAGAGCAAAACAGACGATGGACAGCTGCTTTCCCTGATGAACAACGACATTGACACCATTCAGCAGGAATATCTCGCGTCCATCGGCGCAATTTATTTTCAGATCTGCTGCTTCGTGCTTGCGGTCGGTTCGGCGCTTGTCATTCAGCCGCTTATGACGCTCATCATGATCCTCGTCAGCATCCTGCCTGTTGTATTCCCGAAGCTGACCGAAAAGCGCTTGCAGTCCTATAAGGAAGCGGAGCAGCAGGCAAAGGCGCAGTATGCATCCACGCTGACGCAGATCTTCTCCGGCTTCCTTCCGCTCCGGATCTTTCATGCGTTTGACGGCATCAACCGGTTTCACGATGAAGCGAATGACGGCTTATGCAAGAAAAAGCTAGATTTCCGGCGCATCCGCAGTATCCTGTACGCCGGGGCATATGGCTGCGGGAATCTCGTTTTTCTGGGAACGTGGGTCGTGGGACTGTTCTTCGCTGCGAAGGGGCTTGTCACGCTCCCGGCGCTGATCGCGTTTGCGCAGCTGATGACCTTTGTTGCAGGCCCTGTGCAGATCATCAGTGAGCGCTATGCCGCAACGGTTGCGGCGGCAGCTGTCTGCAAGCGTGTGCGATCCTTTTTGGACGCGCCCACGGACGAGACGATCGGCTGGGGCGACCGGCCGCTGGACAAAATTGAAAGCATCACGCTGCGGGATATTTGCTGCCGGAAGGACGCGCATGAAATCCTCCGGCATATCGATGTCACGATCCCGCAGGGCGCACGTGTCGCCCTGCTCGGCGAGAGCGGCTCCGGAAAATCGACCCTTCTGAAGGTGCTGGCCGCCATGTGCACCGCGGACGGCGACTATGAGATCAACGGACATCCTGTCCACGACTATGATTACACGGCATTTCGCAGGCAGGTCACGCTTCTGCTGCAGAAGTCCTTCGTTTTCAGCGCTTCCATCCGGGATAACGTCAGCATGTTCTCCGGCAGCGCACAGGATGATAAAGCGCTGGAACAGGTGCTTGCAAGGGCGGGCCTGTCAAAGTGGTACGCCGCGCGCGGCGCGTCCATGGATACGCAGATCGGCAGCGACGCGCACGCACTTTCCGGCGGCGAGGAGCGGCGGCTCGATCTTGCACGCACACTCTGGCGGCATGGGAGTCTGGTCATGCTGGATGAACCGACGTCCGGTCTGGATGAAAAGACGCGCATATCGCTGGAAAAGCAGATCCTGGAGATCCCGTGCGGCATGCTCATTGTTGCCATGCACAACTATTCCCCTACATTTTTAGAGGAGTTCACGCATATTTTCTACATCCGGAACGGAGAGATATGTGCTGCCCCATAAGCGTATACACGGTTATTTTTTCGACCGATAAAGTGAAGCATGAAGTTGGAGATAATGAAGATGAATTTGTCAAAATACGTAAGAGTAATTCAGGGAAATGACTCCACAATACTCTTCAATACAATCAACGCCAGTATCATTGAGTTTACATATCAAAAAAGCAATGATATAAACATCTTGCTACAGGAAATGACTGATGATGAAGTAAACTATTTGCGCGAAAATCTATTCTTTATATCAGAACAAAACGCGATGAAATTGTTTTTCACAGAGCCTGTATCGCCTGTACTTAATATAACCATATCTCTTACAGAGTTTTGTAATTTAAAATGTCGATACTGCTATGAGGGCAACCTAATTAGACGTTCGGTTATTTCACCAGAGACTATAGATAACATTGTACAATATATATACGCAATTCTTTCTCGGGACAAAAGAAAATCCATCGTTAACATTGACTTAATCGGTGGAGAGCCACTTCTTGAAATCGAGCAAATCCAATATCTTATACAAAAGCTTAACCCGATTAATGATGTTACTATATATTTTACACTTGAAACAAATGGAACATTATTCTCTAAGCAAGTACAAGAAGTATTCAAAGAAATGAATGTTCTTGTCAGCGTTCCGCTTACAATTGAGACCGACCAAAATACTATGCGACCGTTTAAGGACGGAGACGCATCGTATATCACTATTGTAGAGAATTTGGCAAAGGCGAAAGCGTTTTTTGAGAGCGAAAAGCATCAGTTAGTACTTCGCTATAATGCGCATAAGGAAAATATTAAGTCTTTCGGTGAGTTTTTTAAAACAGTCAGCAAAACAATACCATATCATTTCGAAATTGAACTGGCTAGGATAATTAATTATCCCTATAATTCCCCGTGCTCAACACTCTCCCACACAGAATATTCTGAGTGGTTTCTAAAAACATATTTTGAATATACGGAAGATGCATATTCAAGAAATCGCTTCTTGCTGCCCGGCAAGCGCTATAGTTCATGCACTGCATATATGCCTGACGATATAAAAATCCATGCTGATGGATCTCTTGCATTATGTAATGCATGGATTCCTCAAAACCGCTGCGGAAATATAGAATGGTTACTATGCGGAAAAACGAAAAAGGATATCTTTTCTGCTGGCGAATTGTATAGGCCAGATGTTGATAATGAGTGCTATGCCTGCCCTGATCTATTTTTGTGTGGTGGGAAGAAAATATGTAATCGGGATAATCCTTGTGAATTTGTGGATTTTGATATTAATAGATATATTGCACAATATGTATACGGAAGAAAAGGAAACCAATAATCTGTGCCGACCAGCCAGTTTTCAAATTCTTGGTATGGGTACTATTTGAAGTTACGCTATTCGCGGACGTACCTCTTCTGCTGTTAGCTGATAATTTCTCAAGTTTGCACTATGGATTTCCTGTCGTAAAGGGACTTTAAGCCGCAGCAAACGTAGCGGCCCCGGCTCGGTATTCCGAGTCGGGGCCGCCTTATGTCCATCAAAAATCCATGTCAAGCCGCTTTCCAAAATCGTAGGCCATTTGCACTCACGAACAGTTCCTGTCCTGCGACAGAAGCCGCAGCGTTTCAAATTCATTGTCGAGGCCGTCAAGCTCCCGGCGGAGAATTTCTTCGTAGTGCTGCTTTTTCTGTTTCAGCATGGCGATTTTGTTGACCTGTCGCTCTATGATGCCGCAGGGTGGACAGTCCTATCATCCTCTTTTCTAGAAAATCAGAAATACAAAAATAGTTGCAAAAACGCCTGATATTCAAAGAATATCAGACGTTTTGGTGGGGAAGGTGGATTCGAAGTCTGGCAATCACGTTTTTAGAAACATTTTTCGTATAAATCCGTAATCTTACGTTCAGAATCCGTGGAATTTCGCATCAGTCAGCCTATTGTTTTATTGCCTGTCTAGGGTGTATCTGAAAACTCCCAACGCACCCGGACAGCGGATCTTTTCACGCTGCGCTGCACCATTTTTCCTTGAAATACGTCAGTATTCCTGCGAAAAAATGTCTTGCTCAGCGCAAAAATTTCTCGCTGCCGGTCACATTGGGAGTTTTCAGATACACCCTAAGCTGTAAAGGGTCAAATTTGTGGTCAACCGAAAAACGTTCAGACGTCAAATCGGTCATACGTCTCATAGCAGTCCAAGCACAACCTTTTGCCTCCGGACAGCCGAATCCAGTTTGCACCGGTTGTCTCACCACAGCAATCACAGACATAGGAATCAAAAATTCTGGCCTGTTCCGGAAGATGGATTTTGGTTTCCTTGACATCAAACATCTCATCATCTGCGCAGCTTTGATAATAGTCGAACGTTTCTTCCCGCGTCATGTCGCGCGGCTTTGCTTTCAGGACAAGGCGGACAGACTTTCCGGTTTTCCGATTATAGAACGAAAATGCCTGTTTACCGCGCATATGGAACAGTAAATTGCCCTTTCCGATGCTGCATCCAAGAATCGCTTGAATCGCATCAACGCCGCAGGCATCATTTTCCGTAATACACACGACCTGTTCATCGTCCGAAAATGTCAATCCCAACAGATCAATCGCATACAGCGCCGCACGGTAGCCAATCGTCAGGCCGGGGCATACATGGCCGTGAAAGGCTGCGGCCTTTTCCCAGAGCTTTTTTTCTGAATCTAATTTATGTGCCATATTGTTTCTCCCTTTTTATGAACGTGTTGCGTCCTTTTCATCAACAAGGACAATACTCTGTTTTTGAACTGCTACGACCTCGGCATCCACATGGTACACATCCCGCAGCGCATCTCTGTCCAGAACGTCTTTTCCGCCGCAGGCGTAGACACCGCCCTGACGTAAAAGAACGAACCGGTCACAAAACCGCAGCGCAAGGTTCAGATCGTGGATGACGACAATCGCTGTCAAATGCTGTTCATGGCAAATATCCCGAACGATCTGTAAAACCTGATACTGATTTTGAATATCCAAGCTGCTCGTCGGCTCATCGAGCAGCAGGAGCTTCGGCTGCTGCGCCAGCGCACGCGCCAGCATAACCTTTTGCCGTTCACCGCCGGACAGTTCATTGAGAAAGCGTCCGCGCAGCGGTTCAATCTGAAGCTCGGCCATTGCATGATGGACGATCTGATGATCGTCTTCCGTAAATCCCCATTTCATATAGGGCCTTCGTCCCAGCATGACCATGTCGTGAACCGTCATTTGGATGCTTGGCACGCTCTGCGCAACAAACGCTACGCGCTGTGCGACCTGTCTGGCATTCATTTGCAGGAGATTTTCATCATCCAGTATGATTTTTCCATCGTCTGGTGTAAGAATTTTGTTAAAACACTTCAGCATCGTGCTTTTTCCAACGCCGTTGTTACCCAGAATCGCCAGAAACTCTCCTGCGTTCACATTGAAGGTCACGTCTTTGAGAACCGCCGGTCTGCCTTTGTAGTGGTAGGCAAGATTTTCAACGCTCAGCATTTCCGATCTCCTCCTTTGAACAGGAGATAGAGGAACATCGGGCCGCCAAGGAACGAGGTAATTGCGCCAATCGGCAGGATAATCGGGCTGATGACAACACGCGCAAACAGATCACCCAGCAGCAGAATGAGTGCGCCTGCCATCGCAGAGCCGGGCAGCAGATAGACGTGGTTGTTGCCAACGACCAAGCGAACTATGTGCGGTGCAATCAAGCCGATAAAGTTGATCAGACCGATATAGGACACGATCACCGAGGACAGCAGACAGCAGAGCACCATATTGGAAAGTGTAAGCCGCTTCACGTTAATTCCCAAACTGACGGCTGTTTCCTCGCCGCTCAGCAGCGCGTTATAGTCCCAGCGGCGCAGGAAGAAGCAGGCAGAGACGCCAACAAGCACGGCCAGCATTTTCCCAACGTCGCCCCAGCTCGTGTTGCCAAGACTGCCGAACGTCCAGAACACCAGCGTATTAAGCTGAATTTCATCTGCGAAATACTGCATCAGCGTCGTTGCACCGGAAAACATGGCGCTGATCGCCGTACCTGCAAGGACAATTCCCTGTGTAGAAACCTGACGAAATCGGCTCAGACCCAAAATGACCAGTGCAACAGCCATACTGCCAACGAACGCGCACAGCGGAATTGCAACGCTGCCAAGGTTTCCTACTGCGCCCATGTTCAGCACGATAATTGCAAACGCCGCGCCAAAGCCAGCGCCCTGTGAAACGCCCAGCGTGGACGCAGATGCAAGCGGATTGCGAAGAATTGCCTGCATCACACAACCAGCAAGTCCCAGACCAGCACCCGCAATCAGTGCCGTGCAGATCCGGGGCAAACGATTGCTGCGAACGACAAGGTTGATTTTATCGTCGGCTGCTTTTCCAAAGATTCCTTTGACCAACTCTGCGATCGGCGTGTTGTAAGAGCCTGCCCGCAAGGAGAGCACAAGCGCGATCAGCAGACTGAGAAACAATATTCCAAGAAAGCAGCAGCTTTTGACTTGATTTCGGCGATAGGCCGTGCCGGAATCGTTATTCGCCGATTGTGACAGGTCTGAATTCATAGCCAGCATCCTTTAAGTCCTGATAAGGGTTGCTGCCCAGCAGCATTTCAAAAATTTCTCCGGTTTTTGCTTCGACATCCACATCCGCAAACTGCTCCGGATAGAGAATGGTTGCGCCATAATACGCATCGGCCAGTGCAGTTTCCAGATTCGATGCGCTGGAACGGAACGAAATCTGCGAGTAAACATGTCCTTCTTTCACAGCCGTCAGGCTGTTATAGAAATCTGCGTTCGTTGCATAATCTTCCTTGATTAAATCCATGCCGTTAAAGTCAACGAAGATCACGTCCAGGTCCCATGCAAGGACCTGTTCCGTGTCAATGTCAAATGCGCCGGTCTGTCCGGTCGTATTTGCAAGGTTATTCGCGTGAATCAGCTCAAACGGGCCATAGAACGCTTCTGTACCCTCGAAGCCGTGCGCGCCCTTAAAGGATACGCCGCAAACATAGACAGATGGTTTTTCTTCCTCTGCAACACCCTCTGTACGGGCAGCAAGATCATCTTCAATACCATGCAGATAGGTTGTCAGGGCTTCGGCGCGATCTTCTTTGCCGTACAGCTCGCCAAGAATCCGCAGCGTCTCATATGCTTTATCATCAAGGGTCGTATCGCTGCCGGGAACCATAACAACCGGAATCCCGGTTTTGCTTTGCAGCTCGTCGGGGTCAACGTTTGCATACGAAGACATGACAATGACCTGCGGACCAACATGGATGATTTCTTCGACAAACGGTTCGCCGTTCGTGCCGGTTACCGGCAACGTGCCGAACTTATCAAAGTTCACATAGTTATACAGGCGAGACATTCCGGCTTTGGTTTCGTAATCCTCAACGCCGACAACTAAGTCCTGCGCCTGCATATAACAGGAGTAGCGCAGCGCGCCGACGCCAACGCAAACAATACTTTCAACCGTCTGTGGGATTTCCACTTCGCGGCCATTTCCATCAGTAATTGTTCGGACGCTGGCTTCTGCTTCCGTGGTTTCAGGTTCGGTGCTGATTTCTTCCGTTTCTGTGGTCGAAGCTGTTTCATTTGTTGCAGCCGGTGTATCCGTAGTTTCTGCTGGCGTTTGTTGTGCGCTGCAAGCGCACAGTCCAAGCAGCATCAGCGCGGCAAGCAGCGCCGCGAGGTAGCGAGTTGTCTTTTTCATCATCTTTCACCTTTCATTTGTACTTGCCCCCAGTGCTGTTTCTTCATGCTCGAAGTTGCTGCAAAAACGGCATCACGCTACTTTTTCCCCAAGATAGCGCGATACCGTTTTTGCATTCGAGGATTGGGCGTGTATGAACTGTGCCTTTATCCTATCAAAGCATTTTTTGATTGTGAAGCTCCCCCGGGGGATGTTTTTTGAAAAATAGACAAAGTTTTTTCGCATATGAGGGCAGCCCGCCATCGGCGGGCTGCTCCTGCTTTGCGTCCTCTTGGCTGCCATCGTTCCGATGGGGGCGCACTGTCAAGGTCGGCGCAGTTTGCAAACTCCGCCGCCGGGCAGGCCGTGAATTCATAATAGATCGGCTTGTCCGGGTCGAAGGGCGCGACGTCCATTTCATAGTCGTGCCACTGGTCGCAGAGGGACTTCGCCCGCGTAAACGCCTTATACATGAGCTTCCTGAAAAACGGCTTGTTGCAGTCCACAAATTTCAGCTTGCGGAAGGAGGGGAGAATCAGATTTTCCTCCATTTCCTCGATTTCCCGGAACGATGTGACGGCCCGGCACGCGGCATAGTAGCTCAGGATCGCAATGCAGTCATAGGTGCCGCCTGCGCCGTTGTGGAAATTCTTTTTGCCGCCGAGGTCGGTGCGCCAGTCGGAAAGGAACTCCACACACTGCCGCTGCACCTTCTCCCACACCGCCTCCCGCTCCGCTTCCGGATAGTGCAGCGCGATTTTTGCGAGAATTTCCTTTTTGCACGGCCCGGAATACAGCACGTGGCAGGTGCGGTCAAATTGTAATTCGCTGTCTTTCATCGTGTTTTCTCCCTTATTGCTTCAGAATCTCCGCGATTTTCGCGAAATCCTCCTTCGCCTCCCGGAAAACCGGCAGCATACAGTAGCAGTGCACCATTTTGGGGCGGGCAAACGCCGTATAGGGAACGTTCGCGCGTCTGCACGCCGCTTCAAAATCGGGCAGCGCGCCGCCGGAGGAAAAGCCGCACGTGCTGACGTTCCCGCCGCCGTACAGCGCGATCATCCTCCGGCAGCCCAAACGCCTTTTTCGCGCCGGAGCGCCTGTTTTTATGCTTCGAGCGCGGACAGGACATCGTCCCAGACGCCCGGGAAGATGCAATATTCGATCAGCGTCAGCGCGTCTGTCGGGTCTTCGCCGGACGAGAGCGCAGCTTCGAACGCGGACGTGTCTTCCAGACGGTAGATCGCGCCCGCGCCGCTTTCGTCGTACAGGGCCGCGACGCCGCCGGATTCGAATGCCAGCCAGATCACGGGCTCACCCTGTACAGCACTCGGCTCCGGGTCCATGATGTTGAGCGCGGTCACAAGATGCTTCGCCCGTTTCTCCGTCAGAACCTGTTTTTCCCAACCGCTTTCCGTGCGGGAATAGGCCGTGACCGTCCCGCCGGAGAGCGTGTCGTAGGGGGAAGGTGTACGGGTCGGCGGGAGTCGGTTCATTCTTGTCCCAGAAGTGATAGGCGTTCAGACCGCCGAAGCTGATGTGTGAGACTTCACCCGCTTCGACGCGGATCAGCATGAACAGGTCGCCGGACGTGAGCTCGTACAAGTCATACGGAATCTCCTGATCGTTCTCGATCATTGTTTCATGCGTCCACACGGCGTCCGGATACGCAGCCTCGACGGCCTCCTGCGGGCTTCCAATGCCGATGCCGGTATCCAGCGTCCAATCGCAGGGGCTTTGCGCCCAGACCTCGCTCAGTACCGAGCCGCTGCCGTCGCGCATGCCGGTGTTTGTAAAACGCAGACGCAGATCATACAGCACGTCCGCGCTGCCGGAGGTGTTATAGAACCAGCAGACCTCCCACACGCCGTCCTCGCGCTGAATGTCTCCCGCGTTGTTGGTACTGTCCGGCTCGCCGAGCATGGCCCGCACGTCCTCACGCTTCATCCCCAGCCGCAGTCCGCCGAGCTCCGTCGCCAGAATGCGCGCAGATACGGAATTCTCGTCCTCCCAGCCGCCGTCTGCCGCGGATTCTCCGCCGCGCGTCGGTTCTTCCGCACCGGCGATGCCGTCCTCCGCAGGTTTTTCATCGCTCGCCGGCGATTCCGTTGTGGGCGTTTCGGCACCGGCGGCCTGACTGGCATTGTCGGCGTTCTTGTAGCCCAGGTTCCGCACGGCCAGCGGGATGGAGATAGCCAGCACCGCGCAGGCGGCCAGCGCCGCGATGGGCAGCCAGCGCTTTTTCCGCCGGATGTCGGCGGATTCTTCTATCATCGTATCGCTTAAATTTCCGATGCAGCGGAACAGGTCCTGTGCCGTCATACCGCGATCCCCTCCTTCAAAAGCGCGTCCCGCAATCCCGCGCGCAGACGGAACAGCCGGGATTTGACCGTGTTTTCCGTCAGCCCGAACAGGCCCGACAAGCGCCGGACAGAGTCGCCGTAATAATACCGGCGCAGAAACAACTGCCGGTTCTCGCGCGTCTGCGATTGCAGGAATCCCTCGATCGTCAGCGTGACGGCCTGTGCGTCCAGCTGTGCCTCGGGCCGTTCGCCGCCCGGCAGACAGTCGGAAAGTTCGGAAAGCAGCAGCTCCGTCTGCCCGCCGCCGCGCTTCTGCGCGCGGGCCGCTTCCCAGCGCGTAAAGGACAGATTACGCGTAATGCGGCCCAGAAACGCCCGCAGACAGCCGGGCCGCGTGGGCGGAATAGCATTCCACGTATGCAGCCACGTGTCGCTGACGCATTCCTCCGTGTCCTCATGGCTGTGCAGGATGTTGAAGGCAATGGAGCGGCAGTAGCCGCCGTATTTCTTCCCTGTCTCGGCAATGGCCCGCTCCTCGCGGGCGAAGTACAGATCAATGATCGTTTCGTCTTCCATGTCGAATCCTCCTCTGTCTGTCAAGACCGGATTTTTCCGCGTTGGTTGCGTGAATTTGGGTTGATTTTTTTGAGCTTCCGTGCTATGTTCTGTATGCAATTTGCATGAGATCGTGCATTCAAAGCGGGAGGAAAAATAAAAATGCAAGAGCCGCTGCAAAAACCTGCATTTTCAAAGCAGGCGCTGCTGCACTGCGCGGGCATTGTCGGCGCGGGGCTGCTGTATTCACTGGGCATCAACCTGTTCGTTGTCCCGACCGGGCTGTATACGGGCGGAATTATGGGCTTTGCGCAGCTGCTGCGCACGCTGTTCCTGCATCTGACAGGGCTGGAGCTGAAGATCGACATTGCAGGTATCATCAACTATGCAATCAACCTTCCGATTTTATGCATCGCGTGGAAACAGCTCGACCATCGCGTGGTGTTCAAAACGCTGCTGTCCGTCACGTCGACGACTGTTTTTATGTCCCTGCTCCCGCGCACGGACATTCTGCACGGCGATCAGCTGGCCGAATGTCTCATCGGCGGCATTCTCTGCGGCTGTGGCATCGGCATCACGCTCTGGATGGGCGGCACGACGGGCGGCATGGACGTGATCGGCATGATGCTCATCAAAAAGGGCTCACATACGTCCATCGGCCATGTGAACCTGTTCTGGAACATGGCGCTCTATGCGATCTGCGCCGCCGCGTTCAACCTGTCCACGGCGATCTATTCGATCCTGTTCTCGTTCATCTCCACGACGGCAATGGACAAGCTGCATATGCAGAACATCAACGTCGAGGTCACGGTCGTGACCAAGATCCTGAGCCCGGAGATGGAGCACGAAATTCTCGTCGACCTCCACCGCGGCATTACGCGCTATGAGGGCATCGGCGAGTACACCGGTGAGCCGGTCCATATCTTCTATATTCTCGTCACGAAATACGAGATCAGCCGCCTGCGCGCCATCGTCTGCAAACACGACCCCCACGCATTCATCGTCGCCAAGGACGGCGCGGTCGTCTATGGGAATTATAAGAGGAAGCTGTAAACGCCCGCCGCTGCAGGGTTTCTGCAAATTTTAATATGTTTCACAAAAACCGGGCCGTGGTGGCCCGGTTTTTCTGGTTACAGCACACGCTCGACCGCGTGGTACAGGCTGCGGATGGCAAGCTCGTAGTCCGTCTCCTTGACGGCGATGATGATGTTCAGCTCACTCGATCCCTGGTCGATCATGCGGATATTGATGTTCGCGTCGGCAATCACGCGGAAGATGCGCGCGGCGGTGCCCTTGGCGTAGATCATGCCCTGGCCGACGACGGCGATGAGGGCCAGTCCGTCCTCCACGCTTACGTGGTCGGGCTGGAGCCGCTCCTGGATCTGCTGCAGGATCTCCTCACGCGCGGGAGCCAGCGCCTCGGTCGAGACGAGGATGGAGACGGTGTCGATGCCGGACGGGCAGTGCTCAAAGGAAATGCCATGCTCGGCGAAAATCTCCAGCAGCTTCGCCACAAAGCCGATCTCGCCGTTCATCATGGACTTTTCCACGTACACGCTGCTGAAGCCCTTGTGGCCTGCGATGCCGGTCACGACGCGCTTGTGCGCGTTGGACGGCAGCGAGGGGACGATGAACGTGCCGGGGTCGGACGGGCGGTTGGTGTTGCGGATGTTGATGGGGATGTTCGCCCGGCGGACGGGGAAGACCGCATCCTCATGTAAAACGGACGCGCCCATGTAGGAAAGTTCGCGCAGTTCGCGGTATGTGATGTAGTCGATCACGTGCGGATGCTCGATGATGCGCGGGTCGGCGGACAGAACGCCGGAAACATCCGTCCAGTTTTCATACAGGTCAGCACCGACGGCACGGGCGACGACGGAGCCGGTCACGTCCGATCCGCCGCGCGAGAAGGTGTGCACCGTACCGTCTGGCATGGCCCCGTAGAAGCCGGGGATCACGGCGTGCTCCACGCTTACAAGCGCGTGCCCGATGGCGGTATTCGTCGCCTCCGGGTCGAACGAGCCGTCGGCCCGGAACAGGACCATCTGCGCCGCGTCGACAAAGCGGAAGCCGAGATACGCGGCCAGTAATTTGGAATTGAGATATTCGCCCCGGCTGGCCATATAATCGCGCTGGGGACTCTGGCGCAGGTGCGCCTCAATGGCGGCAAAGTCCGGCTCCAGATTGGCACTCAGGCGCAGCGCGCCGATGATATCGGCAAAGCGCTGCCGGATCTCGTCCAGCACGGGCGCAAATTCCTGCCCGGCGCAGGCCGCGTCATAGCAGCGGTAAAGAAGATCGGTGACCTTTGTATCGCCGTCAAAGCGTTTGCCCGGCGCGGAGGCGACAACATAGCGGCGGGCCGGGGCTTCCCGGATGATCGCCGCGACCTTTTCAAACTGTGCGGCGGTCGCAAGCGAGCTGCCGCCGAATTTCACAACGATGGGATTCATGGAAAGCTCCTTTCAATGGGGTGCTGGCGTTATTTTCGCACAAAGTCCCCCGCTGCGTCAACCATGTTTTCACGGAAAACCGCTTTTTCGGCAAAAAATCTGCGCGCAGGAGAAAAACATCTGTCTTTTTGTCAAGAACGCACAAAGCCGCCGGACAAACGCCCGGCGGCACACGATACTGTCAGCTTTGCAAAAGCGTTGGTAGGGGCGGGGCTCTGCTCCGCCCGATGGGCAGGTGCAAATCTGCACAGCACTCTGTAGGGGCCGACGACTCTGTCGGCCCGGTAAATATTGCGGATTCGCCGCAGATTTCAGAAAAAGCGCTGCTTTCTGTGGGCGGACAGAGTCGTCCGCCCCTACAATGGACTGGGCAGGCGTTTGCGGATTTGCCGAAGATTTCCGAAAAATACGATGTATTCTGCGGGCGGGCAGAGTCGTCCAACCCTACACTGAAAATGGCAGGCGATTATCGTTTTTCACGCTGCGGCGGCTCTACGCCCCAGTTGGGAAGCGGCTGGCGCTGCATGGCGCCGAAGATCTTGCTTTTGAGATCGGGATACTGCGCCTGCAGAGAGACGATCAGCTCCTTGACCTCCTGCCGCTTGGTGTGCTTGTCGGCGGGACAGACGTTGTGGACGACGGGCAGCTCGTATTTTTCCGCAAAATGCGTGATGGCCTGTTCGCCGACGTAGAGCATGGGCCGGATCTGCGTGATGCCGGTGCGGCTGAGATACGTTACGGGCTCAAAGCAGCTGATGCGGCCCTCGTACAGAAGGCTCATGAGGAATGTTTCGACCGCGTCGTCAAAGTGGTGCCCAAGCGCAATTTTGTTGCAGCCCAGTTCCAGCAGCACGTCGTTCAGCGCGCCCCGGCGCATTTTTGCGCACATGGAGCAGGGGTTCTTCTCGTGCCGGTACTCGAAAATGATCGGGCCGATCTCCGTCTTTTTGATCTGATACGGCACGTCCAGCTTCGCGCACAGCTCCGCCACCGGGGAAAAATCCATGCCCGGCAGGCCCATGTCGATGGTGACGGCCTGCAGCTCATACGGGACGGGATAATACCGCCGCAGCGCGGCCAGCAGATATAAAAGCGACAGCGAATCCTTGCCGCCGGATACGCCGACGGCGATCTTATCGTCCGCGCAGATCATGTTGTAATCCTCCGCGCAGCGGCGGATGCGGCCCATCAGATTCTGCATACGAATTCCTCCAAATTCTATTGTTTTTGCATTTTGAGCATTTGCGAGTATTTTGAAGCATTTACGAGCATTTTGAAGCTCTTGTCATGAAGCATTGAAAATCAGAAAAATCGTGCTTGACACCGGTTTTGCCCTGTGGTATAAAGAATGAGCGCGTTTTCCAGAGCTATTGTATACACGCGCGCCAAACTTGTCAAAACTTTTTATCATAAAAGAAAACCATGCGTTTTCAAACGGAGGAACAGACATGACCACTATGGCTAAGAAAGAGAACGTCCAGAGAAAATGGTACGTTCTCGATGCAGCCGGCAAGCCCATGGGCAAGACCGCCGTTGCTGCGGCTGATCTGCTCCGCGGCAAGCGCAAAGTCACCTACACCCCGCACGCCGACTGCGGCGACAACGTCATCATCATCAACGCTTCCAAGGCTGTCCTCACCGGCAACAAGATGGAGCAGAAGTACTATCGTACGCACTCCGGCTGGGTCGGCGGTCTGAAGGAGACCAAGTATCGCATCCTCATGCAGGAGAAGCCCGAGCTTGCGATGCGCGTGGCTGTGCGCGGCATGATGCCCCGCAACACCGTGACCAAGGACTCCCTGAAGCGCCTGCACATCTACGCTGGTGACACCCACGAGCAGCAGGCCCAGAAGCCCGAAGCCTACGAAGTCTAAGGAGGAAGAGAAGAATGTATCAGTCCAAGAAGCCTTATCTGTACGGCACCGGCCGTAGAAAGTCCTCCGTCGCCCGCGTTCGCCTCTTCCAGAACGGCACCGGCGCTATCACCATCAACGGCCGCGACATCGACGAGTATTTCGGTCTCGAGACCCTGAAGATGGTCGTCCGTCAGCCCCTCGCCGCTACGGAGGAGCTCGGCAAGGTCGACATCGTTGCCACCGTCGAGGGCGGCGGCGTGTCCGGCCAGGCCGGCGCCCTGCGCCACGGCATCAGCCGTGCCCTGCTGCTGGTGAACCCCGAGTACCGCGCCATCCTGAAGAAGGCCGGCTTCCTGACCCGCGATCCTCGTATGAAGGAGCGCAAGAAGTACGGCC
>OHFE01000352.1_pt1 | contig 17446 bp, 13 predicted proteins | sample 1567471 | NCBI WGS metagenome assembly OHFE01 (sample SAMEA3879513, study PRJEB24766) | human gut metagenome | biome: human-associated habitat; feature: feces | place: USA | collected 1985/1987 | reverse complement strand
GTTTTATGGGAACTCTGCTACGGGGAACGCCCTGTTGTACATATCGCTATTGTCTGTGGTCTTTGGCAGGGTGCGTCCTATTCAGGGGCGCACCCTGTTTTTGTTTTGAGCCTTCACCGGCTTTTTGAGCTTCAGCACTCTGCTTCCTGAATCAGGATCGTCAGCTGCTTCTGAACGCTGTCATCTGCTGTGACAGTCAGATGAATTTCGCCCTCAGCTTCTCCTGCACGGACCAACGCCATGCAGCAGCCGTCAAAGGTCTCGCTTTCCGGGGTGTCGTAACGCTCCTCGGAGCAGGGGTTTGCGCTGCCTACGGCTTCCAGAATGCCTGCACCCTCCAACTCCACCTTCAGGGTGTGCTTGGTGTGCAGATCTGCGGTGCCATTTGCATCCACGAATTGGATCATCACAAAGGCGGCATCTTCGCCGTTGGCTTGCAGGGTCTTACGATCTGCTGTAAGGGTCATCTGTGCATCCTGTGCGGTGCGCAGCGTGAACTCGCCGTCACACACACCGCCGGTATAGCCCACAGCCTTCAGCTCGCCGGGAGTGTAGGGCACACTGTAGGTGGCGGTAAAATCCACCATGGCACGGCGGCCCAGAGAAGCTCCGTTCAGGAACAGCTCCACCTCCTCCGAGGCGGAGTACACATCCACCGAAGCCGTCTGTCCCTCAAAACCGGGCCATGTCCAACTGGAAAGGTTATCCTTGAACATCCAAGGCGTTTTGCTGGAGGTCTGACCGTTGTGTTCCATTCGCAGCACTGCCAGATAGGGTGCCTTCCGCAGACCGTAAACGATCTCCCGCAGATAGCTGATGGGGCGGCGGTTGCCCAGCAGATCCAGGTCTCCAATGTAGGCAGTGCGTTCCGGGTAAATGCTGCTGAAGTTGGCACCACCATCGTAATGGAAGATGCCGCAGCCTGCCTCCCCCAGATAATCGTAGCCAGCCCATGTGAAGTCGCCAATCATGTGAGGATTCTCCTCCACGATGCGCCACAGCCGCACGATGTCTGCTGGGTAAGTCTCGGTGCCTAGCACTGCCTTGTGGGGGTGCAGTTCATGCTCCAGCACATGGCGTCCGGTAAGGTAGTTCAGACCGATCACATCGCAGGAATCCTCGCAGCCGGACAGCGCCTCAGTCAGCAGCGGATGGGTGGCAAAGTAATCACCCTTTTCCCCGGACATCAGGCTCATAAAGCTGTTCAGGGCATTGCTGCCGCCGCCATCGCCGCCGGAGGGACCGGGCTGTGCCGGGAACTTTCGCATCACATCCCCCATGATCTCCCGCAGGCGGTAACCGGCTGCCATAAGGCCGTTGAGGGCGTTGGTGGTGTAACGGGTGGGGTCCAGCTCCCGGAAGGTGTTGCAGAGCCGACGGTTGGTCTCCGCTCCGCTTTCCGAGCCTGCCTCGGAGATCTCGTTGCCCACACAGTACAAAATCACACTGGGGTGGTTGTAGTCCTTGGCTACCATCTTTTGAATGGTCTGCTTCCAGTCCTGCTCAAAGTACAGGGCATAGTCGTAAGGATTCTTCCGCAGGTTCCATACGTCGCTCAGCTCGTCCATCACCAGCACACCGTACCGGTCGCAGGCATCCAGCAGCGCCCGCCCTGCCGGGTGATGGGAGGAGCGGATGGCGTTGAAGCCCGCTTCCTTTAGTTGACGAATGCGGCGCTCCTCGGCATCGGGCAGGGTAGCTGCACCAAGAATGCCGTTGTCGTGGTGGATGCAGGCACCCCGTAGCTTGACGGTCTGCCCGTTGATGCGTACCCCATGCGCTGCATCGATGCTCAGGGTACGGATGCCGAAGCCGGTCTCTTCCCGGTCCAGTTCTTCCTCGCCCTCCAGCACCTGCATGGTGCTGGTGTAGAGGTTGGGGTTCTCCGGGCTCCACAGAGCCGGGCTGTCCACGCAGTACCGGAAGGAGACGGTTCTGCTTTCGCCGGGTTGGAGCAGGAGGTTTTGCCGGTCGGTGAGCACTGCCGTGCCCTCCCGGCAGATGGTCTGCTGCAGGGTCACCCGTTCTGTAACAGTGCTGGCAGACTGCACCTGTGCCGTCACATCCAGCAGGGCAAAGCCCTCGTCCGCCTCCCGGGTGGTGATACGCACGGTATCCTGCGGCAGATAGACCTTGTTGCCCACCAGCAGCCGCACCGGGCGGTAGATGCCGCTGCCGGTATACCAGCGGCTGTTGGGTTCCAGACTGTTATCTGCAATGACCTTCAGCAGGTTGTCGGCACCATATTTCAGGTAGGGACCAGCCTCCACGGTAAACTCCGCATAGCCGTTCACGTTCCGGGTCAGCAGCCAGCCGTTCAGGTAGACCAGCGCCGTCTGGTACACGCCCTCAAATACGAGGGACACCGGCTTGCCTTGCCACGCCTGCGGTGCGGTGAAATGCTTCTGAAAAATGTACTCGCCGCCGGGGTAGAAGCCGGTCTGTGCACCGTTTTTCGTGTCCGGGGTGCGGGCTTCATGGATCATGGCATCGTAGGGCAGATGCACGGTTTTGGTCTGGGTATTTCCCAGAAAGGAATTCATCCGGGAATTGCCATCGCCCTTTTCTACCGTCCAATCTGCGTTGAAATTCTGTCGAATCATGCCTGTGCCTCTTTCTTGTGTTCAGCATCCCACTTCTTATTGGCCTTTTCCACATCAAGGAAAGCCAGCAGCACTGTAATAATGATGCCGATCACAAAGGGGAAGGTGATGTACAGGTTGAAGATCATCCGAATGGCACTTTCGCTCTGGACCGTTGCGGTGCCCACAAAGCCGCCCAGCTTCAGCAGCCAGCCCACAGCCGCAGTACCGATGCCGCCGCCGACCTTCACGCCCAGAGAGGAGCAGCTGTACATCATACCGTCCATGTGGACGCCGGTGGTGCGTGTGGTGTAGCCGCTGGCCTCAGCAATAAGAGCGTTCAAAGAGCCGCTGAGGGTACCTGCAAAGACGCCCTTGATGAACATGAACAGCAGGAACATGGAGATGTTCTTCTGCATGGCAAAGTAGATCATGGGAATGCCCAGCACGCTGCTGATGGCGTAGCCCCAGAAGTTGACCTTCTGCATACTGCCGGTCTTTTTGATGAGGACAGGTGCAATGGCCAGTGCGATGATAACAGGGAACATCTTCATCATGGAGAACTGACCCAGCAGGCTGCCATCGCCCCAGTAATAGGTGGCGCAGAACACACCGGCACCGGTGGTCAGGTTGCTCATGATATAGTACACGATGTAGATGGCCAGGAGCATTAGGTAATACTTGTTGTGGATCAGGAGCTTTACGGTCTCGGCAAAGCCACGCTTTTCCTCCGGGGCAGCCTTGGTGTCGGTGCCTGCCTCTGGGGCGTTGTCGCTCAGCTCCTCCTCCGGCAGCTCCTTGACAGCCAGGCAGCTGATGGTGTTGACCACCAGACCAATGATGGCAAAGATCAGGGCAGTGGTGCGCCAGCCTGCGGTGCCGCCGCCGAACTTCTCCACCAGACCGGTGACGCTGAAGCCCATGACGATGTTGGTGATGACTGCAAACATGAAGCGGAAGGAGCCCAGCTGCAAACTTTGCGACGTTTCTTCCTGTTTTATTATTTATTTGTTCCTGCCCATTCTCCACACATACTTCTCCGGAAATTGTCCTCCTTAGAGTTTATGGGAAATACGGCTCTTTTATTCCATTTTACAGTTCGCAGTTATTTACGGTTCTAGGGAACGGAATGACATCGCGGATATTTGCCATACCCGTCAGATACATCACGCAGCGCTCAAATCCAAGACCGAATCCGGCATGTCTGGCTGATCCGTATTTGCGCAGATCCAGATAAAACTTGTAATCTTCCTCTTTCAGCCCCATGTCCTGAATACGTGCCAGAAGTTTATCATAATCGTCCTCTCTCTGGCTTCCGCCGATGATCTCTCCGATGCCCGGTACAAGACAGTCCATAGCAGCAACAGTCTTGCCATCTTCGTTCTGTTTCATATAGAACGCCTTGATTTCTTTCGGATAATCGGTCAAGATAACCGGACGTTTGAAGTGCTCTTCCACCAGGAAGCGTTCGTGTTCTGAAGCCAAATCCACGCCCCAGTAAACCGGGAATTCAAACTTATGTCCATTAGCTACTGCTTCTTCCAGAATCTTGATACCTTCTGTATAAGGCAGACGTACAAATGATTCCTTCAATACCCCCTGCAGACGTTCAATCAAGCCCTTATCAAACATATCGTTCAAGAACTTCACATCATCATAGCAGTTGTCAAGCGCCCACTGTACACAATATTTAATAAAGTCTTCGGCCAAATCCATATTATCAGTAATATCATTGAACGCAACCTCAGGTTCAATCATCCAAAACTCGGCCAAGTGACGCGGCGTATTGGAGTTCTCCGCACGGAATGTAGGTCCAAATGTATAAATAGCCCCCAAAGCAGTAGCAGCCAATTCACCTTCCAACTGTCCGGAAACCGTCAAACTGGCTTGTTTGCCAAAGAAATCATCATCATAAATAATCGCTCCGTTTTCATCTTTCTTCAAATCATAAAGATTCTTGGTAGTAACCTGGAACATCTGTCCCGCACCTTCACAATCGGATGCTGTGATAATAGGTGTATGAAAATAGAAGAAACCACGTTCATGGAAGAACTTATGGATAGCGATAGCCATGTTGTGGCGGATGCGGAATACAGCTCCAAATGTATTGGTACGGGGACGCAAATGAGCGATCTCACGAAGAAACTCCATCGTATGACCTTTCTTCTGTAACGGATAAGTATTATCACAAGTACCTAATACTTCGATTCCACGCGCTTGAACTTCGGCAGCCTGACCAGAGCCAATGGATTCGGTCAACTCACCGTTCACACTGATACATGCACCGGTGGTGATCTGCTTCAACATTTCTTCGTCAAAGTTTGCCAAATCAACAACAATCTGCACATTATTTATTGTAGAACCGTCATTCAGGGCGATAAAATTTACCTGTTTGCTACCGCGGCGGGTACGAACCCAACCTTTTACATTGACCATCGCACCAAAATCACGGCGCTTCAGCAAGTCAACAATCTTTGTTCTACTAATTTTTTCCATTGTTTTGTCTCTTTATTGTTTATTATTCAAATGAGCCCATGCGGAGCATGTTCACTTCTTGTTCCGTCAGGTAACGCCAGTCACCGCGACGCAAACCTTTTTTAGTCAGGCCAGCAAAATAAACGCGGTCCAGCTTGATTACCTTATATCCCAAGGATTCAAAAATACGACGCACAATACGGTTCTTTCCGGAATGGATTTCAATACCGACTTGTGACTTGTCTGTTTCCGATGCATAGCTGATGGCATCTGCATGGATCTCTCCATCATCCAATGTCACACCTGCTGCAATCTGGTCAAGATCTGCCTTGGTTACATTCTTATCACAATATACATGATAAATCTTCTTCTTCAAATACTTAGGATGAGTCAGCTTGGAAGCCAAATCACCATCGTTAGTTAACAGTAATACACCGGTAGTATTACGATCCAAACGCCCAACTGGATAAATACGCTCCTTACAAGCACCTTTCACAAAATCCATTACAGTCTTACGTTCCTGAGGATCATCAGAAGTAGTCACACAATCCTTCGGTTTATTCAACAAAATATAAGTTTTACGTTCAATACTTACCGGTTCGTCATGGAACTTCACTTCGTCAGTACGCTTGATCTTAGTACCTAATTCGGTTACCACTTCACCATTTACACTGACTACACCTGCTGTAATAAACTCATCAGCCTCACGACGGGAACATATACCTGCATTAGCCAAGAACTTGTTCAGACGAATCGGCTCATTTGGATCGGTCAATATATCTTTATATTCAATCTGTTTCTTCAGACTATACTTTGCATTCGGGTTATAATCAGCCGTACGGGGGCGATAGGGACGATTGTATCCACCACCTTGATAACCACCGGTACGAGGACGATAAGGACGGTCGCCGCCTTGATTATAACCGCCGGTACGAGGACGCGGAGTGTAAGAACGCTGTTCACCACCTTCACCGCTGTTAAAACGGGGACGCGGAGTATATGGACGCTGCTCACCACCTTCGCGATTATATCCTCCGGTGCGGGGACGCGGAGTATAAGGACGCTGCTCACCACCTTCGCGATTATAGTTTGTACGGGGACGGTATTGACGTTCACCACCTTCCTCACCATTATTGAAACGAGGGCGCGGAGTATATGGACGCTGCTCACCACCTTCACGATTATAATTTGTACGAGGACGGTATGAACGTTGTTCTCCTCCATCCTCACTGTTAGGATTAAAGCGGGGACGTTGCGGACGGTCACCATTATTATTATAGCGATTATAGGAAGGACGGTCACCGTTGTTATAAGAAGAACGGTAAGGACGGTCGCCACCTTCGCGATTATAGCTGTTCGTACGAGGACGGTAAGGACGCTGTTCGCCGTCGTTGTTGTATCTGTTGTAATTACTGTCTCTGTTATAAGACTTATAACCACCATCACGGCTTACATTCTGGTTTTCTTCGTTTGCAGCACCTTCTTGTCTGCTTTCATTTTCTGTACTCATGGTTTTCCTTTTGTTTATTAATTAATGTATAACGCCCTCTCGGGCTTTTTTGATTAAAATCCAACTAACTATTTTTTAAATACCTGTATAATTATGCGGTGTAATCACTCGCAGTTCCTTTTTAATATCTTCGCTTACATTTAGTGTTTCTATGAATTCTTTAATAGCCCCTTCTGTGATAGCTTGGTTTGTACGGGTCAAAGCTTTCAATGCCTCATACGGATGAGGATAGGCTTCGCGGCGCAAAATAGTCTGGATAGCTTCCGCCACCACACTCCAACAATTATCCAAGTCGGCATAGATTGCTTTCTCATTCAGCAACAGTTTACGCAGACCTTTCAACGAACTTTGGATAGCAATCACAATGTGACCGAAAGGTACACCGACGTTACGCAACACAGTAGAGTCTGTCAAGTCACGTTGCAAGCGGGAAACAGGCAACTTAGAAGAAAGATGCTCCAGAATAGCATTTGCCATCCCCAGGTTACCCTCTGCATTTTCGAAGTCGATGGGGTTTACTTTGTGCGGCATAGCGCTGGAACCGACTTCGCCCGCTTTAATCTTCTGTTTGAAGTACTCCATAGAGATGTACTGCCAAAAGTCGCGGTTCATGTCAATCATAATGGTATTGATGCGCTTCATGGCATCAAAGATGGCTCCCAGATTATCATAATTAGAAATCTGAGTAGTATATTCCTCACGTTCCAACCCCAGCTTCTCTGCCACGAACTGATTTCCGAATGCTTTCCAGTCATATTCGGGATAAGCTACATGATGTGCATTGTAATTACCCGTCGCACCACCGAATTTAGCCGTGACAGGACAAGCTTTCAATACAGCCAGCTGACGATTCAGACGATAAACGAAAACCATGATTTCTTTACCCAGGCGAGTAGGAGAAGCAGGCTGCCCATGTGTTTTTGCCAACATAGGGATATTTGCCCATTCTTCAGCGTATGTAGTCAACTGAGCAATCAGCTCTTCAATTTGCGGATAGTACACTTGTTCCAATGCCTCCTTTATAGACAAAGGTACAGAAGTATTGTTTATGTCCTGTGATGTCAATCCGAAATGAATGAATTCCTTGTATTCCTCCATTCCGCCCAACTTATCGAATTCTTCTTTGATGAAATATTCTACAGCCTTTACATCGTGGTTTGTTACACTTTCTATCTCTTTAATACGCTGTGCATCAGCTTCTGAAAAATTCTTATAAATAGCGCGCAATGCATCAAAACGTGCATGATCAAAGCTTTTCAGCTGTGGCAACGGTAGTTCACACAGAGTGATAAAGTATTCAATTTCTACCTGCACACGGTACTTGATGAGTGCAAATTCAGAAAAATAAGAGGCCAAAGCTCCCGCTTTTCCTCTGTATCGACCGTCAATAGGTGATATTGCCGTGAGTAAATCGAGCTCCATATTATATTCTTTGATAATTATCAGACTGCAAAATTAATTCTTTTTCTTGAGTTTAACGGCCTGAAGATGCATAAAGTTTGCGAAAATGAAGATTTATTTCACAAATCCCTTTTTAGTCCATTTCAGACTGTTCCAACGCTGTACAAAGATAATACCACGAAGATTTTCATCCAGCACAAACGCACACCACATACCTACCAATCCCCATCCCCAATGAATGCCGAACAAGAAACCACAACCTACGGCAACACTCCACTGAACAACAAATCCTACATAAAACGGATAATTTACATCACCCGTTGCACGTAAAGCATTCGTCGCATAAATATTAATAGCCCGTCCCACTTCCAAAATCACATCAATAAACAGGATAATAGTACCCAGACGGATAATTTCCGGATTATCTGTCAACCAGCTAAACAAGGTATGCCCCATCAAAGCCCAGATACAGGATAAAACCAAAGAAACCAAAATAGAAATACGCATCACATATTTGCCTAACAGATAGGCTGCATGAATTTTCCTTTCACCTACCAGATGTCCGATACAGATGGCTCCGCCTTGTGCCATGGCAATAGCAAACAAATAAACGAACATCACTATATTCACCACATAGGTACGGGTAGCCAGCGCTTCATTCCCCAACATATTAATAAAATAGGTCAATACTACCTGAGAGAAACTGTAGGACATATTTTCTCCGGCCGAGGGGACTCCGATTTTCAACAGGTTTTTCAGCTCGACAAACGGGAAGGGGCAAAAATAGGATAACGGAAATCTGGGAATATGCTTGCGGAAAAGAATTACAAAAAGTATCACCATAGATACCCCTCGGGCAAATGCTGTAGAGATAGCCGCACCTTCCACTCCCAAAGCCGGCATGCCGAACTTACCGAAAATCAGCGAATAGTTACCGATGATATTCAGAATATTCACAACTACCGTTACCATCATGGGATAAACCGCTTTGTTAGCACTACGCAAAGAGGCAGAAATAGTCAGAGATATGGCTTGAAAAAAAGCGAATGCCCCTACTATCTTCATGTAACTCACTCCATATTCCATCAGTTCGGGACGAAGTCCCATCATAGATAGCAGAGAAGTGGCTCCATAGTGCAAAATGGCACTGACAAACAGACCGAACGCCAAATTGAGTATCAATGATACTCCCACCACCTGCACCATATTCTTGTGCATTCTTGCTCCCAAATATTGCGAACAGAGTACGGAAGTTCCTATATTAATCACCTCGAATATCAGGAAAGCAAACATGATGAGCTGGTTGACCACCCCGACGGCAGCCACACTATTGTCTGAATACTGACTCAGCATCACGGTATCTACCGCGCCCAGCATCATAATCAGCAATGTTTCAATGAAAATAGGAACCGCCAGTCTGGCAAGGTTCTTTCGTACACTTCTCGGTTCTTGAATTACGTCCACTTGTTACCCTTGATTTTCGGGGTGCAAAGGTACGGACTTTTCACGATGTAACGGTTTGATTTATATCAAGAAATACGAACTTAAGATTTTTACAAGGAGATAAACAGGAATCTGATCTTTTCTTTTTATCTTTAGAACCGAATCTTAAATCAACATATTAACATGAAAAAAGGACTCCTCTTGTTATCTGCAATTCTTGCATTGGGCTCCCTGTCTTCATCCGCCCAAAGAAGAACGGCTACCATGACTGATGAAGAAATGTACCTTGATGCCATGCATCGTAACATCACTACCGAAAAGATTTTCGGTTATGTAAAGCAACTTTCAGACCCGGCCTTGGAGGGACGACTCGCAGGTTCGCCCGGAATGGCTAAAGCTGTAGATATCGTAAAAGGATATTTTAAAGAGTGGAAACTAATACCTCGTGGTGAGAATGGTTCCTACATACAGCTATTCCCCCACCCTTGTGTAGAGATACAACCGGGAAGCACTATGGATATCCTATTTCCTGTCACCCAAGACAAGAAAAGAACTGTATGGATCTCCAAGACATACCCTTGGGCAGATGGTTGGTTTGCCGGAGGAATGACCAGTAACGGAGAAGTGACAGCCGATGTGGTATATGCCGGATTTGGCGTTACAGCACCCGAATTAGGATATGATGATTACAAAGACATAGATGTAAAAGGCAAGATTGTACTGGTAGAGGGAGAAACACCCAATATAAGCCGTAACCCCGATTCACTGGCCATGTGGTACAAACATACTTTGCACCAGACCAAGCTGAACAACGCTGCAGCCCATGGTGCGGCAGGCTTGTTATACAAATGGGTTCCCGGTCCGAATGCCCCCTATAATCCGGGATTTGTCTATTGTCATGTTACAGACACTGTGGTCAATGATATTTTCAGGGGAACAGGCAAGACCTATAAAGAAACCATCCGGCAGATTTATAAGACTCAGAAGCCTGCCTCTTTCCATACCGGAAAGAGAGCCCACATCAAAATGAATGCTACCTATAATCCCAATGCTACTGGAAAAAATATTTTGGGCATGATCAAAGGCAGTGATCCTATACTATGCAATGAATATGTAATCATTTCCGCCCATCTGGACCACTTAGGAATGATTCCTTTCCTGATTGAAGGAGCGAATGACAACAATTCTTCCTCCGCTGCCATGCTGGGAGTAGCTGAAGCACTGGCAAAATCAAAAATAAAGCCGAAACGCAGCATCATCTTCATGAGTGTGGACGGTGAGGAAGCCGGACTTACCGGAAGTACCTACTACACCAACCATCCCCTTGTGCCCCAAAACAAAGTGGCAGCAATCCTGAATCTGGAACAAGTGGGTGTAGGTGAGATGCTAGGAGCGAATTATCACTATAAATACCCCGAACTGGCTGAGCTATCAGAGAAAGCCAATGATAGGTATGTACATCGACGTCTGTTCACTAGTGAGACTCATTTCCTGACCCGCCCTCGCACAGACGGTGCAGTCTTTATGAAAGCCGGCTATCCATGTATAGACTTATGGGCCTTGGGAGGCGGTTATTACCATCATCCCAAAGATAACACCCAATCTATCAATCCCGATATCCTCCGAGCTGCAACCGAATGGTTATACTGGACTACAATTTTTATAGCAGACAAGTAACCGGATATAAGAAATCCCGGCGAGTCATCGCTCTGCCGGGATTTCTTTATCTAACCGATGTTGTGTATGTGTTGTCGTAGATGTGTTTGGTGTTGTGTCATTGTTGAGTCAGATATTCCTTATACATTTTCTCTATCTCTTTCATGGGAATATCCAATGTCTTCACTTGTCTGAAAAACTCAGGCAGGTCTTCATGCAGGAATGTATTTTTCCGTAAAGCAATAATCCGGTCTTTAGCCCCTGCTGATACAAAATAACCAATGCCGCGTTTATTGTAAATGATCTCTTGTCCCTGAAGGTAATCATACGTGCGGACCACCGTATTTGCATTCACCTCCACTGTGGCGGCGTATTCTCTGACCGATGGAATACGCTCTTCTTCCATATATTGTCCTTGCAGGATTTCATCACATATCCGGTCAGCTATCTGCAAGTAAATGGATTTACTTTCTTTAAATTTCATAGCAAGCGGAATTTGGGTTTAATAACTTGTGAACGGGTAAAGAGCCGGTAACTCAGCCACCAGTTGAACATGGTGAATGCACTGAAGAACGCCACCCCTAAGGAAAGTAACTTGTTTAATGTCATCCACTGGGAATTAGCTTCCAGCCATTCGGCGAAACTACGCATACCGTCATTGCCTACCCATGATATGATATGTACTGACAAGACCGAACACAGAATAGAAATAAGCATCAATGTACCCAATGTCTTGAAAAAAGGTTTCTTGTACCAATAACTACCCCCTAGAATATAAAGTGAATGTGACCACACCAAGAAAGCCCATCCGCACAGCTCACCCAGCCAGTTCTGGTAGGACATATTCAAAGCGGATCCCGATCCCCTAAATACCTGTTCTCCATCTATAGCAGCCATAGAAAGAAGATGGTACAACACTGATTGATGGAATGCCTCGGGCAAATTAAACAAAGGAAGTACAAGATAACGCGTAATCTCTGCCAATGAAGCGGCAACTATAATGGCTGCGGCCATCCCTACCGTAACAATTAAAAATCGTGCTACAAATTTCTCTATCATAGTCGCCGGAAGCATCAGAAAAGCGATACGTTTTTCTTTTGTAATCATGTTTTCCATAATGTTGGCAGCATAAGCAATACTGGCAATACCAATGATAAAAACAAAGGTCCCCATTATATTAGAACAATAAGCAGTAAACGATATCTGAGAAGACCTACCAGAACTCATTGTCCACATATGAAGTATCATTACCAAGGCGAATGCAGCATAAATTCCTATCAAACGATAAAGATTCGTTTTCCAATTTTCCATAATCTCGCGTTTCATTACCATTGCAATACGCGAAAAGCTAAAGAAGTTATTCGTATCCATAGTGTTTGTGTGTGTTACTTGTTAAACATGGTTTGCATTTTTTCTCTCTCTGCCAGCATAGCGTTGAATAATACTTCCAGATTCAAATTCGTCTCCTCATTCTCAGTGTTCGGGAAGATTACACTGTTTCCCTGGACGGACGGCTGGACATAGAGTGCTGTGTCCGTCGGTTCATTCATGCCTTGCTCTGCAAAATAGACTTTGTCACAGATGGTCTTTACCGATGCATTCAACAATACGCGAGTACCGTCAATAATAACCACATGATCCAGCAGGCTGTCAATATCTCTCACCTGGTGCGTAGAGATGATGACTGATTTTTCATCGGTCATGCCCGAAGCGATTACTTTACGAAACTGACTTTTAGAAGGAATATCCAATCCGTTGCTGGGCTCGTCCATTACCAACAAAGAGGTATTGGTAGCTAATGCAAAGCACATAAATGCTTTCTTCTTCTGTCCCATCGAAAGCTCGCCCAAATGAATATCTTCATTCATATCAAAATCACGAAGGCAAGTGCTCAAGAGTTCATTGCTGAAATTCGGATAAAACGGAGTATTCAGTTTCAAGTATTGTTTCAAACTGACTGATGGCAAAGCAAATTCTTCAGGCACTAGAAACATGTCCTGCAAAGTTAGGGGATAGCGCATGGAAACATCCACCCCTTTGTAAAGCACCCGTCCGGCCTGAGGACGAAGCAAACCTGTCATTAAATAGAGCAAAGTAGATTTACCTGTGCCGTTCTTCCCTAAAAGACCATAAACTGAACCTTTATCCAATGCCAGCGAGAAGTCATCAAAGACTTTCTGTTTTCTCTTTCCATAACTGAAAGACATGTTCTTTACTTCAATCATCATTGTATTTATGGTTTTATTAGTTATTTAGTGTATTAGTTAATTAGTACACCACAAATGTATATAGTTTATTTGAATAAACAAGAAGAATGACTCATCTTTAATATTCATTAACCATGAAACGAATTAAGCGGGCAGCAACCTAGTACTGTCCGCTCAACTCAAAATGATAAATGAAAAAAAGGACTATTTAATTCCTTGTAGTGCTTTAGTAGCAGTTTCGTTTCCAGGATCAATTTCCAATATCTTATTCCAATACAGTTTTGACTGGTTATAATCTTCTTTTACAAAATAATAATATCCCAAATAGCTATTACATTCCACCAACACTGATTTAATAGAATCAGGCTTCTGTTCCAGAATACTCAGTGCAGCCTCATAATAAGGCTTTGCCAATCCCTGAGTTGTTTCAGGATCACGCAAAGAATTAACACGAGCACGCCAGAAATTTCCTAAATAGTTATCGGGAACTTTAGCAGCCACTTGTGCAAAAATAGTATCGGCTTCAGCTAGATAAAGTGGTTGCTTATCCTGATAAGCAGAATCAGTAGCCGCATAATAGTTCAAACGTCCATATAAAAACAGGTCACTAATATCCGGATCACCTTTCATTCCGCCCAAATAATTTTTATAAGCCTCTATGGCCTTCGGAAAATCACGTTCCTTTTCGTATACATCAGAGATATCTTTATAGATTTCCGTATGCGATTTGTCCATGGACAGTGCTTTGTCGAACTGTGCCACCGCTTCATCATACTGCTTGTCAGCTTCCAGCAAACGGGCGAAATAAACGTAATCCAAATATACATAATCCGGATTACCGGGATTAGAAAAGAAAGTGGCGGCTGCTTCCAGTCCTTCTTTGTAATCCTTTAACTCCAGATTATCATACATCGCCAGACGCTTCAGCACATGATTTTCCGGAGCAAGTTCCAAACCTTTCTTTACCATATCCGAAGACTGCGCATAATCCTTATTCAGATATAGCAACATGGCATAGCGGGTATAGTCCTGTTCGGTAGGCGTACCTACTTTCAGATAACTTTCATAAGCTTCTTTTGCTTTGCCATACTGCCCCATCGTATAATATACATCGGCCAATTCCTTACTGATACGGTTATCGTCCGGAGCCTTAGTCTGCAAACGCATCAACATATCCAGTGACAGTTGAGGGTCTACACCTTTATATACCTGTGCATATTTAAAATAAGCTTCGCTGCAATTTTCATCCAGATAAATAGCCTGGTTATAATCACTGCTGGCTTTGTTCACATCATTTAGTTTCAATGCCACATCACCACTCAGCAGATAGGCTACAGCACATTTACTGTTCACATCTTTAGCGCGCTGTGCATATTCGGCAGCTTCTGCTGTTTTTCCCTGGTCCAGATAAGCCCGGCCTATCTCTACCAACAAGGAAGTATTCTTCTTATTTTTACCTTTCATCAGTTCATCAAAAGCCTCGGAGGCTTTTGCCGGATTCTCCTTTATCATCGTGGCAGCCTGTTTCACTTGGGGTGACCATTCGCTGCCTGCTGGTGTCTGTCCCCACATAGTTACGGCCAGGCACAGGCTCATCACGGTTAATACTAATTTTTTCATGGTTCTTCTTTTTTGTTCATTTATTATTCCTCTTTTACATCTACAATCCTCACAGCAGCCGTAGCAGGTACCAGTCCTGATTTCAAGATGATACGCTGTCCCCGGAAATCTGTCAGGAAAGAAGTCAGACCACTGGGCAGACCACTTTTAGGATCATTGAGTAAAATGTACACATTGCGAGTGAGCGGATACTGGTTCAAAGCCAGATAAGCTTGATAAGGCTTGAAACTATTTCCCACTGTAGCCGAATCCGCACGGCTGACAGCCATTATCCGAATGACGTCATTGAAAGAGAGTCGCGTACTATCCGCAGGATTTCCTATCCAGTTGACACCGATAACCCCTAAAGCTGCGGGATTCTTAGCCACATACGAAATCACCTCCGGATTTGTTTTCTGCGCCTTCAGGTCCTTCGACAAAGGCATACCGCCGCAGATCGAATCAAGTACATAATGTACGGTGCTCGAATTGGGATTATCAAATACCAGTTGGAGCTCACCCAAACGGGAAGCAGGATTCAACTGTTTCCAGTCAGTAACTTTCCCCGTCAGTATTTCTTTAAACTGGTCAACCGTAATTAATGAATCCGTATTTTGCTTGTTCACTATCAAGGCCAAACCATCTGTCGCCATCTTTACCGATACAGGAAAGAATTTCTTGTCATTAAGATAGGCTGTTTCCTGCCTGGTGAGTTGCCGGGTGGTTATAGCCAGACGTACACTATCCGCCAGCAAAAGTTTCATGGCTTCCACTTCGCTGCAATAAATGGGATGCACGGTGGCATCCGGTGTCAATGCATAAAACACCTGTAACTCCTCTTCTATAATGGGACGGAAAGTTTCGTCCACCGCTATCGTTATAGTGCCAGAGGTCAACGTATCGTCTTCCCCCGGTTTGGGTTTGTTGCCGCAGCCCGAAAGCAGCAGCAACGAAGCAGCCAATAATGCAATATACAGCTTCATCATCATATATAGATATTATTGTAGCTTAAAAGTTATAGGAACGGTATAGTACACGGGAACATTACGTCCGTTCTGTCTTCCCGGAATCCACTTCGGCAATGACTGGATCACCCTGATGGCTTCCTTGTCGCAATACGGGTCCAGAGAACGCATCACCTTCACATCCTTTACGTCACCTGTAGCCGAAACCACAAAGCGGACAAACACTTTACCCTGTATTCCTTTTTCCTGCGCAATGGTAGGATAATGCAAATTCTTTGCTATAAAAGACAGCAATTCTCTATCACCACCCGGGAACTGAGGCATCTGTTCTACCATAGTATATGTTTTTTCTTCTGCTTCGGGGGCTTTGGTTATCACTTCTTTCAGTTCAGCAATATCTTTACCGTTCAACTCATCATTACCTTTCACATCGGCAATAGAGATAGCCACTTTGGTCTGAGTCAATTCTTCCTGACTCTTTATCTCTTCATCATCACGCACTTCTTCATCTTTTTTGATGACAGGAGCTGTAAATTTGATAGAGCTTTTCAGAGCAGGAGGCGGAGCCACCGGTTCCACTTTCTTGAACTCTTCCTGTTTCACTTCGGGTTCTTCCAGTTGTGACAAGGTAGTCACCTCTGTCATCACCTCTTTCTGCTTCGGGGTTGCCAGTTTTACCAATGTCGGTATACTGAAACCTATGGCAGCAATGATCACTACAATTACCATTGCCCACGTGTGGCGTTTAGGTGAATTGGCACGCATCTTATAGGCACCGTATGCCTTGTTCTTACCTTGGAATATCAGTTCACACCATTCAGGTGAGGTCAAATCTATTTTTGCCATTTTCTTTTCCTCCTTTTAAATGTGTGTTACTATTCCGCAATGTCTTTACTCAGATCGCCCTTCGTATCATAGTTCTTGATCAAGAACTGATCTGCATCTGCGATGTCTGTAATTACATACTTACCTATATTGCATATTTGCATTTCATCTAGAGCATCAATCAGATTCTTGTATGAAGAGTCATCCGTTGCTTTAATAATAACAGTCGGGGTATCCTTTCCGCTTTTTATTTCAGCCAGTTTTTTCGTATACTCCTCCTCTGATATCTTTAGATCAGCTTTCTGTTTTTTCAGATCGTTTACTTCACGAACTGCCGCCGAGTTCTTTTTAAGAAGAATGGAACGCAGACCATCTGCATTATAGGAAGTTTCCTTCAGCGATGTATAGTCTTTATAATTAGGTTCTCCTTCATAATAATACAATTTATCTCCTCCGGCCAGTAACAGGGTAATTGCTTGTGAAGCCTTCACCTTGCTCTGCTGCTCTTCAGTGATGTTCTTGTCATTGCTCGGCATACTTATTTCCATCGTCTGAGGTTTGCTCAGCGTGGTACACAGCATAAAGAAAGTAATCAGCAACATGTTCATATCCACCATAGGCGTAAAGTCTACGCGGACAGTCATCTTTTTTTGCTTCGAACCTTTTCCTTTTTTGCTGCTTTCTTGTACTTCAGCACTCATAATTATTCGGTTTTATTTATCAGAAGTAGTCTTCAGAGAAGTAATCAGATTGTACCGGTTCTCTCTGAGGTCCTGAAGTGAG
>OHFE01000337.1_pt1 | contig 17877 bp, 19 predicted proteins | sample 1567471 | NCBI WGS metagenome assembly OHFE01 (sample SAMEA3879513, study PRJEB24766) | human gut metagenome | biome: human-associated habitat; feature: feces | place: USA | collected 1985/1987 | reverse complement strand
TGGGCGATGGTCTGGCCACCACCATGGCTGGTCTGCTGGGCGGCCCCGCCAACACCACCTACGGCGAGAACACCGGCGTGCTGGCACTGAGCAAGATCTACGACCCGCTGGTCATCCGCATTGCCGCTGTGCTGGCTATCATCTTGAGCTTCAGCCCCAAGTTTGAGGCCGTCATCAACACCATCCCCACCGGCATCATCGGCGGTATCAGCTTTGTGCTGTACGGAATGATCTCCGCTATCGGTGTGCGCAACGTGGTGGAGAACCGCGTGGACTTCACCAACAGCCGCAACCTGATCGTTGCCGCCGTCATTCTGGTGTGCGCACTGGGCTTCAACTCTGTGGGCGGCGTTGGCTTTACCGTTGGCAGTGTCACCATCAACCTGTCCGGTCTGGCTGTGGCTGCGATTGCAGGTATCCTGCTCAACGCTATCCTGCCCGGCAATGACTACGAGTTTGACGCTACCGCCGGTTCTGATGCTGCTACCAGCGGCAACCTGCAGGTCTGACCTCGACAGGGAAGCCCCTTCTTCGGCAGAAGTGACAGCTTTTTGAAATGTTCTTTGGGCAATGTGCGAGACTTCAAAATAAATGAGAATAATTCTTAAAAATATACTTGACTAACTAGGAATTATTCGCTATAATAGAGCCATGGAAAGGGAAGTACACAAAGCCCCCTTCCATGGCTCTTTCTATACCCGGCAGCACGGCTGCCCAGCATAGAAGCAACAGGCGGGTGGTTTCCGTCCTGTATCATTTTTAACAGATCGAATGGAGGTAAATTCTTATGAAGAAATACGTTTGCACCGTTTGTGGTTATATCGCTGAGGGTGAGATCCCCGCTCAGTGCCCCGTCTGCAAGGCTCCCGCTTCCGCATTCGTCGAGAAGACCGGCAACACCTACGTCACCGAGCACGTTGTGGGCATCGGCAAGGCTGAGGGCGTTCCTCAGGAGATCGTCGATGGTCTGCGCGCCAACTTCGAGGGCGAGTGCAGCGAGGTCGGTATGTATCTGGCTATGGCTCGCGTGGCAGAGCGTGAGGGCTACCCCGAGATCGCCGAGGCCTACAAGCGCTATGCTTACGAAGAGGCTGACCACGCATCCCGCTTTGCAGAGCTGCTGGGCGAGGTCGTGACCGACAGCACCAAGAAGAACCTGATGATGCGTGCCGAGGCCGAGTGCGGTGCCTGCGCCGGTAAGATGGATCTGGCCAAGAAGGCTAAGGCTCTGAACCTCGACGCTATCCACGACACCGTCCACGAGATGGCAAAGGATGAGGCCCGTCATGGCCGCGGCTTCGAGGGCCTGCTGAAGCGCTACTTCAACACCGAAGTCTGATAAGGGTTCCCCGGTTATCTATGCTGCCCGCTGCAAGGACATTCCGCCTTGCAGCGGGCTTTTTGCGTTTTAATCGTGGTGACGACTTCTTTCGTAAAAGTGGAGTACCGGAGCGTCCGCAGACGCTCCAGTGCTCTAAAACAAAAAAGAATCTTTCCTCTGAAGATGCGCAAAGCGAATGCGGCGCGCATTCAAAATCGTCCCGCGACAAAAAAGGCAGCTGCGCAGATTTTTGCGCAGCTGCCTCTTGCATTTTGTGGTGGCTGATACCCTTTACTGGATGCTGGTAACAGGGTAATCCTGTGCCTCCACGGCTTTCTTCAGCACTTCATCATCCACCTCTGCGTTCAGGGTAACGATGGCAGTACCGGCTTCGTGGCTGACAACAGCCTCGTCCACCTGCGGCAGAGCCTCCAGCGCCTTCTTGACGCGGGCTTCACAGTGGGGGCACATCATGCCTTCTACGGTCAGGGTCTTTTTCATAGCGGTCTCCTCCTTTTGAGTTGTATCTTCCTCCGCTGCGGGCTGCACAAGGGCAGCTGGCAGGGCAGGGACGTGTTTGGGCGGGTGGTCACGCTTTGCGCTGTGCAGGTCAAACAGGTTCAGCCGCAAGGCGTTGCTCACCACGCAGAAGCTGGAAAGGCTCATGGCAGCTGCGCCGAACATGGGGTTCAGCGTCAGCCCTAAGGGGATGAACACACCGGCTGCCAGCGGAATGCCGATGATGTTATAGATAAACGCCCAGAACAGGTTTTCGTGGATGTTGCGCAGGGAAGCGCGGCTCAGCCGGATGGCGGCGGGCACGTCCGAGAGCTTGGAGTTCATCAGTACTACGTCCGCGGCGTCAATGGCTACGTCTGTGCCTGCGCCAATGGCAATGCCGGTGTCAGCGCGGGTCAGGGCAGGGGCGTCGTTGATACCGTCACCCACCATAGCTACCTTGCCGTACTTTTGCAGCTGCCGGATGACGGCCTCCTTGCCCTCGGGCAGCACCCCGGCAATCACCTCGTCCACCCCGGCCTGTCGGCCAATGGCCTCGGCGGTGCGCTGATTATCGCCGGTCAGCATCACAACCCGGATACCCATATTTCGCAGCTCCCGGATGGCCTGCGGGCTGTCCTCCTTGATGGTATCTGCTACCGCGATAACGCCCAGCAGACGACCTGCGCCGCCAAAGAACAGGGGCGTTTTACCCTGAGCGGCCAGTGCAGCAGCCTGCGTTTGCAGCGCAGCGGGGATAGAGACCTTTGTGCCAATAAAAGCAGCGTTGCCGCCAAAAATCTCCTTACCCTCCAGCTTGGCGGTAAGGCCGTTGCCCGGCAGGGCAGTAAAATCGGTAACAGAGGGCAGCTCCAGCTGCTTTTCCTCCGCATAGGCCAGCACTGCCCGCGCCAGTGGGTGCTCACTGCGGCCCTCCAGCGCGGCTGCCAGCGTGAGCAGCTCGGTCTCGGTCACGCCCACAGCGGGCAGAAGGTCGGTGACGGTAGGCTCGCCGCAGGTGATAGTGCCGGTCTTGTCCAGCGCTACGATGCGGGTGCGCCCGGCTTCTTCTAACGCCGCAGCGGTCTTGAATAGGATGCCGTTCTTCGCACCAAGGCCGTTGCCCACCATAATAGCTACCGGCGTTGCCAGACCCAGCGCACAGGGGCAGCTGATGACCAGCACCGAGATGCCCCGCGCCAGCGCGTAGCCTACATCCCGCCCCAGCAGCAGCCAAACAAGGGTGGTGACCACTGCAATGCTGATGACCGCAGGCACGAAAAAGCCGGATACGGTATCTGCGATCTTTGCAATGGGTGCCTTGGTAGCAGCGGCATCGCTGACCATGCGGATGATCTGCGCCAGCGTGGTGTCCTCGCCCACGCGGGTAGCACGACACTGCAGATAGCCGGACTGATTGGTGGTGGCGGCGCTTACCTTATCGCCCACGGCCTTGTCTACCGGGATGCTCTCGCCGGTCAGGGCGCTCTCGTTCACGGCACTGCTGCCCTCCAGCACAATGCCGTCCACCGGGATGTTCTCGCCCGGGCGCACCACAAAGATGTCCTCCTTCTGTACCTGCTCAATGGGTACGGTCACCTCGGTGCCGTCCCGCAGCAGGGTAGCGGTCTTGGGGGCAAGCTTCATCAGGCTTTTGAGCGCATCGGTGGTCTTGCCCTTGGAGCGCGCCTCCAGCATCTTGCCCACGGTAATGAGAGTCAAAATCATGGCGGCAGACTCAAAATAGAACTCCATCATGTAGTGCATGACAAGTTCTTCGTTGCCGTGCAGCTGCGCATCGGTCATGGCAAACAGGGCGTAGGTGCTCCACACAAAGCTTGCCATCGAGCCCATAGCCACCAGCGTATCCATGTTGGGGGAGCAGTGTACCAGCCCTTTGAAGCCATTGATGAAAAACTTTTGGTTGATCACCATCACGATGCCCGCCAGCAGCAGCTGTACCAGCCCCATGGCAATGTGGTTGCCGTCGAACCAGCGGGGCAGCGGCCAACCCCACATCATGTGCCCCATGGAAAAGTACATCAGCACCAGCAAAAAGCCCAGCGAGGCGATGAGCCGCCGTTTCAGCTTGGGCGTTTCGTGGTCTGCTAGAGCATCCAGCTCTGCGCTGGTGCTGGCCGCTGCGGCGGCTTTTTTGGGGCTTGCGCCGTAACCGGCCTGCTCTACGGCACGGATAATGGCGGCATCCTCAGCGGTGCCTTCTACGCCCATGGAGTTGGTCAGCAGGCTTACCGAACAGCCGGTAACGCCCGGCACGCTCTTTACGGCCTTTTCTACCCGGGCAGAGCAGGCCGCGCAGCTCATGCCGGTAACGTTGAATTGTTCCATTGTTGTTTCTCCTTGTGGTCAGTCTGCCCGGCGGGCGGTCATTTCATCAGCTTGGGCAGCAGCCGGAGCAGCTCCTCCAGCTTTTCGTCACTGCCGGCACGCAGGTCATCCGCCACGCAGCTGCCGATGTGCTGTGCCAGCAATTCCCGGGAAAAGCTGTTCAGCGCCGCATTGGCTGCGGCTACCTGTACCAGAATGTCCACACAGTAGGCGTCCTTTTCCAACATCCCGCGGATGCCGCGCACCTGCCCTTCAATGCGGTTCAGCCGGTTGAGCAGAGCTTTGTGTTCCTCCGGGCTGCGCACTTTGTGGCGGCAGCAGCAGGGGACAGCAGTGTCTGCCGCAGCGTCCGCTTCCGGCGTATCAACGCAGCAGCAACAGTGCTTTTTGGTCTCTTCCATATCGGAATCGCTCCTTTCATAAACCCCCATGGGGTATATTTTCTTGCAACAGCAGTATAGCACATAATATCCGACAATTCAAGTAGGAAATGAAATATAAATAGTACAGCTGACAAAAAATGGTTCGGAAACGCCGCAGGCGTTTCTGAACCATAAATTAAAAGATGAAATTCCGCTGAACATGGCCAGAGCGCACGCGGAGGCCATTCAAAACCGCTGCATATAAGAAAACGAGGGAAGCCCGCAGGCTTTCCCTCGTTGTAAGCTCTTACTTTACTTCCAGAATGCGCGGTGCAAACAGGCTCCACATCTTGCCCCACCAGTACCAGTCGTGGGATACGTCACCGCCCCAGATCTCCAGATGTGCGGGCATTTCCTGATCCTTCAGTAGATCGGCCAGTGCCTGCGTGTCGTCCAGTGCATCGCCCTCGTAGGCACCCTGACCGGCACAGAGGATCAGGCTGTTCTCCTCAGCCTTGGCCAGCGCCGGCTTGTTGGCAATGCCGTTCTCCTGCAAATAGGCAAGGGGAGCGCAGCGCAGCACCATGTCATCGCTGTCGGTGCCCCAGAAACGGGTCAGGTCGTAGATGCCGCCCATGCCCACAGCACCTGCAAACAGGGTGGGACGGCGCAGACGGCAGTGGACGGCGTGGTAAGCGCCCAAGTCTACACCGGCAGTCCAGATCCGGGTGCCCTTTTTGGCGTTGTTCAGGGTCAGAATACGGGGAGCAAGCTCAGCGGTCAGGTAGACGAAATACTTCTCCTGCAGCTCGGCGCGGCGGCGCTGGGGCAGATCACCGTTCAAAAGGCCCTCGCCGTCCATGGCATCTGCGCAGAACAGCTGCACCTTACCCTCGTTCAGCAGCTGGGCAATGGCATCGGGCATTCCGTTGTTCTCCCAGTCATAAAAACGGCCGCCGCGGGCGGGCAGTGCCAGCACCGGCACACCGGCATGGCCGTACACCTTAAACTCCATCTCACGGCCCAGAACCGTGCTCCACTCTTTGTAATAGGTACCCTGGATCATAAATCAAGCACTCCTTATTTTATCATTCACCGGCCCGGGCACAGTCGCTGTGCACCGGTGCCGGATTTGGAAGCTATAATCAGACAAACTGGTTGCGCTGCGGGTCGTAATCGTAGCCCACAGCGTGCAGCTTTGCGCACAGACCGGCCTTGTCGGCCTCCAGATCTTCGCACAGCGCATCGAGATCTTTATACTGATCCCGCAGTTTCAGGTTCACCACGCTCAGCAGCATGATGGGATCAACAGGCAAAGACATTTTATTCCTCTCCTTGCGGCAAATAAAAAAGCCGGCCACTCGACAAAGTGACCGGCCACATACACCAAATTAGACAGCGCGGGTAACTTTGCCAGCGCGCAGGCAACGGGAGCATGCGTAGACATACTTGGGAGAGCCCTCCACGACCGCCTTGACACGACGGACATTCGGCTTCCAGGTACGGTTGGAACGGCGATGAGAGTGAGAGACCTTGATACCAAAGGTAACACCCTTGCCGCAGCATTCACACTTAGCCATGGTAATTGCACCTCCTACAGTGAAGTATGGAATCAAAATAATCAGCTTGACTATTTTACCAGAGATACAAAGAAAAAGCAAGTCTTTTTTTAAATTTTCTGTAGCTTTTTGCATTCCCGGTGCTGTGGGGCTTGTGCAGGACACAAAAAAATAGTATTATAAAGGAAGAAATTCGTTTTGACAGGAGATTTACATGACCGCACAGGCAACCTATTATATCATCCGCGCACTGGTGGCGCTGGTGGCCATTCCGTTCCACGAGGCTGGCCATGCGCTGGCAGCATGGCTTCTGGGCGATGCCACCGCCAAACGCGAGGGGCGTCTTTCGCTGAATCCCTTTGCACACTTTGACCTGCTGGGCACCCTGTGCATGGTGTTTGCAGGCGTGGGCTGGGCAAAGCCTGTGTCCACCAACCCCCGCAACTTCAAAAACCCCAAGTGGGGCATGGCGCTTACGGCACTGGCAGGCCCTGTGGCAAACCTTGTGCTGGCCTACCTTGGCATGGTGGCATGGAAGGTAATGTACTACTGGGCACCGGTCAATAACGCTACCATTTACATTGCCATGTTCCTGCGCTATCTGGTGCTGATGAACGTCAGCCTTGCGGTGTTCAACCTGATTCCGGTGCCGCCGCTGGACGGCAGCCGCATTCTGCTGGTGGTGCTGCCGCAGCGCATCTACTTTGGCCTGATGCGGTACGAAAAATATATCATGATCGTCATGCTGGCAGCGGTTTGGGGCGGCTTTCTGGATACGCCGCTCTACTACCTGAACAACGTAGTGTGGTCGCTTTTGGGCGCAGGCACCGGCTATATCGATAAGATCGCCTACACCGTTTATGCCAGCAGCCTTGGGGCGGTGATCTGAGTGGCAGAGGAATTAACCTTCCATCTGGAAGATTTTGACGGCCCGCTGGAATTATTGCTGGCTCTGGTGGCCAAGCATAAGATGGACCTGCACAATATCCCCATCCTGCAGCTGATCGACCAGTACACCCGCACCGTGGAGCAGGCTGACCCTGACCCCGAGACCGCCAGCGCCTTCATTGAAATGGCGGCGCATCTGGTGGAGATGAAAAGCTTTCTGTTGCTGCCCCGCAGCGAAGAGGGCGAGCGCATGAAACAGGAACTTACCGGCCAGCTGATTGAGTACGACCAGTGCCGCCGCATGGCGGCTCTGCTGCGCGCAAAAGGAGAGGCTGCTCCGGTATTCGTGCGCCGTCCCATGGAAGTGGAGTGGGATAACACCTACGCGCTGCACCATGCCCCGCAGATGCTTGCGGACTACTGGCAGGCACTGGCAGGCCGCACTAGGATCCGCCGCGTGCCCACTCAGCAGCAGTTTGAGCCGCTGGTCACCGCGCCCATGGTATCGGTCACCAGCCGGGTGGTGTACATCCTGCGCCGGATGCTGGGCGGCACCGTGGCAAAAATGGAGCAGCTGTTTTCCCGCAGCCAGAGCCGCAGCACTAACGTAGCTACCTTTCTGGCGCTGCTGGAACTGGTGCGCGGCGGACGCATCGCGTTGGACGACCGGGGAGCGCTGACCATGCGCCGCACCCGCCCGGAACGCAATAAGGAGAACCCATGAACCAGAAACAAACCCTTGCCGCCGTGGAGGCTATGCTTTTTGCCTGCGGCGACCCCATAGGTGCCGATAAGCTGGCACAGGCGGTGCAGCTGCCCCAGTCCAGCGTGGATGCCGCACTGGAGACCCTGCACACCCGCTATCAGCGGGAAGACAGCGGCCTGTGCCTGCTGCATCTGAATACCCGGTGGCAGCTGGCTACCAAGACCCAGTGGGCAGACTGTGTGCGCCGCGTGCTGGACAGCCGCCGCGCCGTACCGCTTGGCCCTGCGGCTATGGAGACCCTGACCGTCATCGCCTACAACCAGCCGGTGTCCCGCGCCTTTATTGAGCAGGTGCGCGGCGTGGATTCCTCCTCCAGCGTGTCCGGTCTGCTGGAAAAGGGGCTCATCGAAGAAGCCGGACGTCTGGATCTGCCGGGTCGTCCGGTCAGCTTCCGCACCACCGATACATTTTTGCGTGTGTTCGGACTGTCCAGTCTGGCAGACCTGCCGCCGGTGCATAGCGACGCACCGGCAGATGATCCGACCGAAAGTGAGGGCTGATCCATGGGCATGGTTCTTTCCGCAGTGGGCGCTTGTCTGCTGTTCGTCCTCAAGGCGGTGGGCATCCTGCTGCTGATTTTGTTGGTGCTGGCGGCGCTGTTGCTGCTGTGCCCCTTCTGCGCGGATGTCTGCTGGCAAAACGATACGCTTACCGTAAAGGCCGGGGCACTGGGCACCACTTTTCCGGTGTTCCAATACCCAAAGCCGGAACCTCCCGCCCAGCCGGAGGAGCCCAAGGGCTTTACCGGCAGACTGAAAGCAAAATTCCGCGCATGGCGTGCGGAGCGTAAGCGCAAAAAAGCTGAAAAAAAGGCTGCGCAGCCCGCAAAGCCTAAAGCCGAAAAGCCGCCCCGCCAAAAGGCAAAGATCACGCTGGATGTGATCTGCACCATGCTGCGGGGCGTGGGTACGCTGCTGCGGGCAGTGTTTGGCGCGCTCCGCTTTACAAGGATTTCGGTCTGCCTTGGTGTGCGCGGGGACGACCCCGCCGCAGCTGCCCGCAATTACGGCAAGCTGCAAGCGTGGCTGTACCCGACCCTTGGCGTGCTGGACCATTTCTTCTTTCTGGAATTTGACCAGCTGCGCGTTCTGCCGGACTTCGGCAGCGCCCAGCCTACTGTGCCGGACAAGGTGTCCTTCCGGGTCAGCGCACAGGCGCTGTTCATCGTCATTGCCGCTGTGCGGGTACTGTACGAGTTCTGGCGTAAAAAAGTATTGGACATTTTTATTTGAAGATGATACACTAAATCTATCTCAGAATGCTTTCCGGCGGCCTGCTGCCTGCACGGATGAATAAAGGAGAGTTGTTTTATGGCAGAGCATCCTATTCAGGGCCTGATGAACGTTACGATGGAGAAAATTCACCAGATGGTGGACTCCAACACCATTATCGGCAAGCCCATCACCACCGAGGATGGCATCACCATCCTGCCGGTGTCCAAGGTGAGTTTTGGTTTCGCCTCCGGCGGTACCGATTTTAACGGCAAGAACGCTGCCAACAAGGATCTGTTTGGCGGCGGCTCCGGTGCCGGTGTCAACATTCAGCCGGTGGCATTTCTGGTCATCAAGGATGGCTGCGTGCGCACCATCCAGCTGTCGGATAGCTCCAACAGCATCGACCGTGCCCTGACTATGCTGCCTGAGCTGGTAGAAAAGCTTACCACTCTGGTCAAAAAGGACGCCAAGGCACCCGCAGAGGAGCCCAAGGCAGAGTAACCTTTTATACAAATTAAGCCGCAACCGCAGATCTTTTGGTCTGCGGTCTATATAGCCGCGCACTGTGCCCTGCAAAAGCAGGGGAGCAGTGCGCGTTTTGAGCGCCGTGAGGCGCACAAGGAGTAATATTATGGCAGAAGAACGTATTCAGAAGATCATGGCCGAGCAGGGTCTGTGCTCCCGCCGCGCCGCCGAGCAGATCATTGCCGAGGGTCGCGTCAAGGTGAACGGCCACCCGGTCAAGGTGGGCGACAAGATGGACCCCAACCGTGACGTGCTCCATGTGGATGACGAGCGCATCTACATCCAGAAGAACCAGCAGCTGTATTATCTGGCGCTGTACAAGCCCCGTGGCTATGTGACCACCGCTAGCGATGAGCTGGGCCGCAAGACCGTGATGGACTTGGTCAGCGACATCCCCGCCCGCCTGTACCCGGTGGGTCGTTTGGATAAGGACAGCGAGGGTCTGCTGCTGATGACCAACGACGGTGCCTTTGCACAGGCCGTCACCCATCCGTCCGGCGGCATCTCCAAGCTGTACCGCGTCACCGTGCAGCCCCGCGCTGATGAAAGCCAGATCCTGAAGCTGAGCAGCGGCGTCGTGCTGGACGACGGCACCAAGACCATGCCCTGTGCCATCAATGTGGTCACTGACGAGCCTGGCCGCACTGTGATGGAAATGACCCTGAAGGAGGGCAAGAACCGCGAGATCCGCCGAATGTGCGAGAGCGTGGGTCTTGAGGTGGTGCGCCTGAAGCGCAACGCCGAGGGCGTGGTCAAGCTGGGAATGCTCAAGCCCGGTACCTACCGCGAGCTGACTAAGGCCGAGGTGAACGGTCTGCGTGCCGCAGCGGTCAAGGGTCGTGCACAGACCCGTTCTGCTGCGCAGCAGTCCAAGGCTGCCGAGCGCCGTCCTCGCGGTCCCGTGGGCAAAAACGCACCCCGGAAGCAGAAGTAAGGAGTTATCGGATCATGGAACGAGAAACTCTGAAATCCCGTCTGGGCTTTATTCTGCTTTCCGCAGGCTGTGCCATCGGCATCGGCAACGTGTGGAAGTTTCCGTATATTGCAGGTCAGGGCGGCGGCGGTGCTTTTGTACTGTTCTACCTGATCTTTCTGGTCATTCTGGGTCTGCCTATCATGACCATGGAATTCGCCGTGGGACGCGCCTCCCGCAAAAGTCCGGTGCGGGCGTATCAGGCACTGGAAAAGCCGGGGCAGAAGTGGCACATCCACGGCTACTTCACCCTCATCGGCTGCTACCTGCTGATGATGTTCTACACCACCGTGGCGGGCTGGATGCTGCACTATTTCTACATGACCGCCGTCGGCAAACTGGCGGGGCTCAACGCCGAGCAGGTGGCCGGTAAGTTTACCGAAATGCTGGCCAGCCCCGCTACTATGACCTTCTGGATGGTATTTGTGGTGGTAGTGAGCATTCTGGTGTGCGCCAAGGGTCTGCAAAGCGGTCTGGAGCGCGTGACTAAGGGCATGATGATCGCCCTGCTCCTCATTATGGTGGTGCTTGCCGTCAACAGCCTGTTCATGCCCGGGGCAAAGGAAGGCCTTTCCTTCTTCCTTGTGCCGGACTTTGCCCGGATGCAGGAGGTGGGCGTGGTCAACACACTGGTCTCCGCCATGAATCAGGCCTTCTTCACCCTGAGCCTTGGCATCGGCGCCATGGCCATCTTCGGCAGCTACATCGACAAGGATCATGCCCTGGCCGGCGAGTCCGTCCGGGTCTGCGCGCTGGACACGCTGGTGGCGCTCTGCTCCGGCCTCATTATCTTCCCCGCCTGCTTCTCCTACGGCGTGGACGTCAAGAGCGGCCCCGCGCTGATCTTCATGACCCTGCCCAACGTGTTCAACAACCTGCCCGCGGGGCGCTTCTGGGGGAGCCTGTTCTTCCTGTTCATGACCTTCGCCGCCTACTCTACGGTTCTCGCGGTGTTTGAAAACATCGTCTCCTGCGTCAGCGAGCTGACCGGGCTCAGCCGGAAGAAGACCTGCCTTGTGTGCGGCATTGCCCTCTTCCTGCTGAGCCTGCCCTGCCTGCTGGGCTACAACCTGTGGAGCAATTTCCGCCCCATCGCCGGGCGGGACGTGCTGGACAGCGAGGATTTTCTGGTCAGCAACCTGCTGCTGCCCCTGGGCAGTCTGCTGTTCATCATTTTCTGCACCACCCGCTACGGCTGGGGCTGGGAGAATTTCCTCGCCGAAGCCAACGAGGGCAAAGGGCTGAAAATCGCCAAATGGCTGCGGCCTTACATGACCTACGTGCTGCCCGTGATCGTGGGCATCATTCTCATCTTCGGCCTTTACAACTTCTTCGCCGCGTAAACGCTGCCCCGAAAGAGCGCACCTCTTTCGGGGCAATTTTATCGATTTGGCAAGATTCACATGGAATCTTGCCAAAAACCGTCAGGAATCGTCTTTCTGCGAGTTGACGGGGGTCGCCCCCGATGATATAATGATAACGTAACATCAACAAACCCTTATGACTGACGGATTAGGCTGCATCCGAGTTTTCGGAGCAGACCGAAGTGGAGCACCACATGGAGTAAGGGCATATCCCCATTTCCTGCCGACCGTCTGGGCTCACTTTCCCGTTACAGCGGGCGAGTGCGCCCTTTTTTCTATGCAAACCCATAGAAAAAAAGAAAAAATGTGCCATTTCCTCCCCCCTGCGGGGCAACCGGAAATGATGCACAAAAACTTCATGCTTATGCCTTTGCGCATTTTCGCAGTGCAGTGCTCATGCATGAAGTTTTATTTGCCACAAGGAGGTCAACACATGAAAAAAGTCGGAATCGTCATGGGCAGCGACAGCGATCTGCCCATCCTGCGCAAAACCATGGATACCCTGACGTCTCTGGGCATTCCCTACGAATGTCACATCTACTCCGCCCACCGCACCCCCGAGGAGGCTCGGGATTTTGCCGTATCCGCACGGGCAAACGGCTTTGGCGCGCTCATCGCCGCCGCCGGTATGGCCGCGCATCTGGCCGGTGCCATCGCGGCAAACACCACCCTTCCGGTCATCGGTATTCCCTGCAAAGGTCCTTGTCTCGACGGCATTGACGCTCTTCTTTCCACGGTCATGATGCCCTCCGGTATTCCGGTCGCCACCGTAGCCGTAAACGGGGGCGTGAATGCCGCTTTGTTGTCTGCCCAGATTCTGGCAGTGGAGGACGCAGAGCTTGCCGCGAAGCTGGACGCCAGACGCGCCGCCGACGCGGCCAAGGTGCTTGAGAAAGACGCCGCCCTTCAGGCGGAGCTGAACGGCTGAGGGAGGAAAAGCAATGGGCGGTTTCTTCGGGGCAATTTCCCATAAGAATTGCATTTACGACGTTTTCTTCGGCACGGACTACCACTCCCACCTGGGCACCCGCCGGGCCGGACTCGCCTTTTACGATACGGAAAAGGGCTTCCAGCGGCAGATCCACAGCATTGAAAATACCCCCTTCCGCACGAAATTTGACGATGACATGGCAAAATTCAGCGGAAACGCCGGTATCGGCTGCATTTCCGACACCGACCCTCAGCCCCTGCTGGTGCGCTCTCACCTGGGGATGTTCGCCATCTCCACCGTGGGCATCATCAACAACGCCGAACAGCTGGTGGCCGAGACCTTTTCCGGGCCGGGGCATCAGTTCATGGCCATGTCCTCCGGCAAGATCAACACCACCGAGCTGACCGCCGCCCTCATCAACCAGCGGGGCAGCCTGATCGAGGGCATCCGCTACGCGCAGGAGGTCATCGACGGCTCCTGCACCATTCTGCTGCTGACCCCCGACGCCATCATCGCCGCCCGGGACCGGCTGGGGCGGCTGCCCGTGCTGGTGGGCAGGAATAACGACGGCCTGTGCGTATCCTTCGAGTCCTTCGCCTACCACAAGCTGGGCTATCAGGACCATTACGAGCTTGGCCCCGGGGAGATCGTGAAAATGACGGCGGACGGCCTTACTCAGCTGGCCGCCCCCGGTACCAAAATGAAAATCTGCGCCTTCCTGTGGACGTACTACGGCTACCCCAACTCCAACTACGAGGGCAAAAACGTGGAGGTCATGCGCTACCGCAACGGCGAGATCATGGCCCGCAAGGAAATGGAAGCCGGCACCATGCCGGACGTGGACTTCGTGGCGGGCGTGCCGGACTCCGGTCTGCCCCACGCCATCGGCTACGCAAACCAGTCCCATAAGCCCTTCGCCCGTCCCTTCGTCAAGTACACCCCCACCTGGCCCCGTTCCTTCACTCCCGCAAATCAGGAGATGCGCAATCTGGTGGCGAAAATGAAGCAGATTCCCGTGCCCGAGCTGATTCAGGGCAGGAAGCTGCTGTTCGTGGACGACTCCATCGTCCGGGGCACCCAGCTGCGGGAGACGGTGGACTTCCTGTACGAAAGCGGCGCGAAGGAAGTGCATATGCGTTCCGCCTGTCCGCCCATCATGTACGGCTGCAAATATCTGAATTTCTCCCGCTCCAACTCCGAAATGGAGCTGATTGCCCGGCGGACGGTTCAGAATCTGGAGGGCGACGAGGGGCAGAAGCACTTAGACGAGTACGCCGACGGCAGCACGCAGCGGGGCAAATGTATGCTCAAAGCCATCTGCGAGGAAATGGGCTTTGACTCGCTTGGCTACCAGTCTCTGGACGGCCTGCTGGAGGCCATCGGACTGGACAAAGACAAGGTCTGCACCTACTGCTGGAACGGCAAAGAATAATCAAGATAAATTTCCGGAAAAGGAGTATTATCATGGAACACAACAATTCCCAGTCCGCCAGCTACGCTGCCGCCGGTGTGGACATCACCGCCGGATACAAGGCCGTGGAGCTGATGAAGACCCACATCGCCCGCACCCGCAACTTAGGCTGTCTGGACGACGTGGGCGGCTTCGGCGGCTGCTTCGGCCTGCCCATTGCCGGGATGGAGGAGCCGGTGCTGGTCTCCGGCACCGACGGCTGCGGCACCAAGGTCAAACTGGCCATCCTCATGGACAAGCACGACACCATCGGCATCGACGCCGTGGCCATGTGCGTCAACGACATCATCTGCGTGGGCGCAAAGCCCCTGTTCTTTCTGGATTACATCGCCTGCGGCAAAAACGTGCCGGAAAAAATTGCCGAAATCGTGGGCGGCGTGGCGGAGGGCTGCGTCCAGTCCGGCGCGGCGCTCATCGGCGGCGAAACCGCCGAGCACCCCGGCCTGATGCCCGTGGAGGACTACGATCTTGCGGGCTTCGCCGTGGGGATTGTGGATAAAAAGAAGATTCTGGACAAGACCAGAATGGCGGAAGGGGACGCGGTGATCGCCCTGGCTTCCTCCGGCATCCACTCCAACGGCTTCAGCCTGATCCGCAAGGTTTTCCGCATTGACGAGAACCCCGCCGAAATTTACCGGCCCTGCGATGCGCTGGGCGGGAAAACCATCGCCGAGACCCTGCTGACCCCCACGAAGATCTACGTCAAGTCCGTTCTGGCGCTGCTGAAAAAAGTTGACGTCAAGGGCATCAGCCACATCACCGGCGGCGGCTTCTATGAGAATATTCCCCGCTCCATCCCCGACGGCCTGTGCGCGAAGATCGACAAGAGCGCCGTTAAGGTGCTGCCCATCTTCGACCTGATTGCAAAGACAGGCAATATTCCCGAGCGGGACATGTTCAACACCTACAACATGGGCGTGGGCATGAGCATCGTTGTTCCCGCTGCGCAGGTGCAGACCGCGCTGGACATCCTCACCGCCCACGGCGAGGACGCCTACGTCATCGGCACCATCACCAAAAACGACGAAGAAAAGGTGATTCTGGAATGACGGCCAAAATCGCAGTTCTGGTCTCCGGCGGCGGCACCAATTTGCAGGCGCTGATCGATGCTCAGCAGCGGAGCAAGCTGGGCGGCGGAGAGATCACCGCCGTGATTTCCTCCAAAGAGGGGGCTTACGCTCTGGAGCGGGCGCGGAAAGCGGGTATCCCCGGCTATGTGCTGCCCCGGAAAAGCTTCGACTCCAACCGCGCCATGACGCTGGCGCTGGTGGAAAAGCTGAGGGCGCTGGACATTGATTTAGTGGTTCTGGCGGGCTGCATGGTCATCTTCACCGAAGAGCTGGTGCAGGCCTATCCCAACGCCATTATGAACGTCCACCCCGCCCTGATCCCGTCCTTCTGCGGACAGGGCTTTTACGGACTGCATGTCCATGAAGCGGCGCTGGCCTACGGTGTCAAGCTCTCCGGCGCGACTGTGCATTTTGTCAGCGCGGAATGCGACGGCGGCCCCATTATCGCCCAGAAGGCCGTCCCCGTTCTCCCCGGAGACACCCCCGAGACGCTTCAAAAACGCATTATGGAGCAGGCCGAATGGAAGCTGCTGCCGGAAGCCGTGCGCCTGTTCTGTGAGGGCAGGCTCCGGGTGGAAGGCCGCACCGTTATCATCGAACAGGAGTGAAAAGTGCTATGAATGTTTACGAAATAAAGTCCATGGCCGAGCGCCTCAGCGGCAACACCTACCCCGGCCGGGGCATTGTGCTTGGGGTCACCCCCGACGGCAAGACCGCCGTGGCCGCCTATTTCATCATGGGACGCAGTGTCAATTCCCGGAACCGGGTCTTCGTTCAGGAGCCGGACGGCATCCGCACGGAAGCCTTTGACCCTAGTCTCATGAAAGACCCCCATCTGATCATCTACCATCCCGTGCGGGAGGCCGGTCAGGGTCTCATCGTCACCAACGGCGACCAGACGGACACTGTCTGGGAGTACCTCGCCAAGGGTGAAAGCTGGGAAGCCGCCCTGCGTACCCGTCAGTTTGAGGACGACGCCCCCAACTGGACGCCCCGCATTTCCGGCCTGCAGGCGGGGGACGGCAGCTATAAGCTGTCCATCCTGAAATCCGCCGACCCGGATGGCACGGCAAGTGCCCGGTTCTTCTATGAGTACCCCGCCGTCCCCGGTCTGGGGCATTTCCTCCACACCTACGTCTGCGACGGCAATCCCGTAATTCCCACCTTTCAGGGAGAGCCGGAACGGGTCAGCATCCCCGCGGACATCGACGATTTCACCCGGGAGCTGTGGGAGAATCTGAACCCCGACAACAAAATCTCCCTGTTTGTGCGCTATACCAACTTGGAAACCCATGAGTACCGGCAGCGAATTCTCAATAAGCACGTAAAGTGACACCGCATGGAGGGAAGGAACATGAAAGAATTTGAACTGAAATACGGCTGCAACCCCAACCAGAAGCCCGCGAAGATCTACATGGCAGACGGCTCCGAGCTGCCCATCACCATCCTGAACGGCCGCCCCGGCTACATCAATTTTCTGGACGCCCTCAACTCATGGCAGCTTGTGAAGGAACTGAAGGAGGCCACGGGCATGGTCGCCGTCACGTCCTTCAAGCACGTCTCCCCCACTTCCGCCGCCGTGGGAAAGGTGCTGTCCGAGAACCTGAAAAAGGCGTGCTTCGTGGATGACGTCCCCGAGCTGGACGACAGCCCCCTCGCCTGCGCCTACGCCCGGGCAAGAGGCACCGACCGGATGTGCTCCTTCGGCGACTGGGTCGCCCTGTCCGACGTGTGCGACGCCACCACCGCAAAGCTCATCGCCCGGGAGGTCTCCGACGGCGTGATTGCCCCCGGCTACACAGAGGAAGCGCTGGCCATCCTGAAAACCAAGCGCAAGGGCGGCTACAACGTGGTGGCCATTGACCCTGACTACGTTCCCGCCGAGCAGGAGACGAAGCAGGTCTTCGGCATCACCTTCCAGCAGGGGCGGAACAACTTCAAAATCGACGGGCATCTGCTTCAGAACATCGTCACCAAGAACAAAGATCTGCCCGAATCCGCCAAAATCGACCTGATCGTGGCGCTCATCACCCTGAAATACACCCAGTCCAACTCCGTCTGCTATGTGCAGGACGGCCAGACCATCGGCGTTGGCGCCGGGCAGCAGAGCCGAATCCACTGCACCCGCCTGGCCGGCAACAAGGCAGACAACTGGTGGCTGCGAAATAGTGAAAAAGTGCGCACTTTGCCCTTCATCAACGGCATTCGCAAGTGCGAGGCAGACAACGCCATTGACCTGTATATCAGCCCGGAGAGCGATAAGCTGCTGGCAGACGGCGTATGGCAGCGGTACTTTACAGAGAAGCCGGCGCCCTTTACTGCGGAGGAAAAGGCAGCTTGGCACAAAGAACTCACCGGCGTGAGCCTGGGCTCTGACGCGTTCTTCCCCTTTGAGGATAACATTGAGCGTGCGGCAGAGAGCGGCGTGCAGTACATTGCCCAGCCCGGCGGCTCTGTGCGGGACGGCGATGTGATCGCCTGCTGTGACGACTTCGGTATGGCCATGGCCATGACCGGTATTCGTCTGTTCCATCACTAGATCCATTACCAGAACAGCCGGGGAGCTCTCACCGGTTTGTCCTTTGC
>OHFE01000325.1_pt1 | contig 18197 bp, 16 predicted proteins | sample 1567471 | NCBI WGS metagenome assembly OHFE01 (sample SAMEA3879513, study PRJEB24766) | human gut metagenome | biome: human-associated habitat; feature: feces | place: USA | collected 1985/1987 | reverse complement strand
CCGGCGTCTGGCGGCCGCACGACCGCATTCCGTCGGAGGCCGAGCTGGTGGCGCAGTTTGGCTTTAGCCGGATGACCATCAACCGGGCGCTGCGCGCCCATCAGTCGCAGCTGCTGGCCCTCCGGCGCAGCGAGGAGGCGCGGGAAATTTCCCGCGCGCTGCTCGGTCAGCTTGCGCGCTTTTTACGCGCGGCGGGCCAGAAGCGCCCCGCCGGGGGCGTCCCGCGCTATCGGCTCTCGCTCGGCGTCCGGGCGGTCGGGCTGCGGGGCGATACGCTCTGCGGCGACTGCGGGACAAGCTTCCAGTGCGGCGTGACGCAGTATGTCCTGCTCTGCGACGGCATGGGCACCGGCTCCGGCGCGCAGTCCGACGCGCAGGAGGCGATCTCGGTCCTGCAATCGCTCTTAACGCTCGGCTTTGACGCGATGGACGCGGCGGCGATGCTGAACGAACTGTATGTCCTGCGGGGCGACGGGTGCTTTTCCACGGTCGACCTGCTGGAGATGGACCTTTGCACGGGCGAGGGGGCGATTTATAAATGGGGCGCGGCCCCGTCCTATCTCAAGAAGGGCGGAACAGTCAAAAAAATAGGGACAGCCTCGCCTCCGCCGGGGCTGGGTGTGGGAGAGGAACACCGGGCCGAGCGTGTGGGGCTGTCCTTACAGAGAGGAGAGCAGCTGGTGCTTACCACCGACGGCATACCAGAAGCCGCCTGCGAGCAGTATCTGCGCGCGTGCGGGCCGCTTTCGCCGAGGGAGCTTGCCGCCGGGGTCGTCGCGTGCGCCAGCGAGTCAGAGCCTGATGACCGGACCGCGGTGATCGTTCAGCTCGATCCGGCCTCCATGCAGCCTCACCATACCACACGCCGCGCGCGAAGTGTGTCGAAAACGGGCGCGGAACCCCACATTTAGGAAATATTTTCTGTCGAAGCACAAAATACCGGCTCGAATCAGGCCGGATAAAGACGCAGCCTCACCCTGCCGCGGCAGGGTGAGGCTTTGCGCTTATGTTCCGAACAGCAGCTTCATCATCAGCGGGATCGTCAGCAGGCTCAGAAGCGTGCTGACAAACACGCCGGAGGAGGCGGCCGTCTCGTCGGCGCCGTATTGGTAGCTCAGGATCGTCGTGTTGGTGGCGATGGGCATACACAGAAGCACGGTCAGCACGCACAGCGCAAATTCATTCGTCAGCACGTGCCGCAGCACGGCATACGCCAGCAGCGGCACGGCCGCCAGCTTGAGCGCGGACAGCGCGTAGATCCGCCAGCTTCCGAAGATCTGCTTAAAGCGCATCTGCGCAAGCGAGCAGCCCACGATCAGCATGACGACGGGGCTTGTGATATCGCCGACATATTTGACGGTCTGGTGCAGCAGCGCGGGCGGCTGCCAGCCGGACAGATAGACCGCGAATGCCGCAAGCGACGCCGCGACGCACGGCTGCCGCAGCACCTTCCACTGAAACCGGAAGCGCGCCGCGCCGCGCATCAGACTTGCGCCGTAGCTCCAGCAGAAGAGCTGGAAAAACAGCACGAAGATCGTGACGTAAAACGCCGCGCCGCTGCCAAGCAGAGACTCGACGACGGGATAGCCGAGAAAGCCGGTGTTGGAGAAGATGAACATGAACCGGTACAGCCCGCGCTCCGCGTCCCTGACGCGCAGCAGCCGCACGGCCGGGAAGCTCAGGGCGATCAGCGCAAGATAGATCAGCGCGATCAGCCCCGCCAGCCGGAGCGTCTGCCCGGTCGAGAGCAGGCGCTCCCCCGTCAGTGCGGAGGCGAGGATCTGCATGGGGTTTGCAACGTTTACGACGAGCGCCGAGAGCTTTTTGTTGCTCTGCGTGTCCATCACGCCGCCCTTTGCGGCGCAAAAGCCGCAGGCCATGCAGAAAAACAGCATGACCATCCTCCGGCACAGGGAGAGAATATCCATCCTGCCCGCTCCTTCCTGCCGGGCAGAGGCCGGCCTACAACGGACTTTTTTTGATTTTCGCGAACGCGCGGGGGTATTTCGTCGGCGTGGGCCTGATTTTGCGGATGACAACAGCCTTATGCAGCGCGTCCTGAATGGGATACTCGTACACCTGCTCGATCATTCCGCCCAGCAGCGCCACGGCGCGCTTTGCTTCTTCCATCTCCTCGCCCGCCAGCGCGCCCTTCATCGCCAGAAACGCGCCGCCTACCTTTACATACGGCAGGCAGAGCTCTGCGAGGATATTCAGCCGCGCCACGGCGCGGGACGTCGCAATATCATACTGCTCCCGGCGGGTCTGGACAAATTCTTCCGCCCGGGCAGTGACGACCTCGGCCTCCACGCCCAGCTGCGGCAGAATTTCCCGCAGCCATGTCATGCGCTTGGCCAGAGAATCCAGAAGCGTCAGATTGATCGACGGCTCGGCGATCTTCAGCGGAACGCCGGGAAAGCCCGCACCGCAGCCGATATCGATCACGCGCTTTCCGGAAAAGTCCTCCGCCCGCAAAAGCGCGATGCAGTCGAGAAAATGCAGCTCGGCCACAGCCTGCGGCTCGGTGATGGCCGTGAGGTTCATGACCTTGTTTTTTTCGATCAGCGCCTGCCCGAACGCGCAGAGCGTGTCGATCTGCTCCGGCGATAAGCCGGAGCGCGCTTCCAGTGCTTCCCTCATTGATCTGCCTTTCGGATATACAGCACGCCGAGCGTTCCCGGCCCGCAGTGGCTGCTGACGGTGCAGCCGGCCCGCGTGACGCAGATCTCCTCAAACGGCTGTAACTTTTGCACAGTTTCCACAGCCTTTTGCACCGATTCCTCCGACACGCCGGAGTGCGTGATGAACACGCGGCGCAGTTCCAGATCGCTGCGGTTTCCAATTTTATCGGTGATATACTCGCAGACGCACTTGTCAAAGCTGCCGCGGTATTTTTTGCCGACGCCCATTTTGCCGTCTCTGACCTCGATGCACGGGCGGAGCCTTAACAGATTCGCGCCCAGAAGCGTCACGGCGGAGCACCGGCCGCCCTTTTTCATGTAATCCAGCCGGTCGAGAATGAAGCTGGCCTCCACGCGGCCCGTCAGATCGTGCAGCGCCGCAACAATATCGTCCGGCTCCATGCCCTCGCGCGCCATGCGCTCGGCCTCCAGCACGACAAGGCCGTGGCCTGTGGATAAATTTCTGGAATCGACGACGTACACGTTGTCAAAATCCGCCGCCGCCAGCTTTGCGTTCTGGTAGCAGCAGGAGAAGTCCAGAGAGATACAGACGTGGATGACGAAGTCGTTTTTTTTCGACAGCTCCGTGAACGCGCGGACATAATCGGCCAGATTGACCGCCGCCGTCTGCGGCAGACTTCCGCCGGCGGAGACGTGGGCATAGATATCGTCGGGCTTGACGTCCACGCCGTCGCGCAGCGTCTTGCCGTCCATGCTCACATAGAGGGGCAGCAGGCGGATATTATACTGTTCCAGCTGCTCCGGGCTGAGATCACAGGTAGAGTCAGACGTGATCTGATATCGCATAGAGAGTCCCTTCCTTTTTTTCATCTGCATCCTTGCAGGATGCGCGCTTGGTAACCGATGATTCAATCGGCAAGAGTTATCAGCGAGAGATTTTGGCACAAATGAAAGTTTGGAAAACGCAGGAATACTTTGTGTATTTCAAGTTTTTCAAACTGCACAGTTGGGGCAAAAGATCCGCTGATAACCGCAGACGCATTGAATCAGCGGTTACCTCGGCGCAGCGTTCGGAAAAAGTCGCGCAGCGCCTGTGAACATTCCGCTTCCAGTATGCCGCCGCTGACCTCCGGCTGAAAGCAGCCCGGCAGATGCAGCAGATCGACAAGACTTCCCGCCGCGCCGGATTTTGGATCTTTCGCGCCGAAGACGACGCGCGGCAGATGCGCGTTCAAAATCGCGCCTGCGCACATGGGGCACGGCTCGAGCGTCACGTACAGCGTACACTGCCACAGCCGCCAGCCGCCGAGCGTCCGGCAGGCCTCGCCGATGGCCTCCAGCTCTGCGTGGGCCAGCGCCGTTTTTCCCTTTTCGCGCCGGTTGCGTCCGCGGCCGACAATGCAGTCCTCCAGCGTGATCACACACCCCACCGGAATCTCGCCGTCCGCCGCCGCTTCCTGTGCAAGCAGGAGCGCCTCGCGCATCATTGCCTCATCCAAATCCGTACACACACCTCCACGGCAAGAGTTATTCTATCATACCCGAAAATGGAAGATTCGTCAACACCCGCCGCGCGGCGCTTTCCTTGGGAAAACGGGCTTTTTGCTTGCTTTTAACAGGCGGACGCGATATACTGAATATATCAGGCAGCGACGCTGCAAAGAATGGATGGAAGAAAGGATCACGACGGTATGAGTACTACATATCAGAATCTGACCCCCGCACAGCTGCGCGAGGAATACACAGCGGTCAAAGCGCAGTTCGACGCGCTGAAGGCGAAGGAGCTGAAGCTCAACATGGCAAGAGGCAAGCCCGGCAGGGAGCAGCTTGACCTCGTCTCCGGCATCCTGAGCATCCTCAAAACCCCGGAGGACTGCATTTCCGGCGGCGTCGACGCCCGCAACTACGGGGAGCTTTCCGGCCTCAAAGAAGCGAAGGAATACTGGGCGGACGTACTCGGCTGCAAACCGGAGGAGTGCTTCATCGGCGGCAACGCGTCGCTGACGCTCATGTACGATCTGGTCAGCAAGGGCTATACGCACGGTCTTGCACGCTCGGAAAAGCCGTGGTGCAGGCTGGACACCGTCAAGTGGCTCTGCCCGGCGCCCGGCTATGACCGCCATTTTAAAATCACCGAGTCGTTCGGCTTCGAGCTGATCACCATCCCCATGACCCCGGCCGGCCCCGATATGGACAAGGTCGAGCAGGCCGTGAAGGACCCGGCGGTCAAGGGTATGTGGTGCGTGCCGAAATACTCCAACCCCGACGGCATCGTCTATTCCGACGAGACGATCGCGCGCATCGCGGCTTTGAAGCCCGCCGCGCCCGACTTTGCCCTCATGTGGGACAGCGCCTACTGCATCCACGAGTTTGACGGCGAGTTCGTCCCCTTCCGGGACATCCTGACGCTCTGCCGCGAGGCGGGAAACGACGGCATGGTCTATGAGTTTGCTTCCACGTCCAAGGTCACGCTCCCCGGTGCGGGCTTCTCCGTCATGGCCACGAGCGAGGATAATCAGGCGTATCTGCAGAAGCTCATCGGCATCCAGACCATTTCCTATGACAAGGTCAACTCTCTGCGCCATGTGCGCTTTTTGAAGGACAAGGCCCACACGCTGGAGCTGATGAAGCAGCACGCGGCCATTCTGAACCCGAAGTTCCAGTGCGTCCTGCGCCATCTGGATACCGAGATCGCGCCGCTCGGCATCGCTTCCTGGCAGCGGCCCAAGGGCGGCTATTTCGTCTCGGTCAACACGGCCCCGGGGCTTGCCAAGCGCACGCTGGCACTGTGCAAGGAAGCCGGTGTCGTCATGACCGGTGCGGGCGCGACGTTCCCCTATGGCCGCGACCCGCAGGATTCCAACATCCGCATCGCCCCGTCCCTGCCCCCGGTCGAGGAGCTGGAGCAGGCCATGGAGATCTTCTGCACCAGCCTGCGCCTTGCCGCACTGGAGCAGCGGATGCAGTAACAGGACCAGGAGCACTTGTAGGGGCGGACGACTCTGTCCGCCCGCAGCAGGCAGCGCCTTTTACGGAAAACTGCACAGAAATTGTACATATTCCATACCACGCACCCCAAGGAGCAGCACATGAAGGTTTTGATTCTCGGCGGCGGGGCCAGCGGGCTGATGGCCGCGCTTTCCGCCGCGCAGGATGAACGGAATACCGTCACCGTTCTTGAACGGCAGTCGCGCGTCGGGCGCAAGCTGCTCGCCACCGGCAACGGCCGGTGCAACCTGACGAACCTCGACTTGTCCCCGGTGCACTATCACGGACAGGACGCGGGCTTTGCCCGCGCCGCGCTTTCGCGCTTTGACGGGACGGCGACGCTGGACTTTTTCCACGCGCTGGGCCTTCTGACCACGGCAGAGCCGTCCGGGCGGGTCTATCCCCTGTCCGATCAGTCCAACAGCGTTGTGGACGTGCTGCGGTTCGCCGCTGCGCAGGCGGGCGTGCAGCTCGTCTGCGGCTTCGACGCGCAGAGCGTGAAGAAAAAAGCGCGCGGCTATCAGGTCGCGGGCGCGGACGGCAGCGCGTATTTTGGAGATAAGCTGATCATTGCCTGCGGCGGCTGCGCGGGAAAGGCGCTGGGCGGAACGATGTCCGGCTACGAGCTTCTTTCGCAGCTCGGCCACAGCCGCACGGCGCTGCACCCCAGCCTCACGCAGATCCGCACGGACCCGGCCCCTATCCGGGGGCTGAAGGGCGTCCGGGCCGACTGCCGCATCCGTCTGCGTGCAGACGGCAGAACGCTGCTGGAGGACGCGGGCGAGGTGCAGTTTACCGAGACGGGCGTTTCCGGCCCGGCTGCGTTCGCGCTTTCGCGGGCAGCGGGACAGGCACAGGGGGCCGGGCTGCTGCTCGATTTTTTGCGGGAGTATCCCGCGCCGCAGGTGCGGGCGCTTTTGCAGGCACGGCGCGAAGCGTTCCCGGCGCTGGCAGGCGAGGAGCTGCTTTCCGGTATGCTCCATCCGCGCCTCGGCAAGACGCTCTGCCATGCCTGCGGCCTCGGCGCGCAGCCGCTTGCGTCCGGTTCCGACGCGCCGCTGGAAGCGCTGGTATCTGTTATCAAATCTTTTTCTCTTCCCGTCACGGGCGTTTCCGGCTTCGAGAGCGCACAGGTGACGGCTGGCGGCGTCCGGACGGCAGAATTCCGCGCCGACACGCTTGAAAGCAGGCTCGCCCCCGGCGTATTCGCCTGCGGCGAGGTGCTGGACATCGACGGCGATTGCGGCGGCTACAACCTCCAATGGGCCTGGTCGTCCGGCTTCGTAGCCGGAAAGCTGGGGAAGATTTGAACGTATTCCCTGCTCGTTTGTAGGGGCGGACGACCTGTCCGCCAGCAGAATGCACCGAATCATCAAAAATTCTCGGCGAATTCGTATGCACTTACCCGCTTGACTGTAGGGGCCGATGCCTACATCGGCCCGCTGGGGAGTTGCGAATTCACCTGAGATTTCCGTTAAAACGCTGCATTCTGCCGGGTCGATGTGGGCATCGACCCCTACAACCATGCGTGCAGGCATATCTGTATTCGCCGTAAGATTTCTGAAAAAGCACTGCTTCCAGCAGGCCAACAGAGTCTGTCAAGCCCAGATTGTTTACAAGAGTCGCCGGCCCCTACAGAAACAGCATCCCCGCCTGTCAAAGCAGGCTCCACATACATTGACAATAAAATAGGAGAACACATATGGATATCACACTCAGAATGAGCGACCACGCGCTGACTGCGCGCGCTGCGGCTGCGGCCGGGATTGTGCTGCTGCAGAACAAGAACCGGACGCTCCCGCTGCTGCCGCAGGAGGATGGCGCGCCGCTGCCCGTCGCCGTGTTCGGCGTCAAACAGCTGCAAACCCCCGCCTTTGACAAAACCATGACGCCGTGGCGCTTCATCGGCGTGCTGGACGGCCTTGCGGCAAGCGAGACGGTCAGGCCCGACGCGCTTCTGGCCCGCAAATACCGCACATGGGCGATGGAGCACCCGGAGGGCAGCGAAATGCCGCTGACGAATCTCGATTTCGGCGCCCTGCGCCACGACTGCGCGGCGGCTGTCGTCGTCATCGGCCGGACGCCGGAGCGCTATAGCCTCCAGCTGACCGACGAGGAGACGGCTATGCTGACGCGCGTCACGTCCGTGTTCGACCGGACGGTGCTCGTGCTGGCGGCGCCGGGATTTATCGAGCTGAACGAGGCCGCGCTCTCGTGCGGCGCGATCGTCTTCCTCGGCCTTGCCGGGCAGGAGGCGGGCGGGGCGCTGGCCGACGTGCTGACGGCGAAGGTCATGCCGTCCGGCCATCTTTCCTTCAGCTGGCCCGAGCGCGCGGAGGCGTTTGCGGACGCCTGCGCCGCAGCGGATCAGTTTACCGGCTACCGCTATTTTGATTCCTTCGGCGTTCCCGTGCGCTATCCGTTCGGCCACGGTCTGAGCTACGGAACGGTCGCGTTCGGCAGTGTCTCGGCAGGGCTTGACGGCTGCGACGTGACGGTGAGCGCGGAGCTGGTCAACACCGGAGAGGAATTTGCGGCCAGCGAGCTTGTACAGGTCTATGTGACGCGGCCCGAGGGCGACCTGACGCGGCCCGTCAGCTTTTTGAACTGCTTCCGGAAGAGCCGCCTGTTGGCCCCCGGCGAGAGCCAGACAATTACGCTGCGCTTCCCCATCACCGAGCTTTCTGTCTACCGCGAAAGCGCGCACGCGTTCGTGCTGGACGCGGGGTATTATGATATCCGTATCGGCACGAGCAGCCGTGCCTGCTATCTGGCAGGCTCCATCCGTCTGACGCGCAGTGCCGTGGTGCAGGCGGCGGAGCCGCTCACCATGCCTGCCGCGCAGGAGCGCAGGCGGCCCGAAGCTATCTGCTTCCAGTTCCCCGAGGATCTGGCCGAGATCGAGCAGGCGCACAAGCACGCCATCCGCTTCTCCGACCGCGATCTGCCCCGCCGCAGCCGCAGAAGGGGCCGGGAGTTTACCGGCTGCCGCCCGGACGGAGAACACCATACGCTTGCCGACGTGCGCGCGGGCCGGTGCAGCGTGTTCCATCTGGTAGCCGATATGGACACGGAAAATCTGGAGCGGCTCGTCTGCGGCTTCGGCAAAGAACCGGCCTCCGTCCCCGGCGCGCTCGGCGCGTCGGCTGCAATTGAGCGCTACGGTATTCCCGCCGTCCAGATCGCGGGCGGCGCGCAGGGACTGCGCCTGCTGCGCGATATTCCCGATGAGGAAACCGGCGAGATCGTCCGGCGGCAGTGCGCGACCGTCTTCCCTGCGCCTGCGCAGCTGGCCTGCTCGTTTGACCAGGAGGTCGTCCGGGCTGTCGGACGCGCGGTGGGCCTTGAAATGGCGGAGCTCGGCGTTCAGCTCTGGCTGGGGCCGGATGCGGGCGTGATGCGTTCGCCGCAGGAGAAGCGGTTCGCGGAAAAATGGTCGGAGGAGCCGGTCGTCTGCGGCGCTATGACGGCGGCGCTGGCCGCGGGCGCATGGCCCTATGGAACGGCTGCGCTGCACGCACAGAGCCTGCCGGAGACCGTTTCCGTTTCCCAGTCCGCGCTGCGCGACGTGTACGGCCTTCCGTTTGAGATCGCGGCAAACAGCTGCCGCGCGGCAAAGCTGCCGGACTGCGCCATCTCCGGCCAGCGGCTCACGGAGAACAGTCCGCTCCTGCGTGCATGGCTGCTCGACTGCGGCTACGGCGGGATGCTCTGGGGCGATGAAACGCCCGGCTCCGACCGCATCGGTCTGGAAAAGGCGGCGATCCGGATCCTGAAATGGATGCTGCAGGCAAAAAAGCTGTGAAAAACATGGAAGAAGCTGTGAAAAGTCATTGCAATCAGCAGCGAAAGCTGATATAATCAAAATTACTCCCCCTATGAGGGGGGCAATTCTGACACCGGGGTACGGTTCGCCGCGGTCCGGTGCGGAATAATATTATGAAAGAGGTAGATTTTCAAATGAAGAAGTATCTTGCACTGCTTCTGGTTCTGGTCATGGTTCTGAGCCTGGCTGCCTGCGCATCCAAGCCCGCAGAGACCACCGACGAGCCCGAACAAACCACCACGGAACCCGCTCCCGCAGAAGAGACCAAGGACGAAGAGCCTGCTCCCGCTGAGGAGACCAAGGAAGAAGAACCTACCGAAGAGCCGGCTGACAACACCGAGTACGCTGTCGCCATGATCACCGACTACGGCGATATCACCGACCAGTCCTTCAACCAGACCACGTATGAAGCCTGCAAGGCGTTCTGCGAGGACAACGGCGTGGAGTTCAGCTACTTCAAGCCCGCCGGCGACAACACCGCTGACCGTGTCGCCATGATCGAAAAGGCTGTTGACGAAGGCTACAACGTCATCGTGATGCCGGGCTATGCATTCGGCGGCGCGATCGTCGAGGCTGCTCCGGAATTCCCCGATGTCAAGTTCATCGCGCTCGACGTTGCCAAGGGCGACCTGCTCGAGGCCGGTGTTGCCAAGGCTGGCGAAAGCTATGACTACAACCCCGACAACTGGGATCTCGAAAAGTATGTTGACATGAGCAATGTCTACTGCGCGATCTATCAGGAAGAGCTCTGCGGCTACATGGCCGGTTACGCTGCTGTCAAGCTGGGCTACAAGAGCCTCGGCTTCCTGGGCGGCATGGCTGTTCCCGCTGTTATCCGCTACGGCTACGGCTTCGTGCAGGGTGTTGACGCTGCGGCTGCCGATCTGGGCCTGTCCGACGTCACTGTGAAGTATGTCTACGGCGGCCAGTTCTTCGGCGACGCTGACATCACTGCTGTTATGGATACCTGGTATGCAGGCGGCACTGAGGTCGTCTTCGCCTGCGGCGGCGGCATCTACACCTCCGCTGTTGACGCTGCCAAGAAGGCGAACGGCAAGGTCATCGGCGTTGACGTTGACCAGGCTGGCGTTATCGCGAACTACGCGGGTGTTGACGGCCTGACCGTTACCTCCGCGATGAAGGGTCTGTACCCCGCTACTTACGACACGCTGAACGACGTCATCATCAACGGCAACTGGGCAAACTACGTTGGCAAGATCGCAACGCTGGGCCTCGTCTCCGCAGACGATCCCGAAGCGAACTACGTCCAGATCCCGATGGGCGAGGGCACACAGTGGTCCGACAGCTTCACGCAGGACGACTACAAGGCGATGGTCGCTGATATGTACAGCGGCAAGATCACCGTCAGCAACGACACCACCAAGGCCGCTTCCGACTTCGCTACTGTCATCACGGTCGATGATCAGGGCGCGATCAAGGGCTAATTCGTTCGAACTGACAATCAAGTCCTAATAAAAGGGGGACGGACAACAGTCCGTCCCCTCTTTCTATATCAGATATTTCCCATCAAGGAGGAATCGCCATGGGTAAGACCATCGGCATTTTAGGCGGCATGGGACCGCTTGCAACGGCGGATTTGTTCCGCAAGATCACGCTTCTGACAGATGCAGCCTGCGACAACGAGCACATCCGCGTCTATATCGATTCCAACGCTCGCATTCCAGACCGCACGGCAGCGATTTTGTCCGGCGGGCCGGATCCTGTGCCGGAAATGGCCTCGGCTCTGCGCTCGTTGGAGCGCTGCGGCGCGGACTGCGTTATCATGCCGTGCAACACCGCGCATTATTTCCTTCCCCGCCTGCAGGCCATGACAAGCCTGCCGTTTCTCAGTATGCTCGAGGCTACGGCGAAGACCTGCGCAAAGGATTTTCCCGGCCAGACCGCTGCAATCCTCGCAACGAAGGGCACGCTTGCAACCGGCCTTTATGAAAAGGCGCTGAATGCACAGGGCGTGCACTGTCTTGTGCCGGACGAAGGCGAGCAGGATGTGCTGATGCACCTGATCTACGATGTTGTGAAGGCATCCAAGCCGCTTGAACCGGAGCAGGGTGCATGGCAGGCGCTTCTGGACGGACTTCGCGCGCGCGGCGCGGACTATTTTATCCTCGGCTGCACGGAATTGCCTATTATCGCCGATGCTTTGCCGCAGCCCGGGCCATTCGTTGACCCGACGGCAGAACTTGCGAAGGCAGCTATCCGCATCTGCGGCTACAAAGTCAAGGGCGAATGAACCGGCAAACAGACAACAGGCTTCCCATCGAACGGGTTCGATGGGAAGCCTGTTTTTGCTGTGTATAAGCACCATATTACAGCGTGAGCGTATGGTATACGTCGCCGGAAAGCGTTTTCCACTGAAAAACGCCGTCTTCCAGCGTCAGATAGCCGCGTGCGGAGCCGTTTTTCGGAATGGAGACAGAGCCGGGGTTCAAATAGAGGTTTTCCTCGCCGAACGGCTCCCACGCGGGTACATGTGTATGGCCGTGCAGGAGAATATCGCCGGGGCAGAGCGGCGGCAGGTGCGCGGTGTTGTAGACGTGGCCGTGCGTGGCGTAGATCAGCCGGTTTCCAACCGGGAAGATGCTGTAATCGGCCAGAATCGGGAAGGATGTACCGATTTTACGGGAATCTTCGGCGAATTCACAGCTGCCCAACGGGGCGATGTGCGCATCGCCCCCTACATCCAAAGAGGTAACTGCTTGCGCTTCCGCCGTGCCGGTGGGGGATATCGTGTGTCTGCTGGTGAGCCTTACAGCTCACAGTTGCCGACGGTGCGGGGGAACGGGAGCACGTCACGGATGTTGGAAATGCCGGTCAGGTACATGACGCAGCGCTCAAAGCCGAGGCCGAAGCCCGCGTGGCGCGTGGAGCCATATTTGCGCAGGTCGAGATAGAACTGATAGTCCTTCTCCTTCAGGCCGCATTCCTGCATACGCTGCACGAGCGTGTCATAGTTGTCCTCACGCTGGCTGCCGCCGATGATCTCGCCGATGCCGGGCACAAGGCAGTCCATGGCCGCGACGGTCTTACCGTCGGGGTTCAGCTTCATGTAAAATGCCTTGATCTCCTTCGGGTAATCCGTGACGAAGACCGGGCGCTTGAAGATCTGCTCGGTGAGGTACCGCTCGTGCTCGGTCTGCAGATCGCAGCCCCAGAAGACCTTGTAATCGAACTTGTCGTTGTGCGCCTCAAGCAGCTTGACAGCCTCGGTATACGTCACATGGCCGAAATCGGAGGTCATGACGTGGTGCAGGCGGTCGATGAGGCCCTTGTCGACAAACTGGTTGAAGAATGCCATTTCCTCCGGCGCGTGCTCCAGCACGTAGGCGATGATGAACTTGATCATGTCCTCGGCGAGCTTCATGTCGTCGGTGAGATCGGCAAACGCGATCTCCGGCTCGATCATCCAGAACTCCGCCGCGTGGCGGGTCGTGTTGGAGTTTTCGGCGCGGAATGTCGGGCCGAAGGTATAGATGTTGCGGAACGCCTGCGCAAACGTCTCGCCGTTGAGCTGGCCGGAGACGGTCAGGTTCGTTTCCTTGCCGAAGAAGTCCTTGCTGTAGTCGATCTTGCCGTCCTCCGTGCGCGGCAGATTGTCAAGATCGAGCGTTGTGACCTGGAACATTTCGCCTGCGCCCTCGCAGTCGGAGCCGGTGATGAGCGGGGTGTGGACATAGACGAAATCGCGCTCCTGGAAGAATTTGTGGATGGCGTAGGCGATGAGGCTGCGGACGCGGAACACGGCCTGGAACGTGTTCGTGCGCGGACGCAGATGCGTCACGGTGCGCAGATACTCCATCGAATGGCGCTTGGGCTGGATGGGATAATCCGGCGTAGAGGGACCCTCGACGAAGACCTCGCTGGCCTGCAGCTCGAACGGCTGCTTCGCGTCCGGCGTCAGGACGAGCGTACCGGTGACGATGACGGCCGCGCCGATGTTCAGCTTGGAGATCTCGGTGAAATTCGCAAGCTCGGAGCCGTAGACGACCTGCACCTGCGAGAAAAACGTGCCGTCGGACAGGTTGATGAAGCCGAAGTTTTTGCTGGCGCGCAGATTGCGTACCCAGCCGCCGACCTTGATCTGCTTGCCGGCGTAGGCGTCAGTCTCTTTGAAAAGAGAACGGACAGAAATAAGCTGTTCCATAGTGATCGATCCTCTTTCGTATTTATGATGTTGCAAAACTTACAGAAGCAGGATGCCCGCGTCGCGGCAGGCGTCCGTCGTGGCCCTGTCCCAGATGCTCGACTGCACCTCGCCGATGTGGCAGGTGCCGATCATGAGCATACACAGGCGGCTCTGGCCGATGCCGCCGCCCATGGTCAGCGGCAGTTCCCCGTTCAGGAGCATTTTGTGGAACGGCAGGCTCCGCCGGTCGTCGCACCCGGCAAGCGTCAGCTGCCGGTCAAGCGATTTCTCGTCCACGCGGATGCCCATCGAGGAAATTTCAAACGCGCATTGCAGCACCGGGTTCCACATCAGGATATCGCCGTTGAGATCCCAGTCGTCATAGTCGGGCGCACGGCCGTCGTGCGGCTTGCCGGATTTCAGCTTGCCGCCGATCTGCATGAGGAACACGGTGTGGTGCTCGGCGCAGATGGCGTGCTCCCGCTCCTTGGGGGTCTTGTCCGGGTACATATCCTCCAATTCCTGCGTGGTGATGAAGAACACCTCGCGGTCAAGTTTTGTGTGCAGGCTCGGGAACGCGACGCCCAGCGCGTCGTTCGTCTCGCAGACGGCGCCGACGATATCGCGCACGGTGCGCTTTAAATAGTCGGTGTTCCGGTCCTCGCGGGCAATGACCTTTTCCCAGTCCCACTGGTCGACGTAGACGGAATGGAGGTTGTCGACCTCCTCGTCGCGGCGGATGGCGTTCATATCGGTAAACAGGCCCTTGCCGACGTTGAACTGATAGCGCTTCAGCGCCAGCCGCTTCCACTTCGCAAGCGAATGGACGACCTGCGCCTCGGCGTGTACGTCGGGGATGTCAAAACTGACCGGACGCTCGTAGCCGTTCAGGTTATCGTTCAGGCCGGAGGCCTCCTCCACGAACAGCGGCGCGGACACGCGGCGCAGATTGAGCGCGTTGGACAGATTCGTCTGGAAATTGCTCTTGATGAATTCGATCGCGCGCTGCAGCTCATAGACGGACAGTGGGGCGCGGTAGCCCTCAGGGATAAAGACCTTGCTCATGGGGAAGCCTCGCTTTCATATAGCGTTCAAAAATTTACAAAGTATTATACATCAAATTCCGTCTTCATGCAAGTGCAGCGCGGAAATATGCAAACTTTTTGCAGAAACAGAAAACATGGCGAAAATACAAAAAATGATTGACAAATCAAGGGGGTATCGGCTATAATACCACTTGTATGCTCCATGGGAGCAGCTAAATTCTTGACTCGCTGCGGCGGAGGCTGTACCGGCGTCCGCTGTTGAGCATATTTTTACAGGAGGTGTAGATTTCATGGCAACTGTTCGTACCTATCAGCCCAGAAAGCGTCACAGATCCAAGGTGCATGGCTTCAGAAAGAGAATGGCTACCGCCAACGGCCGCAAGGTCCTCGCCCGTCGCCGCGCCAAGGGCAGAGCAAAGCTCTCTGCGTAATCTGACGCGCCTACACCGCAGCACACATACAATTCGGGGTGAATGGAAGCAGTTCTGTTCGCCCCATCTGTTTATCAGCAGCTATTCAAAGGTGGGCGTTTATGCAGTTTTCTTCCTCGTTGAAGCTCAATCATATCTTCCGCCGTCTCTACCGCAAGGGAAGCAGCGCGGCCAACGGCTATCTCGTGCTCTACTGCCGGAAAAACGGTTCGCAGGCGAACCGCGTCGGTCTGACCGTCGGCGCGAAGCTGGCCCATGCCGTGCAGCGCAACCGGCTGCGCAGGCAGCTGCGTGAAATTTACCGGCTGCACGAGACTTCGTTTGCCCGTGGATATGATCTTGTCGTCGTCGCCCGGTCGCGCGCCATCGGCGCGGATTACGCGGCGCTGGAGCACGCCTATCTTTCGCTTGCCGCAAGGCTCGGCCTGCTGACGCAGAACACGCCGTGAAGCGCGTGCTCCTGTTTCTCATCCGCCTGTATCAGAAGTATCTCTCCCCCGGGCTTCCGCGCCGGTGCCGGTTCTCGCCGACCTGTTCGCAGTATGCGCTGGAGGCGATCACGAAATACGGCGCGGTGAAGGGCGGCTGGCTGGCGCTGAAGCGGCTGCTGCGGTGCAATCCCTTTTATAAGGGAGACTATTTTGACCCGGTGCCGTAGGGCAGCGTGGTTTTTCCCGTTGTCCGAACGCGTACCCCCATCACATTTGGAGGAACACAATGAAGAAAAAAGTCCTGATCTGGGTCCTTGCCGCCGTGCTTGTGCTGTCCATGGCCGGCTGCGCCGCCGGCGCTGTCAGCTCGAACGACAAATACGTGGGCATGGAGCCTACCGCAGCAGCTGAAGCTGCCGCCGCCGAGACGAAGGATACGACCAGCATTTCTGACCTGATCCGCGTCCCGTTCGGCTATCTGCTCGACTGGCTGTATACCTTCACCAACAGCTACGGTCTGGCGCTGATCCTGTTTTCGCTGATCGTCAAGCTGGTGCTGCTGCCGATGTCGGTCAAGAGCAAGAAGAGCATGCTCAAGATGTCCCGTCTGTCGCCGCAGGTCAAGGCCCTTGAGGCCAAATACGGCGACGACAAGCAGAAATACCAGATGGCTGTCCAGCAGATGTACAAGGAAGAAGGCGTGTCCATGGGCGGCGGCTGCCTGTGGTCGTTCATTCCGCTCCTCATCCTGCTGCCGCTTTACAACGTCATCCGTGAGCCGATCACGTACATGATGCACAACTCCCGCTCCATCTCCGAGGCCATCGTCGCCTTCCTGCAGGCCAGCGGCGAAAATCTCGGCAAAAACGCGTACTATGCCCAGCTGGCCGCCGCCGGTCATATCGGCGATTATGCGGACAAGCTCCGCGAAGTGCTCCAGAGCATTATGGGCTCGGATGTGAAGATCAATCTGCAGGCCATGAACTTCCAGTTCCTTGGCATTGATCTGGCCGCTATCCCCACGTTCCGCTTCTGGGACTGCGAGGGCTGGAGCGAGATCGGTCTGTTCCTGATCCCGGTCGTTTCTGCCGGTCTGCAGGCTGTGTCCATGTGGATCAGCCAGAAGATGAACAACCAGGTCGCCACGAACGCCGACGGCGAGCAGGATGTGGACGCCGCCAAGACCGCCAACCAGACCAACGCGACCATGATGCTCATGATGCCGCTCATGTCCCTCTGGATCGGCTTCTCCATGCCCGCCGCGATCTCCATCTACTGGATCGCGCAGGCCGTGTTCGGCGCTGTGCAGGATTATTTTCTGACGAAGCACTACCGCAAGGTCTATGACGAGGAAGACGCCGTCAAGCAGGAGATCGCCGCCAAGCGCCGCGCCGAGGAGGCCGAAAAGGAGCGCCAGCGCGCCCTGCGCCGCGAGCAGAACCCCGACGGCATCACCGACAACGTCAGCAAAAAGAAGATCCGTCAGCAGGAAAAGGAAGCCGCTGAAAAGGCGGCCAAAGCATACGAGGCCAGGAAGAACCCTGTGCAGGAATCCGAGGAAAAGAAGCCGCTTTCCGGCGACCCGGAGCGCCCGTACAGCCGCGGCCGCGCCTACGATCCTGCTCACTACGGCAGAAAGCGTCCTGCCGGCTCTGACGCAGAACAGACAGAGGAGTAATTATGGAGAAATTTATTACCGCAACCGGCAAAACGATCGATCTGGCCATCGCAGCGGCTCTGGAAGAGCTGCATATGGACCGTGACAGCGTTTCCGTTGAAGTTCTGGAAAACCCGAGATCCGGCTTCCTTGGCATCGGCGCACAGCCCGCGCGCGTCAAGGTCACCTACGAAGCGCCCGACGAGGCCCCCAAGCCCGCCCTGTCCTCCGCGTCGCGCAGCAAGCCGAAAAAGCCCGCTGAGTCCAAGCCCGCAGACGGCGCAAAGGTCATCGCGCCCGCCGCCCCGAAGGTCATCGCGCCTGCCGCGCCCGAAGCGCCCCGCCCGCAGGATACGCGTGCTGCCGCTCCCAAGGCGCTGCAGCAGCCGCGTCAGGACCGCGCGCCGAAGCAGCGCGGCCCCAGACCGGAACGCCGTGATAAAATAAGAGACTACCGTAATCAGAAGCCGCGCCAGCCGCAGCAGGCTGAAAAGCCCGCTGTCCCGGCAGAGCCGAAGGTCTATGCCCCCGCAGAGCCGGGCTCCAGGGAGGAGCGCATTGAGATCTTCATCAAGGGCCTTCTCGAGCACATGGGCTCCGATGCCGTGCCGCACGCCGTCAAGACCGGCGATGATACCTATCTGGTCGACCTCGTGGGCGAGAACCTCGGCATCCTCATCGGCCGCCGGGGCGAGACGCTCGACGCGATCCAGCATCTGACCAACTATGCCGTCAACCGCGGCCAGAACAAGCGCGTGCGCATCAACGTTGACGCCGAGAGCTACCGCCTCAAGCGCGAGCAGGCGCTGCAGCGCCTGGCCCAGAAGGTCGCAGGCAAGGTCACCCGCTACCGCCGGAACATCACGCTCGAGCCGATGAACGCCTATGAGCGCCATGTGATCCATGCCGCGCTGCAGGATCATCCCGACGTGACCACCTTCTCCACCGGCACCGAGCCGAACCGCCGCGTGGTCGTTTCGTACGACCGCACCAAGGCGTGATAAAAGGGGGCCATTCTCTTTCACAAAAGAG
>OHFE01000315.1_pt1 | contig 18674 bp, 17 predicted proteins | sample 1567471 | NCBI WGS metagenome assembly OHFE01 (sample SAMEA3879513, study PRJEB24766) | human gut metagenome | biome: human-associated habitat; feature: feces | place: USA | collected 1985/1987 | reverse complement strand
ATTTGTCGTACATTTCGACCAGCTTGAGCAGGTGCTCGTAGCGCTCCTTGGCGTTCTCCTCGTTCTTTGCGAACAGAACGGTTGCACGCTCCGGGAACTCGCGGGTCAGACGGCTGTAGCGGGCCTCGTTCATCAGGAACTCCTGATAGCCGCCGGCGGGAGCCTTGGAATCCAGCGTGAACTTCTTCTCCGCAGCCGGGTTGAAGCGGAACATATTCCAGTAGCCGCAGTCAACAGCTTTCTTCATTTCCTTCTGGCAGTTCTGCATACCGCCCTTGATGGAGTGCATCTCGCACGGTGCATAGCCGATGATGAGGGACGGGCCGTGGTAGGCCTCGGCCTCCTGAATGGCCTTCAGCGTCTGCGCAGCGTTTGCGCCCATGGCGACCTGCGCGACGTAGACATAGCCGTAGGACATGGCAATCTCCGCCAGAGACTTGGACTTGGTCTCCTTACCGGCAGCCGCAAACTGTGCGACCTGACCGATGTTGGAAGCCTTGGAAGCCTGTCCGCCGGTGTTGGAGTAGACCTCGGTATCGAAGACGAAGATGTTGACGTCTTCACCGGAGGCGAGAACATGGTCGACGCCGCCGAAGCCGATGTCGTAAGCCCAGCCGTCGCCGCCGAAGATCCAGACGGACTTCTTGCTGAGGTAATCCTTCTTGGACAGGATGTCTGCGCCAAGTGCGCAGGCGTCGCAGTCGCAGTACTTTTCGCCCTTGGCCTTGAGCTCGGCAGCATGCTCGGCAAACTGCGGGACCTGTGCCAGCTCGTCGACGGTCGCAACGTTCTCTTCCAGAGCCGCGACATACGCCTTGGTGGCGGCAGCGTTGGCTTCGAGATCGTTGACGGTGTCGAGGTACTTCTGTGCGGCGGACTTGAGGTCGGCGTTCGTCCATTCGACAGCGATCAGAGCCTTGGTCTTCTCAATCAGGCTGTCGCGGATGGCCTTCTGGCCGAGGTACATACCGAAGCCGTGCTCCGCGTTGTCCTCGAACAGGGAGTTGCACCATGCGGGGCCCTTGCCCTCTGCGTTTGTGCAGTACGGGTTGGTAGCGCCCGGGTTGCCCCAGATGGAGGAGCAGCCGGTGGCGTTGGAGATATACATCTTGTCGCCAAACAGCTGGGTGACGAGGCGTGCGTAGCTCGTCTCGGCGCAGCCTGCGCAGGAGCCGGAGAACTCAAGCAGCGGCTTGCGGAACTGGCTGCCCTTGACGTCGGCAGTCTGAAGCTCCTTCTTCTCGGAGACCTTGTTCACGCAGTAATCGAAAACGTCCTGCTGATCCAGCTGCGTTTCCTGCGGAACCATCTTGATGGCCTGTACCTTTTCGGGGCAGGCGCCGACGCAGACGCCGCAGCCCATGCAGTCGAGCGGAGAGATGGCCATGGTGAACTGATAAACGCCCTTGCCCTTACCGGCCTTGACCGGGACGATCTTGGCGGCTGCGGGTGCGTTCTTGGCTTCCTCATCGGTCAGAGCGACCGTGCGGATGGTGGCGTGCGGGCAGACATATGCGCAGTTGCCGCACTGGATGCACTTTGCAGAATCCCATTCCGGAACGGCAACGGCAACGCCGCGCTTTTCGTAAGCGGCAGCGCCCAGCTCGAACTGGCCGTCGACATGATCGACGAACGTGGAGACGGGCAGGGAATCGCCGTCCATCTTGTCGACCGGGAAGAGGATGTTCTTGACCTGCTTGACCAGTTCAGGCTTGCCCTCGAGGTTGTGCTGGGCGACAACGTCTTCTGCGTTGGCCCAGGCAGCGGGAACGTCGATCTTCACATAGGCGGTAGCGCCGGCGTCGATGGCCTTGTGGTTCATCTCGACGACGTCCATGCCCTTCTTGGAGTAGGACTGCGTGGCCTTTTCCTTCATATACTGGATGGCGTCCTCTTCCGGCAGGACCTTTGCCAGCGAGAAGAACGCGGACTGAAGGATGGTGTTGGTGCGCTTGCCCATGCCGATGGACTGCGCCAGATCGATGGCGTTGATGGTGTAGAGCTGAATGTTGTTCTTGGCAATGTAGCGCTTGGAAGCGGCATCCAGATGATGGGCCAGCTCTTCCGGCGTCCACTGACAGTTGATCATGAACACGCCGCCCGGCTTGACGTCACGGACAATGGGGAAGCCCTTCGTGATGTAGGACGGGTTGTGGCAGGCAACGAAGTCGGCCTTGTTGATGTAGTACGGGCTCTTGATGGGCTTGTCGCCGAAGCGCAGATGGCTGATGGTGACGCCGCCGGTCTTCTTGGAGTCGTACTGGAAGTAGGCCTGCACATACTTGTCGGTATGGTCGCCGATGATCTTAATGGAGTTCTTGTTCGCGCCGACGGTGCCGTCGCCGCCCAGACCCCAGAACTTGCACTCGATGGTGCCTTCCGCGGCGGTGTTCGGGCAGTTCTTGTCCTCTTCGAGGGACAGGTTCGTCACGTCGTCGACGATGCCGATGGTGAACTCGTGCTTCGGCTCATCCTTCTTCAGCTCGTTGTAAACGGCGAAGATGGAAGCAGGAGGCGTATCCTTGGAACCGAGGCCGTAGCGGCCGCCGATGATGGTCGCCTTGACGCCTGCGTTGGCCAGAGCGGTCACAACGTCCATGTACAAAGGCTCGCCCAGAGAGCCGGGCTCCTTCGTGCGGTCGAGGACTGCGATCTTCTTGGCGGTAGCCGGGATAGCCGCAACCAGCTTGTCTGCGCAGAACGGACGGTACAGGCGGACCTTGACCAGGCCGACTTTCTCGCCGTGCGCGTTCATGTAGTCGATGACTTCCTCAGCAACGTCGTTGATGGAACCCATCGCGATGATGACGCGGTCAGCGTCGGGAGCGCCGTAGTAGTTGAACAGCTGATAGTTCGTGCCGAGCTTCTCGTTGATCTTGCCCATGTACTTTTCGACGACTGCGGGCAGCTCGTCATAGTACCGGTTGCAGGCCTCACGGTGCTGGAAGAAGATATCGCCGTTTTCGTGGCAGCCGCGGGCAGCGGGATGCTCCGGGTTCAGCGCGTGCTGACGGAACTCCTCGACAGCCTTCATGTTGCACATTTCCTTGAGATCGGCGTAATCCCAGCAGGCGACCTTCTGGATCTCGTGGGAGGTACGGAAGCCGTCAAAGAAGTTCAGGAACGGAACCTTGCCCTCGATCGCGGCCAGATGTGCGACAGGGGACAGATCCATGACTTCCTGCGGGTTGGTCTCGCAGAGCATGGCGAAGCCGGTCTGACGGCAGGCCATGACGTCGGAATGATCGCCGAAGATGTTCAGCGCATGGGTCGAGACGGTACGAGCCGAGACGTGGAACACGCAGGGCAGCTGCTCCGCCGCGATCTTGTACATGTTCGGGATCATCAGCAGCAGACCCTGAGACGCCGTGTAGGTGGTCGTCAGAGCGCCTGCGCCGAGGGAGCCGTGAACCGTACCGGCCGCACCGGCCTCAGACTGCATCTCGGCAACCTTGACGCGGGTGCCGAAGATGTTCTTCAGACCTGCGGCAGACCACTGGTCGACAAAGTCCGCCATCGGGGAGGACGGCGTAATGGGATAAATACCGGCGACTTCGGTATACGCATAGGATACGTGAGCCGCGGCATTATTGCCGTCCATGGTTTTGAATTTACGAACCAAAACAATTACCTCCTAAAAGTAATTACATATTCATGCATAATGACTATATCACATTTTCTTGTCAATGTAAATCAAATTTGAGATAAGCTTTTTGGATTTGGCGGAAATCTTTCGAAAATCTGCCGCGCATTCCGGCAAGTTTTGAAAAACCTGTTGGTTTTTGACGCAAAATGCGCTATGATAGATGCGAAGAAAAAAGCGGAGGGATGCAGATGCTCAGTAAAGTGCTCTCGCTCGGCCTGTCCGGCGTCAACGGATACGAGGTGCAGACGGAATGCTACATCGGTACGGGGCTTCCGGCGTTCGATCTGGTCGGTCTGCCGGACGCGTCCGTCAAGGAGGCGCGCGAACGCGTGCGCGCCGCGATCAAAAACTGCGGCTTCCGGTTCCCGGTCAGCCGCATCATCGTGAACCTCGCTCCGGCGGGTACGAAGAAATCCGGCACGCTCTACGATCTGCCGATCCTCCTGTCTATTCTGGCTGCCTCCGAGCAGGTAAAGCTTCCGAAGAAACGCTGCGCGTTCCTCGGTGAGCTGAGTCTGGAGGGGGCGCTGCGCGCCGTTCCCGGCGTCCTGCCGATGGCGCTGGCCGCGAAGCGGCTCGGCTATGAGGAGCTGTACGTCCCGGAGGATAACGCGCGCGAGGCCACGCTGGCTGGCGGTCTGGCCGTCTACGGCGTAAAGGACATCCGGCAGCTGACCGCGCACCTGACCGGCCAGACGCCGATCGATCCCGCGCCCATCTGGCAGCCGGAGCACAAAACACAGCAGCTTTTGGACTTCAAGGATGTAAAAGGGCAGGAAAATGCAAAGCGCGCCCTTGAAATTGCGGCGGCAGGCGGGCATAATATCCTTCTGGTAGGCCCTCCCGGCTCCGGCAAGAGTATGCTCTCAAAGCGCCTGCCGTCCATCCTGCCCGATATGACGCGGCAGGAGCAGCTGGACGTCACGCAGATCTATTCCGTCATGGGTCTTCTGCGCCCGGATCATCCGCTCATCGAATCGCGTCCGTTCCGCAGCCCGCACCATACCGTCTCCGCAGCTGCACTGGCCGGAGGCGGGGCGAATGTCCGGCCCGGCGAGATTTCTCTCGCGCACAAGGGCGTGCTGTTCCTCGACGAGCTGCCGGAGTTCCGCCGGGACGCCATCGAATCCATGCGCCAGCCGCTTGAGGACGGACAGGTCACCATTTCACGGGTGCAGGGCTCGCAGACATTCCCGTGCGAGTTCATGCTGGTCTGCGCTATGAACCCCTGTCCCTGCGGTTGGTACGGCGACCCCAGCGGCCGGTGCACCTGCTCACAGGCAGCGGTCGACCGGTATTTAAGCCGCATTTCTGGCCCGATGCTCGACCGTGTGGACATGATCGTCGAGGTCAGCTCCGTCAAGTTTGACGAGCTGCGCTCCCGGTCAGAGGCGGAGCCGTCGTCCGCCATCAAGGCCAGAGTCGACGCGGCAAGAAGCATCCAGAACACACGCTACAGCGGCACGTCGACTCGCTGCAACGCCTATATGCAGCCCGCGCAGCTGCGCACGTTCTGCCAGCTGGACGAGGACTGCACCGCCCTTATGAAGCAGGCGTTCGACGCGCTCGGCATGACGGCCCGCAGCTATGACCGCGTGCTGAAGGTCGCAAGAACCATCGCCGATCTTGCCGGCAGCGACCAGATCCGCCCCGAACACATCGCCGAGGCTGTCCAGTACCGCTCCTTCCAGCTCGGCGGAGAAAACGCAAGATAATTTTATAAAACCAAATTCACTTTTATAGAATAGGACACATATCATGAAAGAACTTTTTTTACTGAAATTGGGCGAGATCGTCCTGAAGGGACAGAACCGCCGCGTCTTTGAGGATAAGCTCAAGACCGTCACCCGCCGCCGCATGGCGAAATTCGGCGAATTCAAGGTCAATATCGTCCAGTCGACGCTCTATGTCGAGCCGCTGACCGAGGACTGCGATCTGGACGGCGCGTGGGAGGCCTGCGGCACGATCTTCGGCGTGGCCCAGATGTGCCGCTGCCGTGCCTGCGAAAAAAATCTCGACGCCATGTTTAACGCCGTCTGCGAGTATCTGGGCGATGAGCTGTCCGCAGCCAAAAGCTTCAAGGTCGAATCCAAGCGCTCGGATAAGCGCTTCCCGCTGAACTCCATCCAGATCTCGCAGGAGATCGGCGGACGGCTGGCAGAGGAATTCCCGAACGTTCTGGTCGACGTCCACAACCCCGACTATACCGTCAATATCGAGGTCCGCGAGACGGCGGCCTACGTCCACGGCCCGTCCGTCCCCGGCGCAGGCGGCCTGCCGACGGGCACTGGCGGACGCGCGGCAGTCCTGCTCTCTGGCGGCATCGATTCCCCGGTCGCGGGTTACATGATCGCCAAGCGCGGCGTGGAGATCGAATGCATCCACTTCTTCTCGTACCCGTACACCTCGGAGCTTGCCAAGGAAAAGGTTCTGGAGCTGGCGCACATCATGACGAAGTTCTGCGGCCGCATGACCGTTGATATCGTCGGCTTTACCGAAATTCAGGAGGCCATCCGCGACCACTGCCGTGAGGAATACTTCACGATCATCATGCGCCGCTTTATGATGCGCATTGCAGAGGCCATCGGCCGCGACCACGGCGCGAAGTGCCTTGTCACCGGCGAAAATCTCGGTCAGGTCGCGTCCCAGACCATGGACGCCATGGCCGTGACCGGCGCGGTCGTCCATATGCCAATCTTCCATCCGCTCATCGGCATGGATAAGGAGGAGATCGTTACCGTCGCCCGCCGTATCGGGACGCTGGATACCTCCATTCTCCCGTATGAGGACTGCTGCACCGTCTTTACGCCCAAGCACCCGAAGACAAAGCCCGTTCTCGCGCAGGTCGAGGCCGAGGAACAGAAGCTGGACGTGGAGGGCCTGATCGCCCGCGCGATTGCCAACACGGAAAAGACCCAGATCCGGTATTATGAAGATGAACACAGGGGCTGAGGCCGTCGTCAAGCGCCTGAAGGAGCAGGAGCTGACGCTTGCTACGGCAGAATCCTGCACCGGCGGCCTGATCGGCAAGCTGCTGACTGATGTGCCGGGCGCGTCTGCCGTATATAAGGGCGGCGTGATAAGTTATGTAAATGAAATCAAGCACCGTCTGCTCGGCGTGGAGCAGGAGACGCTTGACGTCTGCACTGCCGTTTCCCGCGAAACAGCGCATGAAATGGCACGCGGCGCACGCGAACGCCTTATGACGGACTGCGCCGTGTCTGTAACGGGTCTTGCAGGGCCGGATGGGGACGGCACGGGCCGCCCGGTCGGCCTCGTCTACATCGCCGTCGACACGGCAGGATTCTCCTTCTGTAAGGAGCTGCACCTGTCCGGCGACCGCGCCCAGATCCGCGAACAGGCCGCCGACGCGGTCTTCCAGCTGATTCTGGATACGATTTGAGAAGAACAGCCGCGCGGGAGTGTTCCCACGCGGCTGTTCTTTTATTGACTGGTCAGCGCCGGACAGGCCGGAGCGTGATCGAATCCGTTACGGTGAGCCCGCACTCCGCCACAAATGCCTGATAAGGCGCAAATGTTTCGGGCTGGAAGAAGCAATCCGGGTCGTGCGCGTCGATCCCGGCGACGATCGTGCTGCCGCAGTCCTTTGCGATCTGGAAAAAGCGTGCGGAGGGGTACGCCCGGTTCGCGCGCAGCCCCAGCAGGTTCAGCTCCAGCGGAATATTCCGTTCCTTCGCAGCCAGACACAGCCGTTCCATTTCCCGCCGGTAGATCGATTCGGAGCCGGTAAACTGAATCAGATCCGGGTGCGCCAGATAGGTATACAGCCCGGTATCCAGTCCTGCAATGCATTGGTTTACATAAACTTTCAAAATCTCAGGATCATCCGTTGGCTCATAGACATAAACACCGTCGATCTCGTTGTGGATATAGTGCTGACCGAGCAGCAGATAGTCGACGGGATACTGCGTGATGCGCGCAAGCAGATCGTCAAAAAACCTGGGATAATACTCCGCCTCGTAGCCAATCAGAATCTCGATGCGGCCGGCGTATTCTGCCTTGAGCGTCAGAAGCGTCTGGATATAGTCGTTTAAATCCTCAGGGAACATATGAAAATAGGAAACATGGCCATCCGGGAACCGATATGGCGCATGCTCGGAAAAGCCGAGCGTTTGGAAGCCGTTTTTGATGGCGGATTCGATATATTCGCGCTCCGTACCGACCGTGTGATGGTTGCGGAACGTGTGCGTGTGATAATTGTGAAGCATGGCGCACCTCAAGTGTGATTTCCTGTCAGTATACCACGCGGCGCAGCCAAACACAATGGGGTTGTCACAAAACCGTGCTTTTCTGTATATTCTGGATTAGAAACCAGAGGAACAGAAAGGGGAGTGCGCCCATGGAAAAACAGTGGATGGGGCTCAATGCACTGCGGCCGGGAGAACGAGGTATCTTGCGTGAGATTTTGATGCCGGGCGAGGCCAAGGCGCGTATGGAGGAGCTGGGACTGCTGCCTGAAACGGAACTCAGCTGCCTGTATTGCGCGCCGCATATGTCGCCTGCGGCATATGCGGTTGGCGGAGCGGTATTTGCACTGCGGAAAAAGGATGCGGCGCAGATCGTTGTGGAGGCGGTCAGATGAGCCGGAACGAACCCGTGCTCCGCGCCATTGCGCTGGCCGGAAACCCGAACGTCGGCAAAAGCAGCATTTTCAACGCGCTGACCGGGCTGCATCAGCATACGGGAAACTGGCCGGGAAAGACGGTCGCGGTAGCACACGGCACATATTCCTATGCCGCGCAGGCATATGCCGTGACGGATCTTCCGGGCGCATACTCGCTGAAAACCGGGTCGGAGGAGGAACGCATTGCGGCGGAATATCTGCACGCGCATACAGACGCCTGTGTGATCGCCGTCTGTGACGCAACGTGCCTCGCCCGGAGCCTGTCGCTTGCGCTGCAGCTGATGCCGCGGTGTGAAAAGCTGATCGTCTGCGTCAATCTGATGGATGAAGCGCAGGCAAGAGGAATCCAGATCGATCTTCATGCGCTGCAAATCCTGCTGGGGGTTCCGGTCGTCGGTACATGTGCAAGCGACGCGAAGGATATCCGCCGTCTGCGGCAGACGATCCGCGATGTGATGGATGGCTACATCACGCTTACGCCGCACCTGCCGGAGCACTCTGCGCCTGCGGACTGCGTTCGCCATGCCCGGCAGCTTGCGGGGAAGGTCGTGCAATCAGGAGACAGCGGCAGGACACAGCGCAGTATCCGGATAGACCGGCTCCTGACGGGGAAATATACCGGTGCAGCCGTATTTATGATTCTGCTGGCCGTGCTGTTCTGGCTGACGCTGGAGGGCAGCAACGTTTTCTCCGTCTGGCTGCAAAGCGGTTTTGACTGGCTGCAGCGGGTTCTGCTCCAAGCCTGTTCGGGCTGGCCGCACTGGCTTGCGGATGCGCTGATCAGCGGTGTCTATGCAACGGCGGCGCGCGTCACCGCTGTGATGCTGCCGCCTGCGGCGATCTTCTTTTTCCTGTTTTCTGTCCTGGAGGACGCCGGATATCTGCCGCGTGCAGCCTTCCTGACTGACCACATTTTCGCCCGCTGCGGCACCTCCGGCCGCCAGGCACTGACGATGTGTATGGGTCTCGGATGCAATGCAGTTGGGGTAACGGGGTGCAGGATCATGCCGACGCGGGCGGAGAAGCTGACGGCGGTCTGTACGAACGCGATGATGCCGTGCAACGGACGGTTCCCGATGCTCCTGGCGATGGGAGCGGTTCTGCTGGGGCGCGAAAACAGTCTTCTGCTGGCGCTGGTATTGACGGCGGCGGTCTGTATGGGCGCGGGCGGAACGTTTCTGGTGTCTTCTCTGCTCAGCAAGAGGTTGAACAGGGAAACCGGTATGCCATTTGTATTGGAGATGTCCGCATATCGACGGCCGCAGCTGAAAAAAATTCTGAACGACGCAGTTTTGGGGAAGACACTGCATGTGCTTTCCCATGCCGTGATGGTTGCGGCACCGACGGGGCTGCTTTTATGGGCGCTTGGCGCGTGGCAGGTGAACGGGAAAAGCTTATTGCTGTGGATTTCCGGCGCACTGGATGGAGTGGGGCGGCTGTTGGGAATGAGCGGAGTGATTTTGACAGGCTTTTTATTTGCGCTGCCAGCCAACGAACTGGCGATTCCGGTCATTTTGATGCTGCTGACGCAGCAGAGTGTGCTTGGGGATGCACAGGGGGCTGAGGCTGCGGCACTTCTGGCTGCCAGTGGAATCACAGCGAAAACAGCGCTGTGTTGTCTGATTTTCTGTGTATTTCACTGGCCATGCAGCACAACGCTGCTTTCCATCAAGCGCGAAACGGGCAGTTTCCGGTGGACGCTTCTGGCGGCGGCAATCCCGACAATGATCGGCGTGCTGCTCTGTATGCTGGTTAACATAATTTTATAATGCTGCAAAAAAACCGGGCTGCAGATGCAGCCCGGGATTTTTTTGGTGACAAGTAAACTTACTTGACCTCGACCTCTGCGCCAGCTTCCTTGAGCTCGGCAGCGATCTTCTCGGCCTCGTCCTTGGAGACGCCTTCCTTGAGGTTCTTCGGAGCGCCGTCGACGAGTTCCTTAGCTTCCTTCAGGCCCAGGCCGGTCAGAGCACGGACGACCTTGATGACAGCGATCTTGTTGGCGCCAGCGGCCTTCAGGACGACATCGAACTCAGTCTTCTCTTCCTCAGCGGCAGCAGCACCGGCAGCGGGAGCGGCGACAGCAGCGGCAGCGGCGGAAACGCCGAATTCCTCTTCCAGAGCATGAACCAGCTCAGCCAGCTCAAGAACGGTGAGGGTCTTAACTTCTTCGATCATAGCAGTAATCTTTTCGGATGCCATTGTAGTTACCTCCAGTAAATTGTTCAGTAAAATGTTTCAGTCGAAATTTTATTGATTGATGGATTAAGCCTCTGCGGGAGCTTCTTCCGCAGGAGCGCCGCCCTTCTGCTCCAGAATCTGGTTCAGGACAACTGCCAGAGAGGAGATGGGCGCGAGGAATGTGCCGAGAACCTGTGCAACGAGTGCATTCTTGGAGGGCAGTTCGCCGAAGGACATGAGTTCTTCAACAGACAGAACCTTGCCTTCAACCATGCCGCCCTTGATCTTGACGACGTTCTTGTTTTTCTTTGCGAATTCGCAGACGACGCGAGCCGGTGCAATGGGATCGTCGGTGGTGGAAGCCATGGACGTGGTGCCGTTGAGAAGCTCATCGAACTCGGTGTAGCCGGCCTTATTGGCAGCGAACCGGGTCAGGGTGTTCTTGACGACAGCGTACTCGACTCCCGCAGCACGGAACTGATTGCGAAGCTCGGTATCCTGCGCGACGGTGATGCCCTTGTAGTCTACAAAAACAGCAGAAGTAGCGTTCTGAATTTTCTCAGACAGAGCATCAACGACGGTTTTCTTGCTTTCAAGTACCTTTGCGTTGGGCATGAATGTCACCTCTGAAAATAAAATGTCCTCACGCCAAAGACGTGAGGACACAGAAATGTTACCATTTATGCGGAACCTCGGCAGGAAGGGCGAACCCTGTTACGATAAACTATCTCCTGCTGTCTTTGGCAGCTTGTATATTATAGCAGAATCTGCGCGAATGTCAAGAGCTATTTTTTAGATCTTGGTGGTAGCAACCTTGATGCCGGGGCCCATGGTGCTGGCAACGGTGCAGCTTCTGATATACTGGCCCTTTGCAGCGGCCGGCTTTGCCTTGATAACAGCGCCCATGAGTGCGTTGAAGTTCTCAGCGAGCTTTTCGGGGCCGAAGGAAGCCTTGCCGATGGGGCAGTGGATGATGTTGGTCTTGTCGAGACGGTACTCGATCTTACCGGCTTTGATCTCCTTGACGGCGGCGGTGACGTTGGGGGTCACGGTGCCGGCCCTGGGGGAGGGCATGAGGCCCTTCGGGCCGAGAACCTTACCGAGACGACCGACGATACCCATCATATCCGGGGTAGCGACGACGACGTCGAAATCGAACCAGTTTTCCTTCTGAATCTTTTCAACGAGCTCCATGCCGCCTGCAAAGTCGGCGCCGGCCTCCTTGGCCTCGTCGAGCTTGGCGTCCTTGGCGAACACGAGAACCTTGCGGGTCTTGCCGGTGCCGTTCGGGAGAACGATCGCGCCGCGGACCTGCTGGTCAGCGTGACGGGAGTCAACGCCGAGCTTGATGTGGACTTCAACAGTCTCGTCGAACTTGGCGGAAGCGGTCTTTACAACAAGATCCATAGCAGCGGGAACTTCGTACTGCGTGGAGCGGTCGACCAGTTTCGCGCTGTCCTTATATTTTTTACCTCTAAACAATGTAATTTCCTCCTTAGTGGTGATTCGGAATGATTCCTCCCACATATTTATGAGGCTCGGCCTGTTGCCGATATACCTCGGTCAAGCTGTTATTGCGGTCAAACTCAGTCGACGACCACGATGCCCATGCTGCGGCAGGTACCTGCGACCTGGCTCATAGCGGCTTCGATGGTGTTTGCAGTCAGGTCGGGCATTTTGCGCTCGGCAATTTCCTTGACCTGTGCCTTGGTGATGGTGGCGACCTTGTCCTTGTTGGGCACGCCGGAACCCTTTTCGATGCCCAGAGCCTTCAGAATGAGGGTCGGGGTCGGGGGGGTCTTGGTGACGAAGGAGAAGGAACGGTCAGCGTAAACCGTGATAACGACCGGGATCTTAAAACCAGCCTGATCCTTGGTACGCTCGTTGAATTCCTTGATGAACTGAGAAATGTTGACGCCGTGCTGGCCGAGAGCCGGGCCGACAGGGGGCGACGCAGTTGCCTTTGCAGCGGGGATCTGCAGCTTGATATAGCCTGTTACTTTCTGTGCCATGATGAGCACCTCCTGAATAAATGTGGTGATACGCGCACGGGCGCGTATTTTTGGCGGGGGTCAAGCCCCTCCCACGTTCCGCGTTCCTGCGGGGTCAGTCGTTGACCAGCTCGACCTGATCGAGCTCCAGCTCGACCGGCGTTTCGCGCCCGAACATGGAGACGATGACGCGAACCTTGTTCTTTTCGATATCGATCTGGTCGACAGTTCCGATGAAGGAGGTCAGCGGGCCGTCGTTGATGCGGACGCTGTCGCCTTCAGAGTACGAAACCACGATCTCATGCTTTTCAATGCCCAGCTGCTGCACTTCCTCCTCCGTGAGGGGAGTCGGCTTCGTGCCGGAACCGACAAAGCCGGTCACGCCGCGGACATTTTTGACGATGTACCATGCCTCGTCGGACATGATCATCTTGATGAGAACGTAGCCCGGAAATACCTTGCGGTCGTACGTTTTCGGCCCGTTGTCGGTGATCTCGGTCACAGTTTCCATGGGGATGGAGACAATGTGGATCAGATCCTCGAGATGGCGGGTCTCAATGGTTTTCTCGATGGTAGCCTTGACGGTGTTTTCGTAGCCGGAATAGGTATGCACAACATACCATTTTGCTGCTTCCGCCATGCTTTAGCCTCTGACCAGGGTAATGATACCGTTGACGACGACGCCGCCTACAGCATCGAAGACCCAAATGCAAATGCCGACGATCAGTGTGCACACCAGAACGATGACGGTGTTGTTGACCATCTGGCTCTTTGTCGGCCATACGACTTTTTTCAGCTCGCTCTTCATTTCACGGAACCAGCGGCTGAGACGCTTGCCAGTGCGGGCAAAGAAGTTTTCCTTTTTCGCTTCTGCCATGATGTTCACCCTTTCTGCTTGTCCGATGTGTTACTTCGTCTCGCTGTGCACAGTCTGCTTTTTGCAGAATCTGCAATACTTTTTCAGTTCGATACGGTCGGGGTCGTTTTTCTTGTTCTTCATGGTGTTGTAGTTTCTCTGCTTGCATTCGTTGCATCTGAGCGTGATCTTAACTCGCATATTCGGCACCTCCTTAATACTTGCCTCCCTGCAAAACTGCGGCTATTGAAAATTTAGATGACGCCGAAACTACGTGGCGTCCCGCAGCTTGAAAAATGGGCGCAAAAAAAGAAAACCCCTTTTTCACAGGTAGAGCCATATTATCATAAAAAGCATTGCAGGTCAACAGGTTTTTTTCAAGAAAACAGGAAAATTTTCTCGCGAATTGCAGGAAGGCAAAAAATCTGCTATACTATAAAAAAACAGGAAACAGGGAGAGACTGCATGAAAATCATGGCGATCGACTACGGCGACGCACGCACCGGCGTGGCCATTTCAGACGCGCTTGGCTGGATGACCGGCCAGACGGCGGTGATCCACTCGTGGAAGCCGGAAAAGACGGCGGAGGAAGTGGCGCGGATGTTTAAAGCAAGCGGCGCGGAGCGGCTCGTGATGGGCTTCCCGCGCAATATGGACGGCACAGAGGGCCCGCGTGCCGCGCTCTACCGCGACTTTGCCGCGCTTCTGGAGCAGACAGTCGGGATAAAGCCCGTTTTGTGGGATGAACGCCGCACGACCATCGAGGCGCACCAGATCCTGAACGAAAGCAATTATCACGGCAAAAAACGCAAAAACACGGTCGACGCCGTGGCGGCCAGCCTGATTTTAGAGGGCTATCTGGCCTATCTTCGCAATCAGAAGGAGTAAAAGCAATGTTTACAGGCTATACCGACCAGACGGTCGACGTGTTCTGGGGCATCCGGTTCAACAATGACCGGGCGTGGTTCGCAGAGCACAAGCAGGAATTTCAGGACGCGGTCATGACGCCGACCAGAGCGCTGGCAGGGGAGCTCTACGACTGGTTTCAGGAGAACTATCCCGATCTGCACCTGAATGTCCACATTTCCCGCATTTACCGCGACGCGCGGCGGCTGTTCGGCCGCGGGCCGCTCAACGACCATATCTGGTTTTCGTTCCAGAACGCGATCGAGAACCGCGGTGAAGCGCCGTGCTTCTGGTTCCAGATCGGCGCGGACGGCTACGGCTGCGGCGCGGGCTGGTGGATGCCGGCAGCATCCGGCGTACAGCTGCGGCGGATTCTGGACAACGACCCGAAACGCGCCGAAAAGCTCCTGCGGCAGCTGGACGCGCAGCAGGAATATACGCTTTCCGGCCCCGCCTATGCAAGGCCGAAGGGCCATGCCGGGGAACCGGTTGGAAGACTTTATAATATGCGTTCGTTTTCCATCGAAAGTATGCACCCCTTCGACGAGCGCAGCAGCGGCCCGGAGCTGACAGACTGGGTCAAAGCAGGCTTTCAATTCCTTCTCCCATTTTACCAGCTCTTTGAGCAGGCATACGGCATGGCGGAGTAGAACACCGCCAGGACAAGGCCGGGCTCCTGCATGGTGCCCGGCCTTGCGGTGCCCGGCGAAGCGCTGCCGGTTCTGCTTTTGCGGCACGCTGTAGGACAAACCGCCGCATCTGCCTGTAAGAAAATCTTGCTATTTCGAGCCGAAACAGGTATAATGCAAACAACTGCCGCCTTTGGTGTGTGAATGAGCGGCAGAGGTGTGTGAAAAAACTCGCTCGAAAGGATGAAAAAAATGAGTCTTTCCTCTTCCGCTCCCTGGTTAAAATATTACGGCAATGTGCCGCAGCATCTGTCTTATCCGCAGAAGACCATCTATCAGATGGTCAAAGCCGCAGCAGAGCGCAATCCGAAGCTGCCTGCCTATGAATTCATGGGCAAAAAGACGACCTTCACGCCGCCGGAGCTGACGATCTCGTTCACCGGCGTCGGCATCGAGGGCGGCTGCCCTGCGGAAAAGGACAACGTAGGCTGCTATTACTTGAAAGACGGTACGTTTACGCTCGTGCCCGCGGAGAAGATCACAGCAAACAAGGAATTCTGCGACTGTGAATTCGCATGGCGCTTTGCAGGCGGCGCGCACGGTGTCAGCCTTGGCAAAATGCTGCCCGCCATCCCCGAAGAGGAGACGACGCACTATGAAAAGGCGGCTTTCACGGTCGAAAATGCCGCCGTCATCCCCTGCATGCAGGTGTTGGGGGCCTATCAGGTGACGTTCGAGCGCTGATTTTTGAAAAAGGGCTTGCATTTTTGCCCGCGCTTTGCTATACTGCGCAATCGGGAATGAGGTTCTCCCACGGCACTGCCGAAACCGCTTTTTTGAGCTGATGACTTCTGTGATTTTGAACGGTCACAGGGGGCATCAGCTTTTTTTGTGTCCGGAGGAGGAAATTTATGTTAACTTCACTCGCACTCGTCTTTTTGGTTGGCCTTGCGCTGGCCGCGCTGTGTCAGAAGCTGAAGCTGCCGCGCATCATCGGCATGCTGGCGACGGGCATCCTGCTGGGGCCGTGCGTGCTCAACGTGCTGGACGGCTCGATTTTGTCGATCTCAGCCGACCTGCGCAAGCTCGCGCTCGTTATTATCCTGCTCAAGGCGGGACTGTCGCTCGATTTGGGCGACCTCAAAAAGGTCGGCCGTCCGGCAATCCTGATGTCGTGCCTGCCCGCAACGTGCGAGATCATCGGCTATGTGCTGCTCGCGCCGTGCTTCCTTGGCATCACGCGCGCGGAGGCGGCGGTCATGGGCTCGGTGCTCGCGGCGGTGTCGCCCGCGGTCGTCGTGCCGCGCATGGTGCAGCTGATGGAAAGCGGCCGCGGAACGGACAAGAGCATCCCGCAGATGATCCTGGCCGGCGCATCGTGCGACGATATCTTCGTCATTGTGCTGTTTACAACGTTTCTGCACACGGCGCAGGGCGGCAGCGCCAACGCCGCGGACTTTTTGAGCATCCCTGCGTCGATCGTGCTCGGCGTTGCGCTGGGTGCGCTTGTCGGGTGGTTGCTCAGCCGCTTTTTCGAGACTGCCTATGCCCGAGCGCACTGCATCCGCAACAGCATGAAGGTCATCATCGTGCTGGGGGTCTCGCTGCTGCTCGTCGCGGCGGAGGGCTGGCTCGAGGGCATCGTGCCCGTGTCGGGTCTGCTCGCGGTCGTCAGCATGGCGTGCTTACTTAAGATGAAGTGCACGCCGTTCGTTGCCAAGCGGCTCTCTGAAAAATTCGGCAAGCTCTGGCTGGCGGCGGAGGTCATTTTGTTCGTCCTCGTCGGAGCGGCGGTCGATATCCGCTATATGGCGGGCGTGGGCCTTGCGGCGGTCGGCATGATCTTCTCGGCGCTCATTTTCCGCGCCGTGGGTGTGTGCCTTTGCCTTGTCAGAACGCCGCTCACGGCGATCACGGCGATCAGCAGAACCATCACGATATTCCCAAGCCGCTTTTTCTTCATTCGCTGTTTCTCCCCGCGAAACTGTTTTTACGTCTCTGTCATTGTGTACAAGGTGGATTTTCCCTGCTCCGCCCGGCTCACGGCCACGAGGGCGTAGAAGCCCTGTTCCGTCGCCATCACGTCTTCTTCCCCATCGAGAATGTGCCGGAACGCGCCATTCTCCGTCCGGAATTCCAACAGCCTGCTTACCAGCGTGTTCCCGCTCTTGACGAACCGGGAGTCGGTCAGGCTGACGCCCAGCTCCGTCAGCGCCACGATCACCTGGGCAATGGACTCGCTGCTCTCCGAATCGTAGGCGACAAAGCCGCCGTTTTCTTCCTGCTGCTGAGACAGAACAGTCAGTCCCCGCTCCACCGCGTCCGCCACATCCTGCCGGTCGCGGTATTTGGCCAGCGCCTGCAGCGCCATGGCCGTGATGTCCGTCTCCGCGTCGCCCCCCGCGAACGACCATCCGCCGTCGGGAAGCTCCGCGTTCAGAATGTAGTCAACGTACCCGTCTCGCGTGGCCTGCGTGGTTCCGGCGGTGTTTTCCGGGATGTCATACGCCCCGCTGTCCAGCGCCAGCAGCGCGAAAATGGGGCCGTTGATCCCCTGAAATACCGTCTGATCAAAGTCCGCCAGAGGAACCAGCAGGTTGAATCCGCCAACGTCCGTGGCATCCTTCCCCAGCGCCGTCCACGCCAGAATCACACGGGAATACTCCGTGTACTTTTTCGCGTGGAGCACGCCGCCGTGTTCCGCCGTGTAGGCAGCCACGTTTTCGCCATAAACTTCAAAATATTCCTTCGGTACCGCAACGCCGGAGCGCGCCAGCCCGAATACGGCCCACTCGCCCCCCACGGAGCCGTAGGTTGGCTGCGGGATCTGCTCCATCAGCCATTGGGCAGTCTGTGTCAGTTCCTCGTCCGTTACCGTACTTTGCCCCGCGGCCGTCCGGGTTTCCACAGCCGCGGTCGTTTCGGCAGTCTCCGTCTGCGGCTTGTCTGCGGCACAGCCGCAGACAGACAGCGCCAAGATAAGCGCCAGCAAAAGGGCGATCCATTTTTGATTCATAATCTATGCTCCTATTCTTTGGGAAGTCCTGTGTCCCCGACTGCGATCTGATCTGCGCTTCCCGAATCTTCCGTTTCCTTCGGGGCAGCCGCCGGGAACTCCTTCAGAGTTCCCGCGGCATACTGGAGAATCAGCACGGCGTCGCTGCTGTCAATGACGCCGTCGCCGCTGACATCCGCCGCCTTCAGGGAAAGCGCCCTGTCAATGCGCTTTGCCTCATAGTCCAGAATCATCTGGGCGTCGGCCTTATCGACCTTACCGTCGCCGTTGACGTCGCCGAGAAGTCCATCGCCCACGGTCAGATTCAGCGTGACAGCAGGTACCATCGTCTCAACGCCGGAGGTCATCTCCGTTCCGTTTTCTTCATTATGGTACATGACATACGGGAAGGAAATGGCAAACTCCCCGTCGCCGCCGTCCAGCGGGTCAGTCTTATACGTCACGTAGGCCGTAACGTCTCTCGTCTTTCCGTTGGCATAGACCGCGGTGACGACCATTCCGGCAGGGTCGAAGGTCTCCCCTTCCGCGTATGCCGTCTTTGTCGGCTGCTGGGTGATCTCAAGCCGCTCAATGGCACTTCCGTAGGCCATCAGCCGCGCCGAGTCGTTCTTGAAGTAGACCGTGCCGTATTCGTCGGCGATGGGACTGCAAATGGCATACTGCGCCTGATCGCCGGTGGGGGTGAACAGCGCATAGGCCGTCGTGCGGCCTCCCTCGGTGGTGACGTAATCCGGGGTCGTCTGTCCGGCTCTGTCCCGCAGAACCCGCAGCTTGCCGGGGGTCATGTTGTCGAAGAAATAGACG
>OHFE01000294.1_pt1 | contig 19761 bp, 14 predicted proteins | sample 1567471 | NCBI WGS metagenome assembly OHFE01 (sample SAMEA3879513, study PRJEB24766) | human gut metagenome | biome: human-associated habitat; feature: feces | place: USA | collected 1985/1987 | reverse complement strand
TGCCGAATAAGCCGTAGAGAACTTTAACCGATTGAAAAAAGAAATGAAAAAGCTGATTGTTTTATTAGTAATGATGTGCAGTCTGGCACCCGTATTGTGGGCAGCGGACGGATGCAACCAACGTTTGTCGCCTGCTGAGTTCCGTGCCAGACAAAAAGCATATATCACAGAAAAAGCCGGATTGACCAAGGAAGAGGCAGCCAGGTTCTTTCCTCTTTATTTTGAATTGCAGGACAAGAAAAAAGAGCAGAATGACAAGGCGTGGAGTCTGATTCGTCAGGGAAAGGACGAAAAGACCACCGAAGCCCAATATGATGTGATTATGGAAGGCGTGTACGATGCCCGTATCGCTGCCGACCGTTTGGACAAGACTTATTTTGCGAAGTTCAAGAAGATATTGTCTGCCAAGAAACTTTATCTGGTGCAGAAAGCCGAGATGCGTTTTCACCGGGAATTGCTGAAAGGGATGCGGCATAATGACAACAAAGATAAGGCGTCGAAACCCCAGTCGGGCAAGAAATGAAAAAGGATATATGTCCGGATTGAAAATTGTGCGGGTGCGTCAAAACTAAAATGACTGTTCTGAACAGTTACAGGTTGTAACTGTTCCTTTAAAAGGAGAGTGTGTCCAAATACACTTGATGATTTCTTTCGGACGCGGAATTACACGGATTTATTTTATCTTTTTCCGTGAAATCCATGTAATTCCGTGCCTGAAAAGAAACAGATAGTAAGTGAATTTCAGTTTCCTTTCTTTTCCAATGCTTTGGCTTCTTCCCATAATTTATCCATTTCTTCCAGCGTCATGTCGTGCAGGTTTCTGCCTTCCTTGATGCTATGTGCTTCCACATAGTTGAAGCGGCGGATAAACTTCTGGTTGGTATGCTCCAGTGCATTGTCCGGATTTATTTTATACAGGCGTGCGGCATTGATAAGGCTGAACATTACGTCACCGAATTCTTCTTCTGCTTTCTGCTTGTCCATGCGGGCCACTTCGGCTTGGAATTCTCCGATTTCTTCTTTTACTTTATCCCACACCTGTTCCCGTTCTTCCCAGTCGAAACCCACGTTGCGGGCTTTGTCCTGAATGCGGTATGCCTTGATGAGTGAGGGCAGGGCGGCGGGCACACCGCTCAACACCGTTTTGTTGCCCCCTTTTTCCTTGAGTTTCAACTGTTCCCAGTTTTCGGATACCTGTCCGGCAGTCTCCGCTTTCACATCACCGAATACGTGGGGATGGCGGAAGATAAGCTTTTCACATAAGCGGTCGCATACATCCTTTATGTCGAAATCGCCGGTTTCCGAACCTATCTTGGCATAGAAAGCCACGTGGAGCAGCACGTCTCCCAACTCTTTGCAGATGTCCTGCTTGTCGTCGCGCATCAGGGCATCGCATAGTTCATAAGTCTCTTCAATGGTATTGGGACGCAGGCTTTCGTTGGTCTGCTTCTTGTCCCAGGGACATTTCACACGCAGTTCGTCGAGTATGTCGAGGAAGCGGCCGAAGGCTTCCATCTGTTCCTTTCTTGTATGTTGCATGAGTTATTTTTTTAATTAAACATTATTGACGCAAAGATACTGTTTTTCTTCCATTCCTCATACGAAATCAGCAGACCTACCACTTCCGAGTAGTTTTTCCGTCCGCTTTCTATCTTGTTTCCTTTCAGGTATAAGTCGTATATCCGGTCCTGAATGCGGCCGATTACAGGATTGTACTTCTTCATCCAGTACTCGCTGTTCTTCTTTGCCAGTCCGATAATCTCCGGACGTATGCGCCGGAAGAGCTGCGCGTATCCCTCTTCAGCCATGAGCCGGCGGGCGTTGTTCAGGACATGCGGCAGTACGGAAAGGTAACCGCTGAAGCGGATGGCCTGCACTTGCGAGTGTGTACATACCTGATAGGCATAGAAATTGGCTTCCGCCTCGCTGGTGATACCCAATAAGTGGGCAAACTCGTGGGCGTAAGTAGCCGGATATTGCGAGGGGAGCAAGTCACCGTTCAGGGTGAACTCGCAGAAGAAAGGTCCCATGCTGCCGGTGACGCCTACCATGGAAATCAGTGGGGTGAATAGCATCGTCTTTGCGCGGGGCGTTTGATGGAAGGGGCGGTGAACGCCTAAGGAGTCACCGATTTGATTATAGACCCGTACGCTTTCACGGCAGACCAGCTCTTTTTCGACCGACGTAATATCGGTGTAAGAGCTGTTCAGATTCTCGATGTAGCCGTCCGTAAAACTCCGAAAGTTATCAGGAGTATAGGCTGTGTAAGGAATGTGCGTCCGCTCGTAAAAGTTTTTTTGCGAGTAATTCAGTCCCCATGCCAGATAGAACCATACGTACACCCATAGAAGATACTTTACATCTTTCAGCAGGATACGGTTCCATTTCTGTTTGCGGATGCAGCGTGCGTAAACAGGGTAGAGAAGTACGCCGGCGATACTTAGCGCAATGAACAGGTCGCCGATGGCGAAAGGTACAAGCCGGGAGAAGGACGAAAGTGCCCGGGCGATGGACGGGTATACGTACATGGCGTAGGCATCTCCCAAACCGGGCACTGTCTGCACGCACAATACGAGCAACAAAAAAAATATCAAAAGTAATGAATTGCCTCTGAATCTCACTCCTGCTGTTGTTATGCTACGCTTCATTCTATTCTTCTTTTTGGGGCCCGTGCCGGTTTCCTGCTTTCGGTGCTGTCGTTTCTCCCTTTGGGAACGGGAGTTTCAAGCGGTGGATACTCCGGTTTCCTTACGTGGAAACTGCTGTTCCCTTGCGTGGAAACTGCTGTTTCCTTACGTAGACACTGTCGTTTCCCTGCGTGTATACTCCTGTTTCCTTGCGTGGAAACTTCCGGTTTCGGTAGCCGAAGCCGAAGCGGCACCGGGTGCTTGTTACGGCAACTCCGTATAAAATCATCATTTGTAAAGCAAAGGTATGTAATTCTTTTCATTGCTTTTGCCGGATAAAGCTATTAATTTATTAATTTTGCGCCCATTATAACAAAATATAGATTTTAGAAACATGGAATTAGCAAGTAAGTACAATCCCGCTGACGTAGAGGGAAAGTGGTACCAGTATTGGTTAGACCACAAATTATTCAGTTCTAAACCCGATGGTCGTGAGCCCTACACCATCGTCATTCCGCCCCCTAACGTCACCGGTGTGCTCCACATGGGACACATGCTTAATAATACCATCCAAGATATCCTTGTACGCCGTGCCCGTATGGAAGGCAAGAACGCCTGCTGGGTTCCGGGTACGGACCATGCTTCCATTGCCACCGAAGCCAAGGTTGTGAACAAGCTTGCCGCACAGGGCATCAAGAAAACAGACCTTACCCGCGACGAATTCCTGAAGCATGCCTGGGAATGGACGGACGAGCACGGTGGCATCATCCTGAAACAGCTCCGTAAGCTGGGCGCTTCCTGCGATTGGGACCGCACTGCCTTCACCATGGATGAGAAACGCAGTGAAAGCGTGCTCAAGGTTTTTGTTGACTTGTATAACAAAGGTCTGATTTATCGTGGTGTCCGCATGGTGAACTGGGACCCTAAGGCACTGACCGCACTTAGTGACGAGGAAGTAATCTACAAAGAAGAGCATAGCAAACTGTATTACCTGCGTTATTACGTAGCTGATGACGACATGAGCGGTGAAACAGGAGCTGAAGGTGAAATCGTACACCGCGACGCACAGGGCCGCCGTTATGCCGTAGTAGCTACTACTCGTCCGGAAACCATCATGGGTGATACAGCGATGTGCATCAACCCGGCAGACCCGAAGAACCAGTGGCTGAAAGGTAAGAAAGTTATCGTTCCGCTGGTAGGACGTGTGATTCCAGTTATTGAAGACAGCTATGTAGACATTGAATTCGGTACTGGTTGTTTGAAAGTTACTCCGGCACACGACGTGAACGACTACATGCTGGGCGAGAAATACGGGCTGGAGACCATCGACATCTTCAACGACGACGGCACGATCAACGACAAGGTAGGGCTTTATGCCGGTATGGAGCGCTTCGCCCTGCGCAAACAGATCGAAAAGGATCTCGACGCGGCCGGCCTGTTGGAGAAAACCGAAGACTACACCAATAACGTGGGTTATTCCGAACGTACCGGCGTAGCGATCGAACCCAAGCTCTCGATGCAGTGGTTCCTCTCGATGGAGAAGCTCGCCGGACCGGCGACGCGGGCCGTTCTGGAGGACGAAATCAAGCTCGTTCCCGAAAAATACAAGAACACCTACCGTCACTGGATGGAGAATATCAAGGACTGGTGCATCTCGCGCCAGCTCTGGTGGGGCCAGCGCATTCCGGCCTGGTATCTGCCCCAAGGCGGCTACGTAGTGGCCCTCAACGCAGACGAGGCACTGGAGAAAGCCCGGGCCAAGAGCGGCGACGCCTCGCTGACGCTCGCCGATCTGCGGCAGGACGAGGACGTGCTCGACACCTGGTTCTCGTCGTGGCTGTGGCCCATCTCGGTATTCGACGGCATCCGCCGCCCGAATAACAAAGACATCGAATACTACTATCCGACCAACGATCTGGTAACCGGTCCCGACATCATCTTCTTCTGGGTGGCCCGCATGATCATGGCCGGTTACGAATACCGGGGTGAGAAGCCTTTCGGTCACGTCTATTTCACGGGGATCGTGCGCGATAAAATCGGCCGCAAGATGTCCAAACAGCTCGGCAACTCGCCCGATCCGCTCGACCTGATCGCCCAGTTCGGCGCCGACGGCATGCGCGTAGCGATGCTGTTGAGCTCCTCAGCGGGCAACGACGTAATGTTCGACGAGGCTCTCTGCGAACAGGGACGCAATTTCGGCAACAAAATCTGGAATGCCTACCGACTGGTCAACGGCTGGACGATCGACGACACCCTGGCACAAAGCGAAAACAACCGCCTGGCAATCGAATGGTTCCGTCAAGCGCTCGCCAAGACGCTGCGTCAGGTCGAATCGGACTTCGCCTCCTATCGTATCTCGGAAGCCTTCATGAATCTGTATAAACTCTTCTGGGACGACTTCAGCGGCTGGTACCTCGAAATGATCAAACCGGCCTACCAATGCCCGATCGACCGGCCGACACTGGAAGCCACGTGCGGTTTCTTCGACGACCTGCTGCGTCTGCTACACCCCTTCATGCCGTTCGTCACCGAAGAGATCTGGCAGGACCTGGCACCCCGCAAGGCAGGCGAGTCGATCATGGTCCAGCGCATGCCCGAAGCACGGGAGATAGACGAGGCGCTGCTGGGCCGGTTCGAACTGACGAAAGAGGTCGTAACGGCCGTCCGCAACGTCCGCAAGCAGAAAAACATTCCGCAGAAAGACCCCCTGACGCTCCGGGTGATCGCCGACGAGAACTACCCGGCGGAATACGCTCCCGTCCTGCAGAAAATGGGCAACCTCTCGCAGATCGAAACCACCCGGGAGAAAGATCCTTCGGCCGTCGGATTCCTCGTAAAGACCACGCAATACTTCGTACCGATGGAGGGCATGATCGACATCGAGGCCGAACGCAAAAAACTCGCAGGCGAACTGGAATACCTCGAAGGATTCCTCGCCAGCGTGCAAAAAAAGCTCTCGAACGAAAGATTCGTTTCGTCGGCTCCCGAGAAAGTCGTGGCCAACGAACGGACCAAACAGGCTGACGCCGAAGCCAAGATCGCCGCGCTTCGGGAACAACTGGCGGCCTTGAAATAACTCATCACGAAACATTCAACTCCTCTCTCCGGCTTACAACAGCAGAGAGAGGAGTTTATACCCGACTATGCCGGAAATCACCATCTATACCGACGGCTCGGCCCTGGGCAATCCCGGTCCGGGTGGTTACGGAGCGGTCCTGATATCGGGACGGTTCCGCAAGGAGGTGTCGCAGGGTTACCGCCTGACGACCAACAACCGCATGGAGCTGCTGGCCGTCTGCGTAGCCCTCGAAATGCTGAAATTCGAAGGCAGCGACGTGACGATCTACTCCGATTCGAAATACGTGGTCGATGCCGTGGAGAAACGCTGGGTATTCGGCTGGGAGAAGAAAGGGTTCGCCGGCAAGAAGAACCCCGATCTATGGTCCCGCTTCCTGCGCTCCTACCGCCGTCACAAGGTCCGTTTCGTCTGGGTCAAGGGCCACGCCGAAACAGTCGAGAACAACCGCTGCGACCAACTGGCCGTAGCCGCAGCCAACGACAGGGCGCACCTGCTGGAAGATACCGGGTATGTTCCGGGCAGTGGAGAGTAAGCCATATAAAGAGAATAAAAAGCCCCGAAACACGACGAAATGTCCCGAGACTTTTTAAAAAACTATCCGGTCACACGGCCGCCCGAACTCGGGACGGCATTGCCCTACTCACCTCCTGCTCCTATCTCTACTTAACTTACTTCCGCACGTAAGCTCGCTCGATTTCGGCAATATAGACCTCGTGATAATCGTGCTGGGGATACCATTTCGTATCGCAACTGCGATCGACGAACCCTTCGGGCCGGATTCTTCCGACATAGAGCTTGCGGCATTGCAGGATCAGGCGTGCTTCGGCCGGCGCGGGCACTCCGTCGTCCGTACAGGCGACCGTCAGTCCGGCATTGCGGATCTTATCCTCCGTACGGCCGGTACGACTGCCGCAGTATTCGAGAGCCGCACGATATTCGGGCGAGAAAAACGAGAGGGTCGCCCTCTCCTCCCGATCGACGAACTCCCGCGTATAACGCTGCGGACGTATCACGAACTGCGCCACGGGGCGTCCCCAGATGAACCCGATCAAACCCCAACTGGCGGTCATCGTATTGCAACTTTCTCTGTTCCCGGCCGTGACGAGCATCCACTCCCGGCCGATGGCCCGGATAAAATTATCGGTAATTTCAGCCGGATCGATCTGTTTGAAATTTTCCATGGTCTATTGTTCCTTTTTATGACTCTATCCTGTTACAAAAATAACATTCTTTCCCCAAAATCGGACAACCGGATTGCATATCCTGATTAAATTGCTATATTTGCCCCTACTTTACTCCGAAACAATAACCGATCCGGAATTTATGTTCAAAACATACATGCGGCTGCTGGGATTCGTCAGCCCGATCTCCAAATACGCCGTCCCCTACTTCTTTTACGCGCTGCTGTACGCCCTGTTCAACACGCTCACCTACGCCATGATCCTCCCGATCATGAACACGCTGTTCGACGACAAGAACTCCTACGTTTTCCAACCCGTTTACGACTTTCCCATGCACGGGCTCTCGTTCTCGGACATCGACGCCTCGCAGATGTTGAGCTACGTCTATACGCAACTGTTCGGGACGAATTTCACGATGTCGAAAATGCTCCTCCTGCTCGCCTGCGGTACGATCGTAATGAACCTGTTGAGCAATTTCTTCCGCTACATGAGCGCCTGGACGGTCGAAAACATGCGTGTCAGGTCGCTGCAACGCATGCGCAACGATCTGTTCAACAAAATCATGGGGATGAACGCCGGATATTTCAGCGATCAGCGCAAGGGCGATCTCATGTCGCGCATCACACAGGACGTCATGGTGGTCCAGTACTGCATCACCAATACGCTGCAAGTCGCCTTCCGCGATCCGCTGCTTATTATCGGTTACGTGATCTACATGCTCCTCGTATCGTGGCAGTTGTCCCTGTTCGCCATCCTGTTCCTGCCCGTAGTGGCGCTCATCATCGGACGGATCGTCAAAAAACTGCGCCACCCGGCCCTCAAAGGGCAGGAACGCATGGGCGACATGGTAAGCGTGCTCGACGAATCGCTTTCGGGCATCAAGGTCATCAAAAGCTACAACGCCACCGACTATATCCGCCGCAAGTTCTCCGAGTTCAACGCCGAATTTTCGCGCCTGATGCTCTCGATGGCCCGCCGCCAGCAACTAGCCTCGCCGATGAGCGAATTCCTCGGCCTGACGGCCGTCGCGGTACTGATCGTCTTCGGCGGTTCGCTCGTCATGAACGGATCGCTTTCGGCCGGCGGATTCGTCGGCTTCATCGCCGTATTCTCGCAGATCACCCGCCCCGTGCGCTCGTTCATCGACCAGTTCGCCAACATCAATCAGGGTATCGCCGCAGGCGAGCGCATCTTCGACGTGCTCGATTCCGAACCGGAAATCCAGGACAAGCCCGACGCCAAGACGTTGGACGGCCTGCACGAGAAGATCGAATTCCGCAATGTACACTTCTCCTACGACGGCAGCCGGGAGGTGATCGACGGCATCTCGTTCGACATCCGGCGAGGAGAAACAGTGGCTCTGGTCGGTCCTTCGGGCGGCGGCAAATCGACCCTCAGCGAGCTGATCCCCCGCTTCTACGACACTACGGGCGGCGACATCCTGATCGACGGGGTTTCGATCCGCGACTACACGCAGGAGAGCCTGCGTGCCCACATGAGCATCGTTGCGCAAGATACCGTGCTGTTCAACGACACCATCGAAAACAACATCGCCATGGGACGCCGGGGAGCGACGCACGAAGAGATCGTCGCTGCGGCCAAAATCGCCAACGCCCACGACTTCATCATGGAGTGTCCGTCGGGCTACGACACCAACATCGGCGACCGGGGCGCCAAACTCTCGGGCGGTCAGCGCCAGCGCCTGAGCATCGCCCGAGCCGTACTCAAGAATCCCGAAATCCTGATCCTCGACGAAGCGACTTCGGCCCTCGACACCGAGAGCGAAAAACTTGTGCAGGACGCCCTTAACTCCCTGTTGCAAGGCCGCACATCGATCGTGATCGCCCACCGCCTCTCGACCATCCACAACGCCGACAAAATCATCGTCATCGAACGGGGTCGGATCGCGGAACAGGGCACACACTCGGAGTTGATGGCCAAAAACGGCATCTACGCCAAGTTGATCGAGATGCAGAGCTTCGACTAAAAGCCGATTCCCATGACCGAAAAGGAGAAAATGCAGGCCGGGGAGTGGTTTTCCCCAAATGACGAGGAACTCGTACGCGATCGTGCCAGGGCCCGCCACCTCACCCATCGGCTCAACGTCGCGCTCAAAGACAAGGACGCGACCTATCTGGCAACGCTCCGGGAACTCTGTCCGAGGGTCGAAGCCATGATCCGCGCCCCTTTCCACTGCGATTACGGATACAATATCTCCATCGGCAAAGGGTCCTACGTCAATTTCAACTGCGTTTTTCTCGACCTCGGGCCGATTCGCCTGGGACAACGCTGCCTGATAGGTCCCGGCGTACAACTTCTGACGGCCGTGCATCCGATGAACGCTGCGGAACGGGCTACGGGCAAAGAAAAGGGAGCGGGCATCGAAATCGGCGACGACTGCTGGCTGGGCGGCGGCGTGATCGTCTGTCCGGGCGTCAAGATAGGCTGCCGCTGCGTCATCGGCGCCGGCAGCGTGGTCACGCATGACATTCCCGACGATTCGGTCGCTGCCGGCAACCCGGCCCGCGTTATCCGCACCGCAACCGACGAATAAATCCACTACTTCCAAAAATCTTTCGAGGAAATCGTGCAACGGCTTCCTCCACAACTCGTTGCCCCTCGATAAAAAACTGTTTCCGGGGATTTATTTATTCATATTTTTTCGTAACTTTGCATGTTGGTAAAATCCGCCGCCGGCTTCCCGCACGAAACAGGCGGCACACAGCGAATTCCGGCGCTGCCGAATACGACAAAGACAGGTAACAGCTCCGCATTCGGGGCTGTCCGGCGGAATCGGGCCGGATCGGATTCTGCCAGCCCATGAAAACGACGATTGAAAACAACAGGATATGAAGTTCAAAGAATATAAAGGCCTCGATCTGCCGGGGTTGGCCGCCGACGTACTGAAAGAGTGGGACGCACAGGACACGTTCCACAAAAGCATCTCCACCCGCGAGGGTCATCCCACCTTCGTCTTTTACGAAGGACCTCCCTCAGCCAACGGCACGCCGGGCATCCATCACGTCATGGCCCGCACGATCAAGGATATCTTCTGCCGTTACAAGACGCAGCAAGGTTACCTCGTTCACCGCAAGGCCGGATGGGACACGCACGGACTGCCTGTAGAGTTAGGCGTCGAAAAGAAACTCGGCATCACCAAGGAGGACATCGGGCGCACAATCTCCATAGAGGAGTACAACCGCGCCTGCCGCGAGGCGGTGATGGAGTACACGGGCCTGTGGGAAGAACTCACGCGCAAAATGGGTTATTGGGTCAATATGGACGACCCCTACATCACTTACGACAACAAATACATCGAAACCCTCTGGTGGCTTCTGAAACAGCTCTTCGACAAGGGGCTACTCTACAAAGGTTACACCATCCAGCCCTACTCGCCGGCCGCCGGCACGGGACTTTCGACCCACGAGCTGAACCAGCCGGGCTGCTACCGCGACGTGAAGGATACCACCTGCACGGCGCAGTTCAAAATCATCCGCGACGAGCGGAGCGAAAAACTCTTCGACGGAGCCGAAGGCGATCTCTACTTCCTGGCTTGGACCACCACGCCCTGGACACTGCCGTCGAATACCGCGCTGGCCGTAGGCCCCGAAATCGAATACGTGCGCGTCAAATGCCGCAATCCCTATACGGATGCCCCCCAGACTGTCATCCTGGCCAAAGAACTGCTGGGGTCGTATTTTACCCCCAAGATGGAGGGCAAGTTCGAAATCTCTCCGGTCACCTACAAGGGTCCGGACTTCGAAGGCATCCGCTACGAACAGCTCATCCCCTGGGTGAAGCCTGCGGGCGATGCGTTCCGCGTCATCCTGGGCGACTACGTGACCACCTCCGACGGTACGGGTATCGTGCATATCGCCCCGACGTTCGGTGCGGACGACGACCGCGTGGCCCGCGCCGCAGGCATCGCCCCGCTGTTTATGGTCGATAAGGCGGGCAAGAATCAGCCGATGGTCGATCGCAAGGGACGGTTCTTCCTGCTCGAAGAGCTCGACCCGACCTTCATACGCGACAACGTCGATACAGCGGCCTATTCCCAATGGGCGGGCCGTTACGTGAAAAACGCCTACGACGATTCGCTCGCCGCCGACGCGCCGACGCTCGACGTCGATCTCTCAGTGATGCTCAAGGCCGAGAACAAGGTTTTCAAGATCGAAAAGCACACCCACTCCTACCCCCACTGCTGGCGTACGGACAAACCGGTGCTCTACTACCCGCTCGACTCCTGGTTCATCCGAACTACGGCGCTGCGCGACCGGATGATCGAACTCAACAAGACGATCCGCTGGAAGCCGGAATCGACCGGAACGGGACGCTTCGGCAAGTGGCTCGAAGGTCTGGTGGACTGGAACCTCTCGCGCTCGCGCTTCTGGGGCACGCCGCTGCCGATCTGGGCTACGGAGGATTACTCGGAAATGAAGTGCATCGGCTCGGTCGAAGAGCTCGTCGCCGAAATCGAAAAATCCGTCGCGGCAAGTCTGATGAAGGAGAATCCCTACAAGAACTTCAAGCCGGGCGACCTCTCCAAAGAGAACTACTCGACCGACCGGATCGACCTGCACCGTCCTTACGTGGACAATATCGTGCTGGTTTCGTCCAAAGGCGAACCGATGCGGCGCGAACCGGATCTGATCGACGTGTGGTTCGACTCGGGCGCCATGCCTTATGCCCAGCTACACTACCCCTTCGAGCACGGCGGCGACTACTTCAAGAGCGTCTATCCGGCCGATTTCATCGCCGAAGGCGTCGATCAGACGCGCGGATGGTTCTTCACGCTGCATGCCATCGCCACGATGCTCTTCGACTCGGTGGCCTTCAAGAACATCATTTCGAACGGCCTGGTGCTCGACAAGAACGGCAACAAAATGTCCAAGCGCCTAGGTAATGCCGTGGATCCCTTCGAAATACTTTCGACCTACGGCGCCGACGCGACGCGTTGGTACATGATCTCCAACTCGCAGCCCTGGGACAACCTCAAGTTCGACCGGGACGGCGTGGACGAAGTGCGCCGCAAGTTCTTCGGCACGCTCTACAATACCTACTCGTTCTTCGCCCTCTACGCCAATGTGGACGGTTTTACGGGACAGGAGCCGGAAGTTCCGATGAGCGAACGCCCGGAGATCGACCGCTGGATCATCTCCCTGCTCAATACGCTGGTCCGGAACGTCACCGAATCGCTCGAGAATTACGATCCGACGCCGGCGGCCCGTATGATCCAGGAATTCGTATGCGAAAACCTGTCGAACTGGTACGTGCGCCTCAACCGCAAGCGGTTCTGGGGCGGCGGTCTGACACGCGACAAACTGGCAGCCTACCAGACGCTCTACACCTGTCTGGAAACCGTTTCGATGCTCTCCGCACCGTTCGCGCCGTTCATCTCCGACCGTATCTTCCGCGATCTGAACGCCGTAAGCGGTCGCCACACGGACGAGTCGGTACATCTTTCGACCTTCCCCGTCTGCGACTCCTCGCTCATCGACGGTGAATTGGAGCAGATGATGTCTATGGCCCAACAGGTTTCGTCGATGGTACTGGCCCTGCGCCGCAAGGTGAACATCAAAGTCCGCCAGCCGCTCACGAAGATACTCATTCCGGTCCTCGACGCCGACACCGCACGCCGCATCGAAGCCGTCAAGGGGCTCATTATGAGCGAAGTGAATGTCAAGGAAATAGAACTGATCGAAAATACGACGGGACTCATCACCAAGCGCATCAAGCCCAACTTCAAGACCCTCGGTCCCAAATACGGCAAACAGATGAAGCAGATCGCAGCTCTCGTAGCCGGGTTCTCACAGGATCAGATAGCCGCGATCCGTCACCCCTGCCGATTTCGAAATCACCTCGGAAGATATGCCGGGCTGGCTCGTAGCTACGGAGGGCAAGCTGACCGTAGCCCTCGATATCACGATCACCGACGACCTGCGTGCCGAAGGTATCGCCCGCGAGTTGATCAACCGTATCCAGAACATCCGCAAGGATTCGGGCTTCGAGGTGACGGACAAAATCCGTGTGGAGATCGAACAGCAGGAGTTCGTCCTTCCCGCGCTCAAATCCTTCGCCGACTACATCGCCTCGCAGACGCTGGCTGTCGAAATCGAAGGAGTGCCTTCTCCCAGCGGCGAATTCGTCGTGGAGTCGGAGGTAGATGAGCAACCGGTCCGTATCGCGGTGACCAAAATTTGACCAAAAAAGGAGAACCTGCACGTTTCCGGCAAAAAATTTGGAAGTAACGGGAATATTGTTTAATTTAGTATAACATTATTACAAATAAAATATTGAAACTATGGCAGAAGCAGAAAAAACCCGATACAGTGACGCCGAATTGGAAGAGTTCAAACAGCTCATTCTCAAAAAACTGGAAACAGCACGTGCGGATTACGAACTCCTGCGCGCCACGATAACCCACACCGCATCGAACGATACGGAGGATACCTCGCCGACGTTCAAGGTGCTGGAGGAGGGAGCCACTACGCTCTCCAAAGAGGAGAGCGGCCGCTTGGCAGCCCATCAAATGAAATTCATCCGCAACCTCGAAATGGCACTCGTACGCATCGAGAACAAGACATACGGCATCTGCAAAACCACCGGCAAGCTGATCCCCAAGGAGCGGCTGATGAAAGTGCCTCACGCAACCGAGTGCATCGAGGCCAAAGAAGGACGGATTCACTAAAGGATTCACCCTCCGAACGAATGTTCTTTTCGTATGGTATGAAAAGAATCCGTTCGCCACGACCGGAGATAAAAATAGGAGCGTCCCCGTCAGGACGCTCCTATTTTTATAAAAAACATCCCGCAACTAAGTGCGGCTGCAGGATGCTTCCCTGACGGAACAATAACACTTATGAATTGGAACTTCTCTATATTCATTCGCCGGCCACGCCGCTCCGATTTTTTTTCGTCGTGATCTCGATCACCCCTTCCGCTCCCTTCTCGCCATAACGTTCGACCCCCTGCTCTCCTTTCAATACCGTCATCGCGTCGATTCGGGAGGGATCCAGTTGCGAAAGGCGATCGGCAGAAATTTCCTCGCCATCCAATACTATTAAACCGACCTGCTTCAGAGAACGACCGTTATCAACAACTGAAACCGAATCCGAATCCGCTCCGGTCGTATAGGTCAACGTAACGGTTTCCTCCAAAGGCTGCGCCGACGTGGCAATCGATTTAGACACGGAAATCGACTTTGACACAGAAGTGCGCCCCGAGGAGGCGCCGGAAGGCTCCCTGACAACTGTCATCTTATTAGGCGTTTTGCCCGACGCATTCGACGAATAAACCGCCAAAGTCGTACGTTCTCCGGATTCATTCGTCGTAAACTCGATCACACCGTCCCGCGCCCGCTCGCCATAACGGTCCAGCAATTCGAACCCGGGTTGCAGAATCCGAACCCACAGAACCTTCCCCGCATCGATCGACTTCAAATAGTCATCATCGACCTGCCGGCCGTTGATCAACACAAGCGGTCGGGCTCCATTGAGCGGACGGATCGTAAATCCGTTTCCCGTATCCTTGATCCGATAAAGACCGGGACCTTCCTGGAAAGAGTTTCCACGCTCGAAACTACACTCCAGACGGTCGAACTGCCGGGCACCTTCAGTCGTCGTCACATAAACCACGCCATCCGCCGCCGCCTCGCCGTAACGTCCGACAGCCCATTCGTCCTTCAAGACCGACATCGATTCGATTTCCGCTTCATTCAAAGCCTTTACCTCGGCAGCTGCGACCCTTCTGCCATCGAGCAGGAAGAGCATCGAACTCAAATCGTGACCGGAAACCACGAACGAATCGTTCGGTGCAGCAACTTCGGAAATCCGCACCTTGCCCTGCCCGTCCACCGGAGTATTACCGGTCTGAACCGTACCGAACGACGGTCCCTCCGGTACGGATGCGACGACAGATTCACCTGCACCGGACTTCCGGGCCTCTTTTTCGGCCTGTTTCGCAGCATCACGAGTCGTCACAAGAATCGCTCCGACACGGGCGGCATCCCCGTAACGCTCGACTAATGCCGGGTCACGGAATACATCCTCCCAGGAAAAAATCTGTATGGTTTCGATCTTGCGGGCAGGAATCTTCTCCAGATCGGTGATGGACCCCACACGCCCGTCCACAGCTACCAACGGCAACATTCCGGGACGTACTCCCTGCACGTTCCGCAATTTCAATCCGCTCACCTTATAGGTATTTTTACCATCCACCGATCGGAAACTACCCTTCAGATAACGCATCGGATTGTTGTATTTATCATAAACGGTCACCTCGAAATCATCCTCACGCGAAGCCGTTTTGGAAACGACCTCGATCACCCCGTTCCGGGCCGATACGCCGTATCTGGCGACCGTCGCTTCGTCCGGCTCGGTTACGATCCGAACGGTTTCTATCTCGTGAACGATACCGGGAGTAGTAAAAAGATAGATATTCGACACCTTGCCATTCCACAGTACCAATGGCCGGAATTCGAACGGCATCGAATGGCTAAACTCGATCCGCCGCACCCGGTAAGTATCGGGCACACCCGTCGGTTCAAAATCGCCCGTAATATAGTGATACAAATCGGAAGGCTTCTGTTTCTCTTCGATTGTCACACGTTCCGACTCCGGACGACTCGTATAGACGATCGCACCGTAACGACCCCGATCGCCGTAGCGTCTGCGTGCCTCGCCGGAGGTCATTTGGGTAGCCGTGGCGATACTCGACGGGGATATCGCGCCCAACTGTCTGTAATCAATCTCCTCACCGTCAAGCAGATACAAGCCCTCGTCCGACAGATCAATCCAAAAAGGAATGAGGGCAGCCCCATCGCTCACCTCGACAGTCACCCACTCTTCCGCACCATCGACCGATTTATACCCGAGTCGTTCGAGTTTCCCGGCATCAGCAGTCAGCAACTTGGCAAACTCCTCTTTCATGTACGCATCGCGGCGGGCGACAAACTGTTCGGGCAACTCATCCCCTTCCCACACCAGATAAAGCTCCAAATCCTCCGGATCCCACAAGGACGGATCGGCCGGACTCCAAGACTCCGTATAAGGATAGGTCTGAACCCTAATCGACAACACTCCGTTCGCCGCCCGCGTACCGTATCCCTTCAGTGCCTCCGGCCCTTTGACCATCCAAGCACCAATCATCTTCTGTTCCGGCAACCCCAAATAGGTATCCAGCGTTTCAGCCGACAATTCCTCGCCCCCGTCCATTATCAGAGGCGGATGTTCCGGATCGAAGCGAAAATCTGCCGGATCGCCATAAACCGCATACACTACCGGTTCATCGGATACGGGCAGGTGGGTCAGAGCAAGCGACTCTTTCAAATGAAATTCCAAGGCAATGTCCGTCCCCATCGGAATTCCGAAGCGGCTACCGACTGATTTTACTTTCTGATCCGTCTCCCCTCCGACAAGGTAACAAACGATCGGCTTCTCCGTAACGATCGTAAAGCGGCCCTCCGCATCGGTCACAACCCGCCGGCCGCCGCTGCAAATAAACTCATAACCGGCCCAAGGCTTATCGTCCCGGCCAAATACGCGTCCGGTAAAGGTGTGCGCCCCCGATTCTGCCGTTTGCTTTTCGAGAGCGGTACGCTCGAGATTAGCGAGCAATTCGGCCATGGAGCCTTCGACCGGTGGCATTCCCCCTTCCGGTGTACCGACTGTGAGGCCGTCCGCACCAGCAGGAAGAGGCATTTCACCGTTTCCGGAATTTTTCGTAGTTTTGTCCTCCGGAAGAACATAGGAGGTCTGTGCGAAAGCGCCGAGCGCCAGGCACGCAAGCGGCAGGACATAGAGCGCCTTGGCCCTGGCCCACCTCGATGATCTTTTACGCAACATCATGGTAATTCGGTTTTTAAGGTTACTATGATTAAGGCTGTTGGCAATTGAGTACCACCTCCCGCCAACGGCCTTTTTTATCAACAGCATCTGATAATCTTTCGCATCGACCCCGCAGCGGAGCACCTGCTCGTCGGCCTCGTACTCGTGCACAGCACGCAGTTCCACACGCAACAGCCACATCGCGGGGTTGAACCACTGCAAACACCCCAGCAAATCGACCAGCAGCAGGTCCCACGAATGGCCCAACCGCTGATGCGCCTGTTCATGCACGAGGATCGTCCCTCCGCCGCAGGCATAATCCTCCTCGGACATCACCACGTATCTCATCCAACTGAACGGAGCTCGAATCCGGTCCGACAACACCAAAACGCTCCCGTTTCCAAGCGGTATGCGCTGGCCGCGGCGCGTCATTCGCACAACCCGCACGATGTTGCATACGGTCCATCCCAACGTCGCAAACATCCCTGCAAAATAGATGATTCCGAGCAAAACGCCCCAGTCGAACGGTTCGGGAGCAGGCTCCGGCTCCTCTATTATCATCAGGTCCCGGGTATCGTCGGGGATTCGGTTTTCGAATACCATGTCCCGCCGGAAATAATTTTCCGGAATCACGTCGATCCCGGCGGCGGATACCCCGGGCAACTCCTTCTCGACGGTAATTACACACAAAGGCAGCAAAAACGACAGCAGCAACACTCCGCACAACAACACCCTGTTCATCCGATGCAGCGTATCGCGGCTCAACAACAACTTGTAAAACAGGTAGAAGACCGCCAGGCATCCCGCAGCCTTCAGACTGTAAAGCAGAAAGGTCGGCATAGGACTATCGTTTTTCGGTTTGACTTTCAATTTGCCGGATCAGGTCGCGCAGATCGTCCACGGAGATTTTCTCTTCCCGTACGAGCGACGAAACCACCCCGAGGTAGGAATTGTCGAAATACTTGCTCACCACGCCCTTCAGCGTCTTGCGGCTGAACTCCTCCTCGCTGACGAGCGGATAATACTGGTAGGTGCCGCCATAGGCCTTGTGTCCGACGTACCCTTTCGCCTCGAGGCCACGCACCATCGTCGATAACGTATTGAAATGAGGTTTCGGTTCGGGCCAGAGCGCAACCAGTTCGCGCACGAATAACGGGCCCCGCGTCCAGAAACAACGCATCAGCTCCTCTTCTCTGGGTGTCAGCTTTTCCATAGTCGATGTCGGTTAAAGTCGAACGAAACAGGACCTGCACAAACGGCAGCACAGCTCCGCATTGCCGGCTCCTGCACAAAAATCTTCTGAAACAAAGATAACTAAAAAAATTTCACATACAACTATTTTTTATAGTTTTCAAACTAAAAAATTTAGTTTTGCAGGAAAAACAGAGAGCAACCCGCTGTAAAACAACAAAAAAATAATAGACAAGATAAAAAATTCTTGTCTATTATCAGGATTAAGATATGGAAAAATCTTCCTATTCCTCGTCGCGGTGCAGCTTCTCTACGTAAATGGCATGCTGCATGGCGATACGCTTCGCAACCGAAGGTTTGGTGAAATACTGGCGACGACGAAGCTCCTTCAGAACACCCGTACGCTCGTATTTACGTTTGAATTTCTTGAGGGCCTTCTCGATGTTCTCGCCCTCTTTTACCGGCATGATAATCATAATTCGTTGCTTTTTTTATTGTTTTTTACTCTAATTTCTAATGGATCGTGTCTTGTATCGGGGCGGGACTCCATCCGGACGACGCCGACTCCCCGTTCGGTATGTCTTTCGAGGCTTCTCGTACCGTAAACCGAAGATACGGGGCCAATCGCTCGGCCTCACGCGGGGTTAATATGTGCTCTTCAACCAACTCTTCGACGGTACTCCAACCTCCTTTCAATTGTCTTTTACTAAATAACTTCCTAAATACGGCGGGCGGCAAATAAGGATGCCCCTTGAGCGTACTCGGAGGTGCAAAGTTAATATCAATTTTTCGAATTTTGAAACTATCGCAGTAAATTTGTTTCACGATCCGCTCGAAATTGGACTCCGTGACCTGCGGAACCTCGGCCAACTGATCCACGCTGTAAAATCCGCCGAGCCGCTCCCTGTATCGAATAATGGCCATGACGCTCTTCTCACCGATCCCGACTACCGAGCGTAAGGTCGCCGAATCGGCCCCGTTGAGCTCGATCAATCCGGAGCGAACGGGCTCCGGTTTCGGAAAAATTACATAGGGGAGCAAAAGATCGGCCACCGAATCAGCGATCATATAGCAAGCCCGAAAACCCGCTTCGTCCCGAAGACCTTCGTAAAGATCCCGATAACGGACAATGGCCTCGGCCTGACGGACGGAAAAACCGAGCGACGCGAGATAGGATGCGGACACCGTATCGATCCTGAATCGTTCGCGGGGCACGATCCTCCTCGGCTCCTGCGGGACATACTCCCGATATTCCCGACGCGGAGAAGGTGTCAGCGCATACTCGCGTCCGATCCGAATATAGGGTTCCAGAATAAAATAGACCGAATCGGTCATGCCGTAGCAGGTAGCCACATCCTCGGGGATCCGAAACACTTTGCCCGCTGCGCGGTACTTCAGCAGGCTGACCGCCATGCGGGACGAGAGTCCCAGCCGCCGCAGATCGGCATACTCCACCGTATTGGGATCGAACTCGAACAGCCTCACGGAGTCCGCCGCAACCGTCGCTTCCATCTCTGCCTCCACCCGGTCGGCGGATACCGCGCTCTTCCGCCGTTCGGCCAGGAGCAGCCCGGCAACGAACACTCCCGCCAGCAGGAGAAACACCACGAGCGCCCGGCGCTCACGCGTCTGGAAAAGTCCGACCATCCTCTACCACGCAGCTTTGTCGGACAACAACAACGCCCGGTAACGGTCGGAAGGCGACTCGAGCCGCTCACCCAAACCATACTCCGCCCAACGTTCGTCCACCTTCCGAACGACCTCGGGCAGCGAAGTCACCACATTGGGAAAACGCGAAGGGTTGCCCGCAATTCCGGGCCGCTTGCTCCGGGCATCCACGCACAGCACACCGTCGCGGC
>OHFE01000293.1_pt1 | contig 19792 bp, 14 predicted proteins | sample 1567471 | NCBI WGS metagenome assembly OHFE01 (sample SAMEA3879513, study PRJEB24766) | human gut metagenome | biome: human-associated habitat; feature: feces | place: USA | collected 1985/1987 | reverse complement strand
GAAGGCGGTGACGGTACCGGCCAGCAGTACGGTGGAGAGGAACAGCAGCGTACGGGTGCGTTGCACGTTGAGCCCCATCGTGCGGGCATAGTTTTCGCCCAGCAGCAGCAGGTTGAGCGGCTTGATGGCGGCGACGCTGAGCACGAGCCCCGCGGCGACGACGGGGAGCATCAGGGCGAGGTTGCCGCCCGTGACGTCGCCCAGCGACCCCATCGTCCAGATGACGAACGCCTTTAACGCCTCCTCTTTGCTCAGATATTGCAATATCTGCACGACAGCGCTCACGCCTGACGAGAACATCATACCCAAAATCAATATCACCATAATGTCCTTTATGCGGTGTCCGACGGCAGCGATTACGAGCAGCACGACGGCCGCACCCAGCCAAGCCGCTCCGGCGATGCCTATCGACGAGCCGACGCCTGCCAGCACCACGAGCGCCACGCCGAGGCTTGCACCCGAGCTGATGCCCAGCACGTAGGGGCCGGCCAGCGGATTGCGGAACAATGTCTGCATCTGCAAGCCGCTGACCGATAGCGCCGCCCCGGCCAGCAGAGCCACAACCGCCTTTATCAGCCGTATGTTCAGTACGATTTTCGCCGTAGTCCGCGGGCAGTCGCCGCCCGTCAGGGCCGCCCATACGTCGCCGACGGGAATGCGAACCGCGCCCACAGCCAAATCCAACAGGAAGAGGCCGACCGTAAGCACGGACAACGCGGTGAACAGGATGACGGGGCGTGAACGCATCTATTTCAGTTGTTTGTAGTATACGAAATCTTCTTCGACCAACTCGGGGTGGAATATCTTCACGAGGTCGCGCAGAAGAAGGTCGGGATTCACGACGGCCGATTCGTAGTAGTCGTTGCCTCCGGCGGCATTGGTGCGGGCGTTGTTGTTATAGACATAGCCGTTTCGGACGCAGCGGGTATCGGCGAACTTCGGGCAGGCGGCTTTCAGTTCGTCGAGTGTGTTCGCCATGCCGACGTTCAGCCACATATCGGCCTCCGAAGCGAGCAGGTATGCCTCCTCCAAGTCGATAGGCGTCGAAGAGTTGCCCGTGTTCTTCTTGTAGATGTAGTCGCCTCCGGCGTCGGTAATCAGCCGCACGGCATAGTTTTCCGTCGAGGGCATGAACCACGAATCGCCGTAGGGCGTATTGAGCATGACCGACGGGGCATCGAGAACGGCACCGGACACTTTCTGTTTCAGCGCATTGTATCGGATCGGAATATCCGCGAATACCTTTTCGCCCTTCGCGCGTTTCCCGACGACCTCCGAAAGCGCCACCAGCCATTCAGCTTTGCCCAGCGGAGATTCTTCGAGATAATCGCCGACATACATGAACGGGATGCCGAGCTCCTTGAGTTTGCTCTCCATCGCACTGGCCCCGTTCACGCCGAAAAGCAGCACAAGGTCAGGGTCGAGCGACAACAGAAGTTCATAATTGATATTTCCCTCGTAACCCACGTCGCCGATGCTGTCGCGGCGTGCCTGAATGTCGGGATTGGAGATATAGTCGAGTCCCGAAACGCCGACCACACGTGCCGTCTCGCCGATGGCGTCGAGCATGGCGATATGGGTCGAGGACATCGCCACGATGCGCTGCGCATCCCCTTCGAGGACCTGCCCGTCGAAACCCTCGGGAACGGGTTCCCCGTTACGGGAGATGAACAACCGGGTGGTGACGCTATCCGCGCCCTGCCACGGATTCATGACGGAAACCAGCACGCTCTGTCTGCCGTCTGCTCTTTCAATCTTGAATCCCGAGGCATATTCGGGAGCGTAAAGCTGTTTGTTGAAATCGGCAAGTTGGGAACTCTTGCCACGACAGCCTGCAAATGCCAGCGCAAGCAGCACCATCAGGCTCAAATTCTTTAATACTTTCATATCATTACCTTATTTACGTTTACATTATTTTCTGCTTTTCCCGAATTTCGGGGTGATGCCGATGAAGAACTCGAAGTTGATGCCGGGCATAGGACGCGACAGCACCGAGAGATAGTCCTCGTTGAACAGGTTATTGACGGCAAGTTTCAACTGTACATCCAGCGGTTTGAACGACAGCATTTTCTCCAGTGAGATATTGCTCATGAAATACCGGGGCAGGTGGCCTGTCAGCGTGTAATCGTTGCTCGACATGGTGAAACGTTCCGAGTAGTAAGCCCACTTGTAGAGGAACGCCCACGTCCGCCATGACAGCCGTCCTGTCAGCGAGGCGGAGTGCTCCGGCACGTAAGGCAGTTGTTTTCCCACCGACTGGTCGGCGGGCGACATCTTTTCGCCCTCGTTGATGGAGGGGGTCCACGAATAGGAACCGTTCAGGTCTATCAGCCAGTCCTTTGCCGGCTGCACGGCAAGGTTGGCCTTCACTTCGACACCGTAGGCATGGACTTTCTTCACGTTGCGCGGCGAGAAGAACCCCTTGGTCGTCGGCAGCCAGATGATCCAGTCGTCGATGTAGGAGTCGAACCAGCTTGCGCTGCCGCCCAGTTTATATACCCCCTTTTTGCCGACATCGAAACTCACTCCGGCGTCATAGCTGAAGCCGTGTTCGTTTTTAAGGTCGGGGTTGCCGCCCGGCAGAAAGTAGAGGTCGTTCAAAGTCGGAAAACGATAGTTGCGCGATACGGAGGCTTTCACCATCACGTTCCCTTTGCGCGAAATCAGTCCGTCGATGAAGAATGCCGGGATGAGCGGAGCCCATTTGTCGCCCGACATCTCCTCGCGCAAGACCAGCGACAAGCCCAACGGCTCGACAGGCTGCCATTTGGCCGATACAGAACCGGAGAGCTCGACACGCCCCTTGTCATATCCGACGACGGCTTTGTTGCCATCCTGAAGGATGATGTTCTTGTCTTCGCTGCGCACGAGATGCTGGTACACGGATACGTTCGAGGTGAAGAACCATTTCCTGCCGGGCGAGTATTCCGCTTCCGCCTGTCCGTAGAACGTGTTTATCTTGCTCCGCGAACGGGTCATGGAGGCCCAGTTGTCCGGCGCCACCTCACGACGGTAGTCGTAGGCCATCCACGTATGGATATAACCGCCTTTCACGCCGACTTTCCATTTCTCTTTGATATGGTCCCATGACAGGACACCACGAAACGTCTGCTCCCGCTGGCGGTTCTCGAAGGCGGTCTCATCGCCGTAATCGGTCGTGAGCATCGGCAGTTCCCGGTTGGAGTTGATATACCATGCGTTCAACCCGAAACGGTCGCCTTTCAGGGTGTTGTAATATACCTCCTGCAACAGGTGCAGGTCCTTGAACGAACCCGATCGGTTGCGTTCCTTGGGATGATACTGTCCGATGATGTTCTTCTCCTCGTCGTAGATATTTATCTTCTTGTCGTGGTTGGTGTACTTGTAATCGTTGGGCGACGACGAATAGACCGCGCGGGTCGAGACCTGCCATCGGTCGCTGCCGTAGGTGAAGCGGGCGAACTCGTCGAACGTGCGGAACGACCCGATGCCCTGCACGTATTGGGCATGGAAGCCCTCGCCGACCTGCGGCGTAGTACCGAGTTTGACAAGTCCGCCGAGTCCGCCGCCCGTTTCATTCACCGACGACGTGCCATGAAGCAGCGAGGCCTGATCTATGAAGTAGGACGGTATGGTGGAAAAGTCGGTCATACCCAGCATGGGATTGTTGATGCGCATGCCGTTCCACGTCACCTGCGTGTGGCTGGGCGACGTGCCGCGGAAAGCAACGGTGGAGAGCGTGGCGCGTCCGTAACTCTTGACGAACACGGACGAATTGAACGTCAGAATGTCGGCCATCGATAAGGCAATGTTCTCTTTCAGTGCGAGCGAGTCGAACTTCGTCTTCTGCACGCCGATTTCTTTCATCGGGCGTTTGCCCCACACCGTGACCTCGTCTATCTGGTGGATGCGTCGTGTGATTCCCTGCGCGGACAATACGGACGGACAGACGAGCAGTAGCGAGAAAAGTATGTATTTCGTATAAATCATTTGATTCCGTTTTTAGGGTGGGTATTCGCGGAAAAATGTACCGTGGAGGATGCCGGCACGGACGTTTGATGCGGGTCGAACCCATTCTCTTCAAGCAGTTGTCCGTATTCTTCCTCGAACGAGATCTCCTGATGGATTGTATGCTGCTCCTCGATGTGCCGTCTGAGCCGGTGAAGGTCGCTGAACGACACGCTGAACGAGTCGAATCCGGCAGCCCAACCGGAGAAGTCGGCATATTCCGGGGTTTTCTGGTATACCGTTCCCGTGGCGCCTTTCACCTTGTTCACGATCTTGCTGAAATCCCCGGAATTCGGAATCTCGACAAGTACATGCACGTGGTTGAGAAAGGCATTGGCGGCATGTACGCGGCAACCTTTCCCTGTAAAAATCCGTGTCATCCGCTCGAGCATCAATCCTTTTCCCGTTGTCGGAATCGTCATCTTGCGTCCTTTGGTAACGAAGATGAGATGGTATAGGTGTCGTATCCTGCCCATCACTTCCAACAAAATGCGCCGGGGATTATCCCGACATAGAATTCATCGATCAGTTCACCTTCGGACGAGTAGCGGTAGACAATGCCCTGCTGCTGGTAGTCGATGGCATCGGCCACGTAGACATCGCCACGCACGGGGTCGACGGTCAGGCCGTAATAAATCGTACCGCTGTATTCGAGGAACGGGCGCACGGGAACACGTTCCGCATCCACGTCCATCGACCATATGTCCTTGTTGATCCAGTAGAGCTTGTCGCCCGTACCGTTGAGCTGCACCTCCGAAGGCCAGTCGCCCATCTTGAACTTGAACTGCTTCTCTACGGTGAACGTCTCGGCATCGATGCGGTAGAGAGACGGGGCTTCGTAGCCGTAGGGCGAACCCTCGTACCCACCGTCGGTGATCGTCCACATCTTGTGGTTCTTGTCCATTACCAGCGAGGTGGGCTGGATGCCGACTTTCAGTTCTTCTACCACCTGATCCGTTTCGGTATCGATCTTGATGATGCGGTTTTGGTACGACCAGCAGTTGCAATAGACATATTTGCCATACTGCACCATCTGCTCCGTGGAGCCGCTTTCCATCGTCATGTCCGGCACCTGGATGTAACCGGTGATTTCATATTTCTTGGGGTTGATGATGAAGATGCGGTTGTCCCACAATTGGGTGACATAGGCTTTCTCGTCGCTGAGGAAATGGATATAGCGCGGCGAAGTCAGGTTCGTGATACGGCCCACCTCTTTGAACGTATTGAGGTCGATGGCGAAAATCACGTGGGAATTGTTCACCACGACCCAGCCCTTATTGTCGTGGATGCACATCGATTGCGCCACGTCGCCCAGCTTCATGCCGTTGGCACGGAAGAACACTTCATTCTGCACCTGTTGGGTTTCGGGGTCGTAGTACGACAACGTGGCATTGCCGTACTGGAAGTTGCCCTCGTTGGTGATGAACAACCCGGCTCCGGTAGCGTTGAAATCTTCCACCGCATCTCCGTAGTCCCACTCCATGCAGCCCGCCAGCAACAGCGGCAACCCGCATAGAAGAATGATATGTCGTATCAGATGTTTCATTGGCTTGTTATAAACGGGAAAGAGTACCGGTCTTTTGGCCAGTACCCTGTTCCCTTGTAAAATAATGGGTGTTACTGCTGGGTATAGCGACCGGCTTGCATATCCTCGTAGGTGGGGTTATAACCGCAATTGGTTACAAGCCAGTCTTCTTTCTTGATTTGCTCTTCTTCTACAAAAGATTTGAAGAACGTATAATCAACAAACCGTGTCAACCGGATAAATCGAACTCCTGAGAGTTTTGTTAAAGTTGGCATATTGAAAGTCGTAAGCGATGCTGCATTTGCAGCACAAAGTGTTCCATCAATGACCTGCAATTTGGGGCATGAAATAGTTTTTACGGCACGAACAGTCATACCAACACCCCCGACATGTTCCAATGACGGAAATGTAAAATCTTTATTTGATGCCATAAAATCTAAAGAACCATATAAAATATTATTAATCACCCCTTCTTTGATATATTGAGGATTGCTTGAACAACCGACTGACTTTAAATTCGTAAAATCATAATCATAGTTAGAAACAGCGTTCAGATTACCGATAATACATAACTGACCTCCGACAATTTCCAATTTCGGGAACGAGATATTGTTTGCCATTGTAGTTTCGATGCTTAAATATCCATCTACACTTACCAAGTTAGGGGCTGAAACGCCTTTTTTTGAACCTCTTATAATTTCCATATTCCCGTAAACTCGTTCAAATTGGAATACAGGATCTGTTGTCATATTGCTAGAATACTTAAAATTCTTAATACTCTTAAAATTCAATTCTGGATCTATTCCAACACTTGAACCGGTAATACCGCTCGGAGCTAGAAACATGCTAACTTGCGACATATCCTCTTTTGTGATAATTTTTGAGAATATAGTCCCGTCTGTAATAGAAATTAAAGGTTCGTTATCCTCAAAAGGTACAAAATTTACTTTGCTCAAATCTAAAATTCGATCAGAACACTCCAATAAACGCAGCAAGGTCAGTCCTCCGAGTTGTTCTAATTTACTCCAATCCGGCAATTTTTTCAAGACTTGGAATTTAGATATTGTCAATGTGCCTTTAACAATCGACAAGTTAGACAGTCCATCTATTTCTTGTAATTTATTATTTCCCGTAGATGTAAAAGCATCGGACGCAATATAACTGGAAACGAGATTAAGGTCGCCGTTTACTACCGATAATTCCGGCAATGAAAGGGTCTCCAACGGAATCGGTATAGAAGCAAAATCCACACTTCCAACTTCTTGTAATTTCGGAAATTCCAAAGAAATCATTTTGCCTAAATTATTAACCCCTAAGCGACCGTTTACTTTTGTCAATTCAGGAATTCTCAAAGATGTGATTTCTCCTCCTGGTTCTCCGTCACTTGTCAGACACTGGAGATCAAAATCCTTTACGACAGTGGTTAATTTAGGGAATTCAAAACTTTGTAGAGATGAAGTCCTGAATATTATATTTCCATCAATCGTTTCAAGGTTGTCGAATTGCACATATGCTACTTGATTGTTGCAGACAACGATGTCGCCAGTAATATGCTGCAAAGATCTCATACTGACCATCTGCAATTTACTGTTGGTCGCAAAGGCAGTTTCAGTTCCTATTTGCAAACCTCCAATTGAAGTGATATTATCAAGTCCCGTAAGATCTTGTCCAACATAACTTTTCCGAATGATGATGTTTCCTTCGACTTCCTTCAATATTTTTAATGCGGCGATATCCGACAATTCTTCTGCATCCTCAGCATCCGACCCGATAATCAAATCACCTTTGATAACCGTTACGTCCGTATCAATGAAAGCCGTAACATCCGCTGTTGTCTTCAATTCCACATCCCCTTCATAGCGAATCTCGTCTTTAATGACTTTATATGTATAATCATTCGCTTCTCCATTGTAAGAGGTTACACGAAACGTTCGTTCCGTATCCCAGTCAGTAATGCTTGCCGGATCGGGAATAATTGTTGCCGAGGATGTGTATTTGAATTCGACTTGAGCATTATTTAACGAAACAGTATATGGAACTGTTATGGTAATTATATTGTCAATTATTTCCGCTGTATAGGATTGACTTGCCACAGTCATCACGACTGATGTGATAAAATTGTCATCGGCATCAGCAGGACTTTCTGGAGTCTGATTATCTTCTGAACATGATAAAAAAAGAAATGGGGCAATGAATAGTAAAAGCCAAAACTGTCTCATATTATTGATTATTAGTTATTGATAAGTCTTCAAATGAAAATACTTCTGTGGATATCTCTCCAAGCCAACCACTTTTCGATAATACTCCACACTGAACTTTGATAAAGTCTATATATTGCAATTTTACTGGAGTCCCGTCATGATATATTGCATTGGCTATTTTGAATCCGTTGCGCTGACCGCTACCATCAATGACATTTCCTCCTACCAGATTATCTGAACCCATATTATCCACATACCCCCACTCATAAGCGTTATTCGCCCAATATCCTGTAACGGGATCTTGATTGTTGCGAGGAGTCAGACGCGTCCCATATAATGTATAGCTATCTTCTTTAATCCAATTGGGATAATAATATTCTTGGCCATGGTATGCATTCATATCGACAGAACCTGAATTACCTTCACTATCTACCCACGGAGTATGTGCTCTGGGTGCAGGTCTATAGTAAGTTACTTCGTAGTCTTGTATTGTACCATCGATGCCGGTTTCAGATCCTTTTAATTCATACCATTCATCGTCTGGCTGGCCATTGCCATTTATATCTTGCATTACCCAAACAATGCCCGGCTCATTTGAGCCACCGCTCGAACTGTTAAAAGCATTTCCTTGTATTGCAAAATCGTATTCTCGGCCACTCGGAGCAATACTATGGTCAAAACCGATGATGATATAACCACCGAAAGATCCCAGTGAAACATGCGCTTTTTTGTTCAATCGTTTCGTTGCATACTCTATGGCTTGTTGGGGCGTCGTTTCATTTCCTATAAATCCGGTATTTTGGGATAACTCATTAATAAACTGTCCGGGAGCAGGAATGAATTCATAAACCTTATCCCAAATACCTGAACTTGTCGCTGTCGCTTGCCGATAGCGTTCTTGTTCCGTTTTTTCTTCACAAATAACCTTAACTGTCGTTGTAATTGAAGTATTACTACGTGTTATGTTACGTGAAAGTGGCTGTGTGTTGGGCATTTTTTCTGTAACAGTAACAGCAACGAAATATTCTCCAGGAGTCGTCGGCGTGAATTTAAAAACCCTGTCGGTAGCGGCTTCCATAATTTTTCCATTGACCTGCCATTGATACTGTGGATAATCGAAATATTCCAGCAAAGGCCGCAAATATACAGGACGCCCTGCAAAAGTATAACGATCCGTAGAAGTTTGTGTATAGGATGGTGTCGGAAACCGTACGGAATAAGGCATTGTTTCCACAACTTCTACGTCGAAATCACGGATTGTTTCTCCGTCTATATTGGATGCCCGGATTGTTATCGAATATGTACCGAGTTCTTTTTCGTGAAACGTATATGCTTTTTCTGTTCCGACGATTTCTCCATCGCGTACCCATTCAATTCTAAAATTTTCAAGATCGTCATGTTGAATATCTGGAGATAAAATATAATCCGTGTTTTGAGGCACTTTTAATCCTTTAGAGGGGATTATGATTGAAATTGTAGGTGGAGTTAACTCCAATACTTCTACTTTTAACTCTTCTTCCGCATAACCCTCTGGTGTATCAACTCGCAATTTGATATATAGATGTTGTTCCTGATTCCATGTATACTTCAATATTGATTCAGATGAAAGAAGTTTTCCATCTACTGTCCATGCATAAAGTGCATTATTCGCATATTTATATGTCGGGGCAATTGTCAGTTCACGCCCAACTTTGATAGTGTAAATGCCAGTCTCACTATCGAGTTCAATTATAGGAGCTTGTTTTATTTCTTCAGTAATTACATCGTTCTTATTACAGCTTGTAATAAAAAACAAAAGTACAAGAATACTAAATATGAAAGCCTTCATAATAAGAAAAAAGGCATAGAACTGAAATCAGTTCTATGCCAAACTATATTAAATTGTTATTCTATTGTAACGTCGTCTATACAAAGATACGCCGGAGTATTGAGTCCATATATAGGATCGACATCAGATCCTTCAAAATTGAATTTTACACTTTGCACATCCGCTACATTAATATCCCAATATGTCCATGTAGTTACGGGGGACACTGTTGGTTTATCATATCGGTAGTCGGCCAACAATTTCGATACAGTGGTGATCAAATTTCCATCTACGTCATAACATTCGATGTTGACTTGGAAATATCCTATATTGTTGCCGTCAGAATCTTTCAGATTACTCAACGGTGTTGCAACACCCGATGTTCCGAACTGATTACCATTTATAATCACACCATAGGTATATGCTGTGTTACAATACCATAAACCCTTGAATTTGCGAGGGGAGTCAAAATAGAATTCAGGTTTGGCCATCCACTCCGTATTTCCGAAATCAGAGTAGCCGTATACAACAGCAAAATTGGAACCGCTGTGACCTGCCCCTGTATTGGCCCCATCTGTGGATGCTGTATTATAGACACTACATTGATTCTCCCAAGTATACCACCAATTAGTTCCAGAAGTCTTGCCGGCAGCAGAATCAGAACGATAATTGTATTTCGACAACGCAATGGCACCACTGGAAAATTCAGTATACGCTCCATAAGAATTGGTTACAGTATTCATGTCGGAGACAAACACAAAATCGGGATCGTATATTTCCCTGATTTGGTTCTCTGCAGTATATCCATAAAGCGTGTAGTAGTTCTCTGCTTTAGGCGAAACCGCCATGAATGTTTCATCGAAGTCATCGAATGTAATGGTTGTAGTGCCATCATCATTAAAGTTGGCTCGGGTTTCGGGAGTTACTGAATCAGTTTGAGGATTCATCAAAAAGTCATCGTCTGAATTACAGCCGGTGAACAGGGCGGTTGCCGTCAACAGGAAAGCTCCCGCCAGAAAGCGTAAATTTCTTTTCATAGCTTACTTGTTTTTTAATAAAACATATTTTTAACAAACACAAAAAATCCCGTTCGCGCAGGTTTACACGAACGGGATTATGTTTGTCTTCAAATATGAGAATGACTCCTACGGCATTCCGTATCTGATCGCAACCCGATTTTCTCCCGCGGGTGTAAATCCTTTTCCGGTCATGGCAGGTCTTCTGACTCGTCCCAGTCGTCGCGCCTTCCCAGCATTACACCAGTGGCAGGTTGCGGCAACCTTGAGGGGACTTACAGCAGCGGGTACTGTCCCGGATTCTCACCGGATTCCCTTTTCATCCGTGGCGGCGAACCGCCCGGAACCATTTCCAATTACAAAAATACAAATATTTTTTATAATAATATCATTTACACGAAAAAAAATCCGCAACCTGCCGGAATCATTCCGCACTATACTTTCAGAAAAAGGTTTCATGGCAAAGATTCTCATCGCCCGGGGACAGGCGACCATCTATGTCCAGAAGGACGGGTATACCATAACCCAGTCTTTGGGTGAATACGTGTTCCCCGCGGATGACACGGGGAAGATTCTCTCGTCCGTCACTCTCACCTCGACCGTACGGGTGATGTGCGGGGACGAGGAACTCACGGCCTTTACCATCGGTGCGGTGGGTAAGCCGGCGGGATTCTCATCCGTTACCGTCAATAACGGCACGAAGACCTTAACCTACGTTATCACCGCCGGTACGACGACCCTCGCCGACCACGGAACAATAGATATTCCCGTGACAATTTCCGGTATTGTCTATCATCTGTCGTTCGTCTGGTCGAAAGCCAAGGCGGGTATCCCGGGCAAGGACGGGGTCGATGCCGACATGCTCGACTGGGTCAAGGAGTGGAATACGGGTAAGACGCTCATCAACGGCAACACGGTCATCACCCCCAAACTCTTTGCGGGCACGAAAAACAGCGACGGCACCGTCTCCGGGATAGCCATAGGCTCGTTTACACTCAATACGAAGACCTCCTCGGGAACGATCGCCGCAGAGGCGGTAAACGGCATCTATGGATTTAGGGATGGCTACAAAACCTTCTATGTAGATAACGGCGGTAACGCCCAGTTGGGTTATGGCGACCAGTATGTCAGGTATAACGCCACGACAGGCAAGGTCGAGTTCGGCAGCGGAGTGAGTCTGAACTGGGTCGGTGCGACCTACATCGACAAGGACGGCGTCTTTACCGGAACACTCTCGGCCGATACGATTAAGACGATTTCCATCAGTGCTTCCCAGATCACATCGGGGATTATCGCTGCGGCACGCATCGACACGGCGGCGTTGAAAGCCTCCTTGATTACCGCCGGAAACATCGAAGCTCTGACCTTGAACGTTACAAAAGGGAAAATCGGCGGCTGGACGGTGGATGCCGACTCCCTTTACCGGGGTACGAAGAACAACACTGTGGGGAGCTGCACCTCTGCCGCAGGTAGCATTACGCTCGGCTCGAACGGTATCCGGGGCTATAAATGGCGGCTGGATGCCTCGGGAGCCGGAGCGGTCGCGGGCGGCAACATCGCGTGGGACGCTTCGGGCAACGTCACGTTCGCCTCGACGGTCAGTGCCTTGTGGACGGCACCTATCGGCTCCCTCACCACGGCTTTGGGCGGCAGCGGCTATCCCAAGCTGACGAAGATCACGGCCGACGGAATCTATACCGGCAGTATCACCGCCTCGCAGATTACCGCAGGAACCATCTCCGCCGACCGCATAGCGGCAGGCAGTATAGCGGCCTCGAAGCTCGATGCCGCCAGCATCAGGTCCTCCATCATCAACACGGACTATATCAACGGCCTGAGCTGTACCTTCACCAAAGGAAAAATCGGCGGCTGGATGATCGGGGCTTCGGCCCTCACTGCCACGCATATCTCGATAGACAGCGGCAACAGACGCATCGCGGTGTACGGGGCCAATTCGGGTGTCGCTAGCGGGCAGCGGGTGCAGCTCTACTACAACAGCGACACGGACTTCGGGCTCTATACCACGGACAGTGCAGGGTACTGCGTGGCACAGCTGGGTTCGAGCAACAGCATAGCCGGCTGGACGATCGACACGACTTCCATTCGCAAGGGCAACGTGTCGCTGGGCAGCGACGGCTCGATCATCAACTCCACGAAATGGAAACTGAACAACGACGGTTCGGGGCAGATCGCCTCGGGCAACATTGCATGGGACACTGCCGGGAACGTTACGTTCGGGGCTTCCGTATCGCTGCAATGGAAGAACGACATCGAAGCGGCCAAGGTTACGAACTTCGGCTATCGATATTACAAGAAACTCATCATCAACGGCGACGAAGCGACCTATTATCCAGTCGTTTTCAAAGGTGGCGACCAGAACATCAAACGTACCATTCTCGTCCGTCGGGGATATGCCGAGCAGGCTCCGGTCTCGTGGAACACATCCACGCACAAAGGAGGTCTGATCGTACTTATCAAAACCAACTTCGGCGGTTGGGGTGGCATTGCCTATTCATGGGATATCTATGACCTTTCCGAGACCTACTGCCGGATGTTCGCCGGGGCGCAGCTGTGCGGCAACTACTGCATGTTCGCCGTCTTCCTGCGTGGCGGCGGCGATACGGGTGCCGTGTACCACCTCTACTCCGACCAGCCGATAGAGAGCAGCAGTTATAGTCCTTCGCCGATTCCGGCAGCTCCGCAAATCGCTTACGGCAACGACCTTATCTTCCAGAGCGGTTCCACACAAGCCTATGCCCCCGCGCCGCGCACCCTCACGGCTGCCGTCGAGGAGGAGATCCGCCGCCATCGGTTCATTGCTCTGGCGCAAAGCACGGACAGCACGCTTGCGGCGCACCCGCTGACCTATATCGGCTCGACAGGGATTTACACGGGCACCCTTACCGCGGCGCAGGTCAACGCCGTGGCGATCGATGCCGGCAGTATCAAGACGGGAACACTTTCGGCAGACCGTATCGCCGCGGGCAGCATCAGCGCCTCGAAACTCGATGCCGTGGGTATCAAGTCGTCCATTATCAATACCGATTACATCAACGGTCTCAGCTGCACGTTCACGAAGGGCAAGATCGGCGGTTTCTCCATCGGCAGTGACAACATGACCATAGGGAACGTCGGAGCTGTGGGTGCCATCCCGTTGCAAATCCGTTCCGCCTCCACGGGCAGCGGTTACTGGTACACGGGAGCCTACAAGCCGCTGGGTATATGCCTTACGTGGTATCAGAGCAGCAATGCAGGGCATATCGTCCTCGGGCAGGTGGCGGCATCCGGCAACAGTGTCAAGACCGGATTCATAGGTCTTCAGATGATGTCATGGGACAATCTGGAATACTTCTGCCTCTCGGTGAACTATACCAAAAGCGGCAGCAAGGAGGTATACAACCGTATCGCGGGGTGGGCCTTCGACCACAACCATATCTGGAAAAACAACATCTCGCTGGGCAGCGACGGATCTATCGCCAACTCCACGAAATGGAGTCTGAACAACGACGGGTCTGGGCACATAGCCTCGGGTAATATCTCATGGAATGCCGCCGGCACGGTTACCTTTGCCGCATCCGTATCCGCCCAGTGGACTACGGGCATCACGACGGCGCAGGAACTCGCTTCGGCCATGGCGTTCGGGAAGATGCTCTACCGCGACCCGACTTTCTGGAACGGAAACAACGGTGTCGTGGTTTACAACAACTCCCAGAACGGTATGGTGACCGTTACCCGGCAGCAGGATGCCACGGCACCCAATGACAGCAAGTATGTCCTGAAAATCCAGACCAGCGGCAGTGCCAGCCCTCGCAACGGAGGCTTCTATTTCGGGGCGAAATGCGGTTACCGCAAGGTGCTCGTCGCCCGCATTATCGCCAAGATCCCCGCCGGCAGAAATCTCTGTTGGGCGACGAACAGCGTCGGCACGGGAGGTTCGCACCGGTGGCTTACGTCGAACGCCGGCACGGGCGACTGGAAAGAATACGTCTACAAGGTCGTGTGCGGCACCGCCGATTTTTCCAGCACCCATTTCTTCTACGTGGACGGCACGCAGGGGACTTCCGATACGCCTGTCATCTGGTATGTGGCCTATGCCACGGTCTTCGACCTTACCTCCACGGAGAAATACACGACCACCATCGATGCCAACGGCATTTACACGGGAACCGTACGCGCCAACCAGATTATCGTGGATTCCGCCCTGACTGTCGGAGGGAGCAGCTATAACGGCAGCATCTCCGTCAAGGATGCGAACAATAGCGTAAAGGTCACGCTGGACAGGAACGGTATCACGGCCGTGAGCGGCAAGATCGGCGGCTGGATTCTCGGAACAAGCGCCCTGACCGCTTCGGCTCCGGCCTCGGGGCACCGCATCGTTATGGGGGCTTCAGGATATATTTACCACGACAACCCTTCCACCGGAGTAAACTATTGGGCGCTGAACACGGACGGTTCCGCCACGTTCGGGTGCGGGAAAATCTCCTTTGCCAATGACGGATCGGGTTATCTGGCCAACCAGAATATCAAATGGGACGCCTCGGGAAATGTCACGATGACGGGCACCATCAACGCCAATGCCGGCACCATCGGGGGATTCGTCATCGGTCAGGGGCGCATCGGCTCGACGGCGACAGGAACCGGCTCAGGCGGCGGCCTTGCCATCTACGACGACCTGTTCCGCGTGGGGGACACCATTTCGTATGTCCTGTTCGGCAGCAACACCATACCGGCATCCGCCGGCGGATCATGTGCCACCGGACGTATTGTGAACAACAAGGTGAACAGCATCTTTAATAACAACTACGGGCTTTATATCGATGTCAAAAACGGTAACCGTAACTACGGAATATGGTCCAATGCCTCTGTTATAGCCCCTGCCTGCATCGGCAACAAGATCAAGAATGTCTATTTCACAGGCAGCGGTTACACGATCGATTTCTCGCAGTTCAACATCTTTTTCGTTTATGCCAACCAGAAGTACAGCGTGACCCTGCCGTCGGCATCGTCCGTGGCCACCATGTTCGGTTACTCGACTCTGCCGTCGGACTTCGCCTGCATATTTACCCTAATTTACAACTACAACTGGGGGAATAGCCTTGTATTCACCAATATCCGTAACCACAACGGGGATCTTGCCAGTTACACGTTAGCCAAGGGAGACTCCATTACGGTATTGTGCGCCAATTACCCCTCGTTCCATTACCAGATATTAAATCACTCTTATTAAAAACTTTTCTGCTGGGAATATCCCTACACTTAATAAAAACAGAAGCGAATTATGAACATCACCAACGTAACGGTAACCAAGGTTGCCGAAGAGAGCACGGAGAATGCCGACTACCAGTTGGAATATTCCATCGTCAATGACGCGCTGACCCGCGTCCACGCCTCCATCCGCAAGAAGGATACGGATGGCTCGGGGAACGCTCCGCAGATAGGTATCATCTACATGGAACAAGGCGTTATTTCATGCAACATTCCTATGGGAGAGCCGCTTGCACCCCTGTTTCATGATTTCGATACCATGATCGACGAAATAAAAAAGAGTAACGTACAAAATGCATAAATAATATGGAACTGTCAGTCAAAGACCGCCTTTACCTGCCGTCCTTTTTGCCGGCACGGGGCAACTTCAAGGACTTCAACCTCAAAAAAGAGATTCTGCGCAAGATCGCCATTCCGGACGAGGAGCGCAAAGCCATCGGTCTTCACGAGAATGCCGAGGACAAGCGCATCGAATGGGATGTGGAGAAGGAGAAACCGCTTGCCGTGGAGTTCTCGGGGGACGAGATGGAGTATCTCCGGAAAGCCTGCGAACGCATCTCGGACGAGGAGCTTCCGGACGATATGTGGGCTACCGTGTCGCGCATCTACGATTTCATTCAGGAGAAGTAAACCATCCTTTCTTTCTGCCGCTACTCTTAATAAAAAAGGATCTCTTTTGTAACGTTCAATTTCTGCAAAAATATCATTTGGAGCAACACCCATTCTGTTACCAATCATTATGAAACGTTCTCTATTTTGAGGTATACCAAAATCTTGAACTTTCAATAACCGATAATCATAAAGGTACTCATCTCCTAAGTACTCTTTGAAATTGGCAATTATCTCATCGAACTTATTAGCCATTCCTTTTACATTTTCCATTATGAAAAATTGCGGTCTAATTTCCGAAAGGAATTGCAAATAAGCCTTATAAAGCTGATTTCTTGGATCATCAATAATCCTTTGCCTATTCGCCATCGAAAAGCCTTGGCAAGGAGGGCCTCCACATACTAAAGTAATTGGTCTATCCGGATTCTTAAGTGTATCTCTATATTTTTCTAAACAAGTATTCAATTCATTGATGTCTCCAATAAAATACTGTCCTTGTTTTAGACTATGATTAGCCAAGTAAGTAGATGCAAAGGTTTCAACAATCTCGTTCATGAACACAACTTCAAACCCTGCCTGTTCAAGCCCAAGGCTCAACCCACCACACCCTGCGAATAAATCTATAAATGTATATTTTTTTTGTCTACTCATTCTACTTCATAATTAAAATCGGCCTCTATAAGGTCTTTAATATCCACTTTAAGCAGTTGGGCTATTTCTACAAACTGAGCCATTGATGGTTGTATCTTATTAGTCTTCCATCGTGACACTGTCATATCGGTGACGCCCATCTGTTCTGCCAGCCAACGATTGGTTATTTCCTTTTCCGCTAGAACTACACGCAATCGGTTTGAGCATTCTATTTTCGCCATATTGCTTCGTATTATATTTCAAGTACAAAGTTAAACATAAAAAGATAATATTCAAAATAACATGATAAAAATATCATATAACGTCGTTACAAAAAGCATTATGCTGCATAAACATAATGTTGATTCCACATAATTTGATTCCATTGTATCGGTCGCATCATCAATCTATCATATAATATGCAAGAACACACATCTTTCTTTACTTTATTATAGGTTATTGCTTTTATTCGTCATCTTCATCGAGATAAGTCCAGTCTTTTGACGCATATTCCTTTTCAAACTCCGTCAAGTCTTCCTTGATGCGTTCACGGAAACACTCTTCGCTATCATCGCCACTCATCATCCAGTCTACTCGTTCCGCATATATTTCTGCTATACGAATTTGCCGATACGCCTCCTTCATTGCATCTATCGTCTCATCTGACAGTTCCAATACATCTGCTTCATAGAGATAATGATCATAATAACAATGACAGATTGAGTATAATACCGGAATTTGTTCAGCATCTGGAGTGTCAGACATATATCGTTTTGTTGATTGGAAAATCACCCCATCATCAAAGAATCGTCGGTCTGCGTATTGTTGTTCTGCCTTGACGATGGTTTTATCTCTCAGAAGAAAAGATTCTGCGTCTTCATAGCTCCCAAAACTCATGTAGTCCTTAGAACTATGATATGAACCAAAGCAATCTTTCTCGTAAATAGTCCAATAATCCTCTTGTACTTTCTCCGGCTTTGGTTGTAAAGCCCTTGCAATGTCACGCTCAATAGCATCAGCTATCTCACGCATTGCGTATGTGTTCCTATTAAAATATCCTCCACTCATAGTTATTTCCTCCTTATTCTGATTGAACTAAGATATTAAATACTAACATATTGTTTGCATCTTTCATCCAACACTCCAGCAAACATTTCCATTTCTCTTTTGGATAGCCCCAATCGGATTGCCAATTCTCGCCAATTTTTCACTGCATCAATTACCTCCGAGACAATCTTTTCAGCAGTTTTTCGATTGAGCATATAATCCTCGCAAGCACCAAGCAAAATATTCAATTTCGCCTTATTGGAATCAGCGGAGATGAGCAGACTTTGATATTCGTTCAGAGTCGGGTTCATATCGTAGGCTGGCGACAGAATCCACCCTTTTGCAGTCAAAAGAAAACCGTGATTGCGGAAATGGTCATCGCTATTGCCTATGCAGATATTGAACGCTACACGACGATAGAGTTCCTGCAAATTGCGTTCTACATCTGTACAATTCTGGAGGATAAAGTCAACTATATCCAGATAGCCGTGTCCTGTTGTTGCATTATCTCCATCTTCCAGTCCCAGTAAGGTCATTGCTGATGCAAAATGAATCCGTTTGCCTTCTTGTGTTCTGTCAAAACGTTTCGAGAGCAATGTATGGTATTTTTCTCCTGTTGTCAGCACCTTTGTCTGTGCCGCATTTATCCCTACCTTTATAGCAAGCAAATGGCTGAAATGTTCCCAAAGCCCGGTATCGTACTCGTCTTTACGTGATGGGAACTTTGCAACGTATAGAGTTTTATCTGTGTCTATTACATTGGCTTTAGGTCGTGCTCCTCCTAATGATGTCCCAGGTTGCACAAGTTGTGCAATCCATTTCCTATCAGGGAGCATATTGTTTTCTTCACATTTCTCTATCTCGGCACTGGCTGCAATCAGTTCCCGAATATCCGTCAAAGGTGGAATTTTCAATGATTCACTCACATTGATAAATTCGCCATCGAAGTCTTCCTTAAAACGGAATCCACCCATTCGGGAGAAATCATCGATACCAGTCAAGAAATCGAAGGATGACAATCTCCGTACTGGTCGTTTTTCTTCCGCAGCTGCAATTTGCTCACGACGCAACAACAAAGTACGCCCCCAACGATCCGGCAAAGCATCAGAAAAGCATCCAAATATATCCTTGTCCGGTTGTGTATATTGTTGTCCCGGGTAATTATTCAAGTCGTCACTCAAAAACAGATCGCTGTGCTGCCTTAACCATTCATTATTGAACGTAAAACTATAGCTGTCCGCACCACGAAGAGACTCATAGCCTAGTTCGCCAATGAGTTCCATTTCTTTGAGCCAATCGAAATCGGCATATACATACAACTTTTTCATAGATTATTCTTTCTTGGATGCACGTTCTCTTGTTTTCAAACTCAAATCTTGCAAAGCTTTTCCCATTTTATCTTCTTTGGCAAGCAATAGAATATCATCGTCAAGTTGCAATGCGTACAAAACACGTAGATAGATCCCTATTGCAACAGTAGGAATCCCTTTTTCTATTCTGGACACAGTAAGCGGTGAACAGGTAGCCCGTTCTGCCACCTGAGCCACACTCAGATTCCGACGCAAGCGAGCCAACTTAATCTGCTCCCCTACTATCTGCATCTTCTGCTCCAATTTTCGGGGCAACTTAGTCCCCATTGTATTCTTTGCCATGTTAACTCATCATATAATATACAAAGATACTACTTTTTATTTATTTAATGATA
>OHFE01000273.1_pt1 | contig 20636 bp, 16 predicted proteins | sample 1567471 | NCBI WGS metagenome assembly OHFE01 (sample SAMEA3879513, study PRJEB24766) | human gut metagenome | biome: human-associated habitat; feature: feces | place: USA | collected 1985/1987 | reverse complement strand
GTCCAAAAAGCCGAAGGGAAACAACACAGCAGTCGTTGTGCTGCTGACCGTATTGATTTTCGTCATGATCGCGCTGACAGGTCTTGTGATCTGGATGTGTGTTAATCTGGTGAACAAAACGCCCCAGACTACCGTCCGGACGGAGACACAGGTTTATACCCTTCCCACCGTCATCCGGACAGAGCCGACGCAGGCCGAGACCCAGCCCCCGGAGACCACCCTGCCGGAACCGGAGCATGTGGTGGCTACCGCTTCCATCGGCACCATGGGCGATCTGCTGATGCACAAGCCGGTGTTTGACACCTGCCTGCAAAGCAACGGCACCTACGATTTCAGTTCCATTTTCCGCTATGTCAAGGATATCGTGTCCGGTCTGGACTACGCCATTGCCAATCTGGAGACCACCTTCGGCGGCGACGATTACCCCTATCAGGGCAATCCCGCTTTCAACTGTCCCGACGCGCTGATCGACAGCGTAGTGGACACGGGCTATGACATGCTGCTCACCGCCAACAACCACGCGGGCGACACCATGGCGTCGGGCATCACCCGCACCGTGGAGATCATCCGCGGCAAGGGACTGACCGCCCTCGGCTCCCAGCTGAACGCCGACGAGCCGAAATACGCCGTGGTGGACGTAAACGGCATTAAAATCGGCATGGTGTGCTACACATGGGCATACAGCAGCAACGGCAGCTCCTTCTCCCTCAATGGTCTTACCCCCATCAAGGACGAGGGGCAGATGAACTACTTCCTCAACAACGACCCCGGCAAGCTGTACACCGCGTCGGAACAGATTCTGGAACAGATGAAAGCGGACGGTGCGGAAGCCACCATGATGTTCATTCACTGGGGCGTGGAATATAACATCAAGGAAAATTCCCTTCAGGACACCATGGCACAGAAGCTGTGCGATCTTGGCTTTGACGTGATCGTGGGCGGGCATCCGCATGTTGTTCAGCCGGTGGACTTGCTTACCAGCACTGTTGACCCTGACCACAAGACCGTGGTCATCTACTCTCTGGGCAACGCCGTATCCAACCAGAGAAACGGCTATATTCAAGCCGCGCCTCCCTACTATACGGAGGATGGCATTCTGTTCACCGTCACCTTTGAAAAGTATTCCGACGGAGCCGTGTATCTGCAAAGCGTGGACGCGCTGCCCACATGGGTGAACATGCGCACTGACGGGGCGAAGCAATATAGCATCCTGCCGCTGGACGAAGACAATCAGGATCAGTGGGCGGAGTTATTCAACCTGAACGACGCCATGCTGTCCTCCGCGAAGAAGTCCATGGAGCGCACGGACTCCATCGTCGGCGCGGGCATGGAAAAATGCCGGACGTATCTGGAACAGCAAAAGGCCGACCGGGAAGCCTACTATCAGGACCTGGCCAGCCATCCGGAAACCTACGTTCCAAGCACCGTTCCGGAGGAAACCGCCGGGGAAACCATCCCGGAAACCACCACCGTCACCGCCCCTGCGGCATAACAAGCCCTACCCAAATACCGTGCCGCGGCAAACGTCAGTTCTGCCGCGGCACGGTTTTCGTCTGCCGGAACGGAAAACGAAACTTTCCCGGGAAAAAACGGATATAATCCATTGACATTGCAAAAATTTACGGTATAGTAGTATCTGTCGTATTTCGGCGTAAACACAAAAAACAGAAACGGGGGAGGATAATGTCCAAGGAACTCATCAGACTCCAGGACCTGACCATGGAGTTCGACGGGGAGCGTATTCTCGACGGCATCAATCTTTATTTCAACGATCACGAATTCCTCACACTGCTCGGCCCCTCCGGCTGCGGCAAGACCACAACGCTTCGGATCATCGGCGGCTTTCTGACGCCTACTTCCGGCACGGTGACGTTTGACGGGAAGGTCATCAACGACGTTCCGCCCTACAAGCGGCAGATCAACACCGTGTTCCAGCGTTATGCCCTTTTTCCGCATCTGGATGTGTACGACAACGTCGCTTTCGGCCTGAAGGTAGCAAAGCTGCCCAAGGACGAAGTTGACCGCAGGGTCAATGAAATGCTGGAAATCGTCAGCCTGAAGGGCTACGAAAACCGCAGCGTGGACAGTCTGTCCGGCGGCCAGCAGCAGCGTGTTGCCATCGCCCGGGCATTGGTCAACCAGCCGAAGGTGCTGCTGCTGGACGAACCCCTGGCAGCGCTGGATCTGCGCTTGCGCAAGGACATGCAGATCGAGCTGAAACGCATCCAGCAGACCACCGGCATCACGTTCATCTATGTCACCCACGATCAGGAGGAAGCCCTTTCCATGTCCGACACCGTGGTGGTCATGGACAAGGGACGGATTCAGCAGATCGGCAGACCTGAGGATATCTATAATGAGCCGAAGAACGCCTTCGTGGCGGACTTTATCGGCGAAAGCAACATCCTGGACGGCGTCATGCTGGAAGACTTCAAGGTCCGGTTCTTCGGCCGGGTCTTTGAGTGCGTGGACAAGGGCTTTTCGCCGAACGAAACGGTAGACGTAGTTATCCGCCCCGAGGACGTGAAGATTATCCCCGCCGAGGGCGCGAAGCTCACGGGCATAGTAGAATCGGTAGTATTCAAGGGCGTGCACTACGAGATGATAGTAGACGGCGTAGACCACAAGTGGATGATACACTCTACAAAAGCGGAGCAGGTAGGCACTATGGTCGGCATGACCTTCGACCCATTCGATATACACATAATGAAAAAAACTGCGGCGGAGGAAGACTGATAATATCATGAAGAAAAAAATACTCGCCGCGCCATACTTAGTATGGATGGCGGTTTTCATAGTAGTACCGCTTATAATGGTAGCCTACTTCGCACTTACCGACAACGCGGGCAAGTTTACTAAAAAAAACATCTCAGACGTAGGACAGTACGCAAATATATTCGTGCGCTCGATATGGCTCTCGGTGATCGCGACGGCGATATGCTTAGTGGTGGCCTACCCCGTGTCTTTCCTGCTCTCGCGCATGGAAAAGCACAAGCAGGGCACTATGCTGATGATAGTAATGCTGCCTATGTGGATGAACTTTCTGCTGAGAACATACGCATGGATGACCCTGCTGGGAAACAACGGCATAATCAACCACCTGCTGGGGCTTATCGGCTTAGGGCCTTACAAGCTGATAAACACCTCAGGCGCAGTGGTGCTGGGCATGGTGTACAACTACCTGCCTTTCATGATACTGCCGCTCTACTCGGTAATGGAGAAGATAGACAAAAGCGTGCTGGAAGCAGCCTCAGACCTCGGCTGCAGCTCTATGAACGTGCTTTTTAAAGTAATAGTTCCGCTGAGCCTGCCGGGAATAACCTCGGGCATTACTATGGTCTTCGTGCCCGCTATATCTACTTTCATAATCTCGCGTATGCTGGGCGGCGGCTCTAACCTGCTCATCGGCGACCTTATAGAGATGCAGTTTCTCGGAAACTCCTACAACCCCAACCTCGGCGCGGCTATCTCACTGGTGCTCATGGTCATAATACTTATGATAATGACGATAATGAACCAGTTCAGCCCTGACGATCAGGTGCTTATGTAAAGGCAGGCGGGATATGATGAAAAAACTTGGAAAAATTTACTTGGGCGCAGTGCTTATGTTCCTCTACGTTCCCATATTCGTGCTGATAGTTTTCTCTTTTAATGAAACTAAGAGCCGCTCGGTATTCAGCGGGTTCACGCTAGACTGGTACCGCAAGCTGATACACAACGACATTATAATCTCCTCGCTGATAAACACTATAATAATAGCCGTAATAGCGAGCATAGTTTCCACGATACTCGGCACGCTCGCCGCCATCGGCATAAACAATATGCGCCGTGTGCCGAAAGCTATGGTAATGAACATTACAAATATGCCGATAATCAACCCCGAGATAGTTACGGGCGTATCGCTTATGCTGCTCTTCGTATTCTTCGCGGCGCGCATGAATTTAGAGTTCGGCTTTCAGACGCTGGTAATAGCGCACATCACATTCGACGTGCCCTACGTTATACTAAACATCATGCCGAAATTCCGCCAGATGGACCCCCACCTTTACGAGGCGGCGCAAGACCTCGGCTGCGGGCCTGCGAAAGCGTTCTTTAAAGTAGTGCTGCCCGAGATAATGCCTGGCGTAGTTAGCGGCTTTCTCATGGCTTTCACCTACTCGCTGGACGATTTCGTAATCAGCTACTTCACCAGCGGCTCTACCTCGCAGACGCTGCCCATAACCATCTACTCTATGACGCGGCGCAAGGTATCGCCCGAGATAAACGCGCTTTCGGCGATAATCTTCGCGGTAGTTGTGATAATCCTGCTCATCAAGAATTTCGTTGAGAATAAGCAGGCTAAAAGAGCGTGAGCGGGGGGAGTGACTTTTTTATGATACTTAAACGCATATCAAGATACGCGGCGCTGATAATGGCTGCCGCGCTGGCGGCGAGCGCATTTTCGGGCTGCGGCGGCAGCGCGGATACCTCTGTCGATACTGAGGAAGAAGAGAAAACTGCCGAAGCGCAGACGCTCACCGTTTCCGACCCCGAATATTACACAAAATTTAAAGACGCGGGCATTTCCATCAACGTTTACAACTGGGGAGAATACATCTCTACGGGCGCTGAGGCGGGCACGCTGGACGTAAACTCAGAGTTTACAAAGCTCACGGGCATAAAGGTTAATTACACCAACTACGCCACCAACGAAGAGCTTTACGCCAAGCTGAAAGGCGGCGGAGCTTCTTACGACGTGATAATCCCCTCAGACTACATGATAAGCAAGATGATAAAGGAAAACATGGTGCAGCCGCTTGATTTCGAGAATATCCCGAATTTCAAGTACATCATGGATAATTTCCGCAACATGGCTTACGACCCCGAAAACAGCTACTCTGTACCGTATACATGGGGAACGGTCGGCATAATCTACGACAAGACTATGATAGACCTGCCCAAGGACGAGATAGACTGGGATCTGCTTTGGAACAAAGACTACTCAGACCAAATACTGATGTTCGACAACCCGCGCGACGCTTTCGCGATAGCCGAGATAATGCAGGGATACTCGATAAACACTGAGGACAGCGACGAGCTTGCCGACGCGGCGAGAAAGCTTACCGAGCAGAAAAACGTGGTGCAGGGCTACGTTATGGACGAGATATTCGACAAAATGGGCGCGGGCGACGCGCTGATAGCCCCCTACTACGCGGGCGACGCGCTGACCATACTCGACGAGAACGAGGACTTAGGCTTCGTGATACCGAAGAGCGGCACTAACCTTTTCATCGACGCTATGTGCATACCCGCGGGCGCGAAGCAGAAGGAAGCAGCCGAGATGTATATAAACTTCATGTGCGAGCCGGACATCGCCTACGCGAACATCGACTACATCTGCTACTCCACCCCGCACCAAGCGGCTTACGATATGCTGGACGAGGACGTGAAGAATAACCCCGTATCCTACCCCGACCAAGATTTTATCAGCGAGCACACCACCGTGTTCGTAAATCTTTCCGACAAAGCGAACAAGCAGATGCAAGACCTCTGGACAGAGATGAAATCGGCGCAGGCTGAAAACGAAAACACATGGCTCGTGCCTATATTCCTGATACTCTGCCTGGGCGTGACGATATTCGTGCTGATAAGACGGCAGATCAAAAAGAAAAAAGACATTTTCTGACAAGATGTTGTATAAATGTTTTTGCACACAATTCAAAATATGCGGCACTTTTTTCACAAAAAAGTGCTTTTCTTTTTGAGTGAAATATGCTATAATTATTGAGTATAAGTATGTGAATAAATGTTTTAAATACAGCGAAAGGATCGGTAGAAAAACAGATGAGCATTATATATGACCTCGGTATCGACGTAGGCTCTACTACGGTAAAGACCGTGATACTAAAAGAGGGCGAGATAATATATTCAAAATACGAACGCCACTTCTCTAAAGTGCGCGAAACAGTTGCCGAGCAGCTGCGTATAATAAACGAAAAGTACAAGGGCGAGCGCTTCCGCACAGCCATCACAGGCTCGGCAGGTCTGGGCATAGCGCAGGCAAGCGGAATAGAGTTCGTGCAGGAGGTATACTCCGCTTTCGTCGCCGTAAACAAGAGCTACCCGCTTACAGACGTAGTGGTAGAGCTGGGCGGCGAGGACGCTAAGATAATCTTCCTCACCGGCGGCGTGGAACAGCGCATGAACGGCTCCTGCGCCGGCGGCACCGGCGCTTTCATCGACCAGATGGCGCAGCTTTTAGGCGTTACTGCCGACGAACTGGATAGGCTCTCGCTGAAAAGCACACGCCTTTACCCGATAGCTTCGCGCTGCGGCGTTTTCGCGAAGAGCGATATTCAGCCGCTGCTCAATCAGGGCGCTAAGAAAGAGGACATAGCCGCTTCGATTTTCCAAGCGGTAGTAGATCAGACCGTTTCGGGACTGGCGCAGGGCAGAAAGATAGCAGGCAACGTGCTCTTCCTCGGCGGTCCTCTCTCGTTCTTAAAGGGTCTGAGAAAGGCGTTTACCGAAACGCTGCACCTCGACGCTGAGCACGCGGTGTTCCCCGACCTCGCACCCTGCTTCATGGCTTACGGCTGCGCGCTTCAGGCGCACGACATCTCCGAAACCATGACCATCGACGAAACGCTGGATAAGATAATAAACGCAAAGACCGCGGACAATATAGTTACGGGCACTCCCCTCTTTAAAGACCGCGCTGAGTACGAGGAATTTGTGGCGCGCCACAAGCAGTCAGACCTAAAGTACGCCGATATAAAGACCTACTCGGGCGACGCATACCTCGGTATCGACGCAGGCTCTACCACCACGAAGCTGGTCCTCATCACGCCGGACGGCAGGCTGCTTTATCAGCACTACTGCTCAAGCAAGGGTCAGCCGCTCGACATCATAGCCTCGAAACTGGAGGACATCTACCGCATAGCGAACCCCGGACTGAACATAAAAGCTTCGGCGGTAACGGGCTACGGCGAAGACCTCATAAAGGCGGGCTTGGGCGTAGACTTCGGCATAGTAGAAACAGTAGCGCACTACAAGGCGGCGGCTTTCTTCTGTCCCGACGTTGACTTCATCATCGACATCGGCGGTCAGGACATAAAGTGCTTCAAGATAAAGAACAACGCGATAGACAGCATCATGCTGAACGAGGCATGCTCCTCGGGCTGCGGCTCTTTCATACAGACATTCGCGCAGGCTATGGGCTACGAGATAGCCGACTTCGCGAACCTCGGACTTTTCGCAAAAGCCCCCGTAGAGCTAGGCTCGCGCTGCACGGTATTCATGAACTCTTCCGTAAAACAGGCGCAGAAGGACGGCGCTTCGGTAGAAGACATATCGGCGGGACTTTCCTCCTCGATAATCAAGAACGCGGTGTACAAAGTTATCCGCGCTAAATCCATCGACGAGCTGGGCAAGAACATAGTAGTACAGGGCGGTACGTTCTTAAACGACGCCGTATTGCGCTCGTTTGAGATGGAGCTTGGCAGAAACGTTATCCGCCCCGCGATAGCAGGACTGATGGGCGCTTTCGGCTGCGCGATCTTCGCTATGGAAAAGACCAAAGCCGAGCCGCAGCGCACTTCTTCTATACTTACCCTCGACCAGCTTCGCGATTTTGCGTACAACTCTATGTCGGCGCAGTGCGGCGGCTGTACAGCCCACTGCAACCTCACTATAATCCGTTTCAGCGACGGCCACCGCTTCGTTTCGGGCAACCGCTGCGAAAAGGGCGCGGGAATAAAACTTGCCAACAAGACGGAGAATATGTACGAATACAAGCTAGAGCAGCTGGAAGCCTACGGCGAGAAAAAGCCGCACGGCAAGCCCATCGCGCGGGTAGGCATACCTATGGCGCTGAGCTATTACGATATGCTGCCTTTCTTCCACACCATGCTCACCGAGCTGGGCTTTGAAGTAGTTCTCTCAGACGAATCCTCGCGCGATACATACTACCGCGGTCAGCAGACCATACCCTCTGACACCGTATGCTACCCCGCTAAGCTCGCGCACGGACATATACTCAACCTGCTCGATAAGGGCGTAGACTTTATCTTCTACCCCTGCATGAGCTACAATATCGACGAGGGTCAGGCGGATAACCACTACAACTGCCCCGTAGTAGCCTACTACCCAGAGCTGCTGAAAGCAAATATCCCCGACCTAAACAGCAGCAATTTCATAACCCCCTACCTCGATATAAACTTCAAGAAAAATACAGCCAAGAACGTAGCCGCGGCGCTGCGCTCATACGGCATAAAAGAAAAGCAGGTGCTCGGCGTGCTGAACAAGGCTTACTCCGAGCAGCTACGCTACAAGCGCGCTAACGAGCAGAAAGCCCTAGAGATAATCGCCGACGCGCGCAGCAAGGGTCAGAAAATAATCGTGCTCGCGGGCAGACCTTACCACATCGACCGCGAGATAAACCATGGAATACACAAGCTGATAGCCTCGCTGGGCTTCGCGGTAGTCACCGAGGACAGCGTGGCAAATCTGGTAGACTGCCCGCCTCTCGACGTACTCAACCAGTGGACATACCACGCAAGACTTTACCGCGCAGCGGAGTACGTTTGCGAAAACGACGATATGCAGCTAGTACAGCTCGTATCATTCGGCTGCGGCATCGACGCCGTTACCACCGACGAAGTTCGCGCTATACTCGAGGAGCACGGAAAGCTTTACACTCAGCTAAAGATCGACGAGATAACCAATCTGGGCGCGGCTAAGATACGCCTGCGCTCGCTCGCGGCGGCGCTTGAAGAAAAAGACGCCGCGAAAAACGGAAAGGAAGTGTAAGCATAATGAGCAAACAGCCAAAACAGCAGAAGCAGTATTCCGACCGCGTAAAGCGCACTACCTTTACCGAGGATATGAAGAAAGACTACACGATACTCATACCCGATATGCTGCCGATACACTTTAACCTTATAATCAAGGCATACGAGCACTTCGGCTACAAAATGGAGCTGCTGACAAACACCAGCCGCAACGTAGTAGACGAGGGACTGAAAAACACACACAACGACACCTGCTACCCCGCGCTGCTCGTCATCGGCCAATACATGGACGCGCTGAAAAGCGGCAAGTACGACGTGAACAAGGTCGCCCTGCTCATCTCCCAGACGGGCGGCGGCTGCCGTGCTTCAAACTACATCTACCTTATCCGTAAGGCTATATCGACGCAGTTCCCGCAGGTGCCCGTGCTCTCGCTGAATTTCAGCGGACTGGAGCCGAACCCCGCGTTCCCCATGACCATACCGATAATCACAAGGCTGATCTACTGCGTGCTTTACGGCGATATGCTGATGCTGCTGTACAATCAGTGCAAGCCTTACGAGATCAACAAAAACAGCACCGACCAGCTTCTCGCGCGCTGGCAGCACCGCATAGGCAAGCTTATGGGCACGAAAACGCAGTTTATGAACACAAAGTCCATCTACCGCGCTATGCTGAAAGATTTCGCCGCACTGCCGCGCACTAAGGAGAAAAAGCCGCGCGTGGGCATTGTCGGCGAGATATACGTTAAATATTCGCCGCTCGCGAACAACGACCTCAACAACTTCCTTATGTCTGAGGGCTGCGAGCCGAACGTGCCGGGGCTGCTGGATTTCGTGCTGTACTGCGCTTCTGACCTCATAAACGACGCGCGCCTTTACGATAAGCAGACACCCCGCACCGCCGCATACAAGATCGGCTACGATGTGCTTTACAAATTCCAGCGCGAGCAGATCAAGATGATCGAAGAGCAGGGCGAATTTTTCCCGCCGCACGATTTCGAGCACCTGCGCGCCTGCGCCGACAAGTACATGAATCAGGGCGTGAAGATGGGCGAAGGCTGGCTGATAACCGCCGAAATGGCAGCGCTCGCCGAGACCGGAACGGAGAATATAATTTGCACCCAGCCCTTTGGCTGCCTGCCGAACCACATTGTGGCAAAGGGCATGAGCCGCGTTATCAAAGAAGCTTACCCCAACGCAAACATAGTCGCCATCGACTACGACCCCGGCGCTACGAAGGTAAACCAAGAGAACCGCATAAAGCTTATGCTCGCGAACGCAAAAAAGTAAAACAGAATTATTGCATAAACAAAAAGACAGACCCGCAAAAAGGTCTGTCTTTTTTAGCAAATTCATCTCAAATAAAATATAGTTTATACCAAGCGGCACAAAGCGTGTTTTAGTCGGATCAATTTTCTCTCATTTTTGCAAAGCACTCGCTGCAATATACAGGTCTGTCCTCTCTGGGCTTGAAAGGAACTTTAGCTTCGCCGCCGCAGGAAGCGCATACAGCGGTAAACATCTGCTTTTCTCCCCTTGCTCCGCCCTGCTTGCGAGCGTCGCGGCAAGCCTTGCATCTCTGCGGCTCGTTCACAAAACCTTTTTCAGCGTAAAATTCCTGCTCGCCTGCTGTGAATACGAACTCGTTTCCGCAGTCCTTGCATACTAATGTCTTGTCTTCGTACATGATAAACCTAACCTTTCCGGCAATTAGGGCGTACCCCTAGCCCAACATAAATAAATAGCTTTGCGCCACGCCGGAATTGCACCGGCTCTACGGCTGTCGCCGCGCTTACTAAGCAAAAGCGCATATTTCGTGACATTTACGGCTGCCTGCCAAATTCTTTTCTGAGCTTGCGGCGCGCCCTCTGCATTGCGTTATCGACTGCTTTTTCCGTTATCTCGAGCGACTGCGCTATCTCGGCGTAGCTCATACCCGTCATATACGCGGTCAGCACGCCCCTCTCGCGCTCGGTAAGCTGCCGCTCCATAGCCTCATACAGCTCACGAAAAAGCTCCATAGCGCCATCATCCGCAGCAGGCTCGGTCTTGTCCTCAAGCTCTTCAGAGCCATCGTAATCGCCGCCCAGCGGTTTGTTTCGGCGCACGGCTGAAAGCATACGGTTTCGCGCGCAGGTCATAACATACGCCCGCAGACTGCCGCGCTTTTCGTCAAAACTGCCAACGGCTGAGAGCATAGCCAGCAGACCCTCTTGCAGCAGGTCGTCAGAGATCTGCTGGTCTATCGCGACCGCAGCCGCGCGTATCGGCGCAAAAAACCTCTTTGTCAGTTCGCCCGCCGCCTCAGTGCTCTGCTTCGCGAGCGCGGCAAGCTCTTCATCGCTGTACTCGCCGAACTGTGTTTTCTGCTGCTCTGAACTCAAACCAACGCCTCCGTAACCAACGCATTATAAAATGCCATAATAATAGAATAACACAAGCGAGAAAAAAAGTCAAGCAAATTTCAATATTTATTTAAAAAGTCAGTATTTTTGTAACATTTTACAGATTGCCGCGCGAAATTTGTACAAAAAGGCAATACAAAAAGAGGAATACAGGCTGCCTGCCCATATTCCTCAGTATTTACTTATATTTCGGCGTATTCCGCTCTGCCTGTCTTAAAGACATTTCCGCCGCTGCAATCAATAGTGACTACCAACGGAAAATCTTCGACGTAAAGGCGCTTTACCGACTCGCAGCCCAGGTCTTCAAAAGCTATGACCTCGCAGGACTTTATCCTGCTTGCCGCCAGCGCGCCGCAGCCGCCTACAGCGCAGAGGTACACCGCGCCGTTTCTCACGATAGCCTCGCAGACCTCTTCTGAGCGCTCGCCCTTGCCGATCATCGCAACAAGACCGAGGTCGAGAAAGCGGGGTGCAAATCTATCCATTCTGCCGCTGGTGGTCGGCCCGCACGAGCCTATCGGCTTGCCCTGCGGCGAGGGGGTAGGACCGGCGTAGTATATCACCGCGTCTTTCAGGTCATAAGGTACCGGTTCGCCGCTGTCCAGCAGAGCCGTTATACGTTTATGAGCCGCGTCGCGCGAGGTGTACACTGTACCCGTTAGCAGTATCTTATCGCCCGCATGCAGCTTGGGAGCGTACTCCCTCAGCTGTTCGGTGCGCAGTTTTATGATCTCGCTCATATGTAATTATTCGCCGTCTACCAGATCAAGACCCTCGTCTACGAGATCTCTTGCGGCGGAAGCCATTCTCATGCTCTCAGTGCTGAGTTCGTTAAGCTGCGAGAGAAGTTTCGAAACAGTGCCGTTGAGGCTCTCAAACTCGGTCTTTACGCCGTTTCTGAGGTCTTCAGACTTAGCACGGATGTTAGCGGTCTCATTCTTAGCGTCCTCGATCATCTTAGCAGCCTTAGCCTCAGCCTCGGTGGTAACCTTGTAAGCCTTAGCGCTTGCGTCAGATGTCATCTTCTCAGCCTCAGCCTTAGCGGTAGATGTTACCTCGTCAGCTTCCTTTCTGGCGGAAGAAGTGATAGCGTCTACCTCAGCCTTAGCGGCAGCGGTCATAGATTCAGCGCTTGCAGCAGCGGTCTGGAGAGTCTGAGTAGCCTCGTTCTGAGCCTTGGATACAGCAGCCTCAGCCTGTGCGTTAGCGTCGTCGATTATCTGGTTAGCCTGTACTTCGGCCTCGTCGGTCATCTGCTTAGCAGCCTTCTTAGCCTCGGTAACTACCTTATTAGCGGTGTTCTGAGCCTCGATGAATACGCTTCCGAGGTCGAATGCGGGTGCTGCTCCGCCTGCGCTTGCAGCTTCCTTCTCAGCCTTTTCAAGCTTTTCTTTGAGGTCTTCTATCTGCTCGTTCTGCTCAGCTATGGTAGCGTCCTTTTCGGTGATCTGCTGCTCATAGTCGGCTATACGCATAGTCATAGAATCGGTGGAAGCCATCAGCTCTGCTACCTTATTCTTAGCCTCTTCTACCTTTTTCTCGAGCTCTTCCTTGCCCTCAAAATTGCTTGAACCGCCGTTTTCGCTAGCCAGCTCGAGGCGCTCGTTAGTTTCTTCCAGATCTTTGACCTTGTTCTCGAGGTTGTAGATCTTCGAGTTAAGATCATCTACATAAGCAAGTACGTCCTGCTTGTCAAATCCGCCCATACGGACGGTCCTTAAATAACCATTGTTAGCCATTTTGTATTCCTCCTAAGAAAGTAGTAGATTACATACTTTAATTATACTATACTTTGCTATTTTTTTCAACCATAAAACTTAAATTTACGAAACTTCATCGCTTTACACAAATCCATGCAAATATTTTTGTTTAAATCAACTATGGTTGTAACTATTGTAAAGATGTTAAATATATTTCAAACGTTTTTGTGAAAATGTACAAAATCAAATAACAAAATATTCACAAAATAGAAGCGTTCCGAAATATTTTCGAAACGCTTCTCATCATAATAATTTTTTGATAAATATTACTTATTCTTGAAGATATTGAAAATATCGTCGTAGTAAGTAGGATTATCAGCAGCCTTCACGCCTGCTCTGCTCATAGCCTCAGCGTTCGCCTTCTTGTCGTCAGCAGCGTTCTCAGCGGGTGCGGCAGCCTTAGCGGCATTCTGTGCAGCAGCCTTTTTGGAAGCAGCGCCGTCGAAATCAGCAGCGATAACGGTAACGTAAACCTCGTCCTTCATCTCGCTGTCATAGCCGTTACCGAAGATGATCTCAGCGTCCTCGTCAACAGCCTCAGTGATAGCGTTGGTCAGCTCGTCGATCTCGTCTACTACGATGTCCTCGCTCATAGTGATGTTTACGAGCAATCTCTTAGCGCCGGCGATAGCAGTCTCGAGCAGGTCGCTCTTGATAACCTGAGCTACGACCTCGGCTACCTTATCCTTGCCCTGTGCGTGGCCGATAGCCATGTGAGCGTAGCCTGCGTTCTTTATAATAGTAGTAATGTCGGCAAAGTCAACATTTATATCGTCGTGTCTTGTGATTATCTCGGCAATGGAGATAACATCGGTTTTGAGCACCTCATCAGCAAGCGCATACGACTGGCGCATGGTGAGCTTCTGACCGCTTGCAAGCAGGTTCTGGTTAGGGATAACGATGAGCGCGTCAACGTTGTCGAGCAGCTGAGCAATACCCTTTTCGGCCTTTTCCATCTTCTTAGCGCCTTCAAATTTGAAAGGCTTGGTAACTACAGCGATGGTAAGCTTATCCATATCGTGAGCTATTTGTGCAACTACGGGGGCTGCGCCTGTGCCGGTACCGCCGCCCATGCCTGCGGTGATGAATACCATGTCTGCATCCTTGATAGCTTCGGTTATCTCGTCCTGGCTCTCCTTAGCGCTCGCTTCACCAACTTCGGGCTTTGCGCCTGCGCCCAGACCGTGAGTAAGCTTCGAGCCTATCTGTATCTTCTCGGGAGCTTTGGAATTTTTCAGAGCCTGTATATCGGTGTTGATCGCTATGTAATCAACGTTTCCAACTATACCTGTATCGGCAATGCAGTTTAGCGCGTTTCCGCCGCCGCCGCCAACGCCGATCACTTTGATCTTTGCACCCTCGATAGGTGCTTCAACATATTCGTATGCCATGTTCAACATCCTCCTGCCAACTGCATTTTTACTTTGTATTGTGCGCCGAAAAGCTTTATCTCCGCGCTTTATGTGGACGCAACTGTCCAAAAATGAGCACAATAATAGTTATACTTTTATATTATCACAAATTCTGATAAATGTAAAGCGCAAAAGTACAATGTCGCAAAATTTTTACGTTTCTCACAATTCACCGCTGATTTTCTAACTGCCAATTGTGCATTTTTTCATCGTCAATATCCGTAATTTACGCCCGTATCGTCGCTGTAACCGCCGTCGTCGTAATCGTAGGAATATCCGTCGCCGTTGTCGTAGCCCCAGTTCTGATCGGTGTAGTCCTGATTGCCCTGATCGTAGCCGGTATCGTAGTTCTGATCGTACTGGTCGCCGTAACCCCAGCCATTGTCGGTAGTGGTATCGGTGCTGCTGTCCGCCGCGCTTGCAGTACCGTCGGCGTAAGCTTCTGCTGCCGAGCTGTCTGCGCTGCTTGAGCTGTCCGCCTTGCTCGAGGTCTTGCTGGGAACGTCTGCCTGCTTAGGTATAGCCGAGATACCGCTGTCGATACCGTTGTAGCGCAGCGTGCCCTCGTAGCTTTTGGGCAGCCCCTTATCCAGCACCGTCTTTATGTAGGTCAGCTTTATGTCAAGGTCTACCGAGCTGCCGAGCTGTATCTCTATCCTGTTGTCGTAATTCAGCTTTATATCCGTGCGGTCGGTGATGTCGATCTTTTTGATATTTTTCATGCCGAGGCTGTTCATGCGGTCGAAAAGGTCGCCGAGTATCTCGGTCTTTTGCGCGTCGGTTGACTCGGCTTTGTCGCCCGCCGTTTCGCTTTTCAGCTCGTAGCCCACTACCTCGGGCAGCTTCGTATTCACGCGCTCGGGGTTTGCCGAAAGCACCCTGCCCGACTGCGATACCGTGCACCAGCCGCTCTTAGTCTTTATATCCGCCGCTTCCTTCGCCTGCGTTATCGTCACGCTGAGCGAGTCGGGGTAGTGCTTTTCTACCGTAACGTCGTCAACATACACTAAGCTCTTTTTCAGCCTGTTTGCTATGAAGTCGGTATTTAACCTTATGAGGTTCTGCCCATCTGCCATTCCGCCGACGAACTGTATCTGCTCGGCGGTGTAGAGGTCGGTGCCGCTGACCTGTATGTTCTGCGCGTTAAGCCCGAAAAATACGTTCACGCTCAGCAGTGCGGCAAGCGCCGCCGCTATCGAAACACCCAGCGTAAGGTACAGGTTCAGCACGCCCGTTCTTTTTCTGTGGTGCGCCGCGGGCGACATATACGCCGTCGGCGGCGGATAATTTTTCCTTCCGTTATCTCTGCGGTCCTGCATATCTTTACTTTCCTTTTCATTCCCTTTCAGCCTTCGCGCCCAGTGCGCAAAGCGCCTTTTCTATTGATTCGTAGCCGCGGTCTATCAGCTCTACGTTCGCTATCTCGCTCACGCCCTCCGCAGCCGCTGCCGCCACGCATAGTGCCGCGCCGCCGCGCAGGTCGGGTGCTGAAACGCTCGCTCCGTAAAGCCGCTCCACTCCGCTGACCACCGCCACGCGTCCCTCTGTCTTGATGTCCGCGCCCATGCGCGTCAGCTCGTCAACGTGGCGAAATCTGTTTTCAAAAATTTCTTCTACAAATATCCCCGTGCCGCGCGCTTTCGCCATGCAGGCCATCACGATAGCCTGCGCGTCAGTCGGAAAACCGGGGTAAGGCTGCGTTCTCACAGTGCGCACAGCTTTCAGCCGTCCGTTTGCCGCTAAGCACACGCCGTCGCCGCAGGCGCATATCCTGCACCCCGCCTGCCGCAGCAGATTTACCACCGCTTCGATGTCGCCCATACGCGCGCCGTGCAGGCTGACTTCGCCGCCGGTAGCCGCCGCTGCGCACATATACGTCACAGCCGCTATCCTGTCGGGCATCACCTCAAATTCACAGCCGTGCAGGTTCTCGCGCGGTACTCCCTCTACCACTATCCGCTGACTTCCTGCGCCGCGTATCTTAGCGCCGCATAGGTTGAGGAAGTCGGCAAGGTCGCATATCTCAGGCTCGCGCGCGGCGTTTGAGATCACCGTTTCGCCCTTTGCGCACACGGCGGCGAGCATGATGTTCTCAGTCGCCCCCACCGATGGGAACGAAAGGTCTATCTGTGTGCCGCGAAGCCCGTTCGCACAGCGGCATATCAGCGCGCCGTGCTCCTCAGTTATCTTCGCACCGAGCTGCCTCAGCGCGGAAAGATGCAGGTCGATAGGCCGCGGGCCAAGCTCGCAGCCGCCGGGGAAACTCAGCGTGCACTCCCCCGCCCTGCCCAGCAGCGCGCCCAGAAAGATTATTGAAGAGCGCATCTGACGCATCAGCGAGTCGGAAACGGCGGTGCTTTCCAGCCCGCGCGTATCTATGTACACCTCGCCCGCCGCGCTGCGTCTGCATTTGCAGCCCAGGCTGCTCAGTATCCGCATAGCGGAGTAAACGTCTGAGAGCGAGGGACATCTTTTCAGCCGCACCTCGCCGTTTACCAGCACGCAGGCGCTCAGCAGAGGCAGAACGCTGTTTTTCGCGCCCTGTATCTCCAGCTCGCCGCTCAGCCTGCCCCCGCCCTCTATTTTCAGCTTTTGCATATCTCACACCTCGCAATGTCAATATGCTTTATAATATGCAAAAGACTGTCTTTCGGTGTATAGCGTCAGGCGTCGGGGTCGAAGGTTATAACGTCTGAAACGCTGAACCACGCGGGTATGGTAGGTATGCTTATGTGCTTGCCTATCTTTTTCTTAGTGCCGCTAGTTCTCAGATGCAGCGAAGTTATAGCGTCGTCGAACTGCTTGTCGTCCAAGCCGTCCTTATTTATAAGCACCTCTATCTTTACATCTTTGGTGCTGAAAGGCGGTATAACGTTAGAGTCGCCAACGTATGTGGAATAAACTATGTGCGAGCTGAAATCGCCGCCGTTCGCTATAACGTAATCCTCGGCGGTCATCTCAAAAGGCGTGAAGTTTTTCGCCTTAAAAGCTATCGTGCAAATGCGGTAGCTGCTGCTCTTGTCGCTCGAAAGCGCCTCAATGTTGTAAACGTAGCGATTCGTCATAATGTCGGCGCGGTACTGGGTAGCGCCTGTTTTTGCGAAAATATCCTCGCTGCGGCAGCCGCTTTCGCCGTCAACTGCGTTAAATATCGGCGGGGCGAAGAACATTACCAGCACTATCGCCGCGACAATACATATCGCCGCCGTGATGAGCTTTTTGCGCGCAACGTATTTTCCGCGAACTTTTACGCCCTTGTTCAGCGTACTCTCAGCCTGCGGGTTATTGCGCCGCGCGGTAAATTCTTCCGAGAGCTTCTCGCCGTTTTCTTCCTCCGGCTCTTCCTTTGATTTCAGCTCAAAATCCTTAACGTGCTGCGCCCTGTCAAAATCAGCGCGCACTTTTCCCGAATAATCCTCCGCCCTAGTGTAGCGGTCGAAGGTATTGAGAACTTTTGTCTGCTTTTCGTCAAGATTATTGAGGTCGGGGGTCTTTATAGAATCCATAGATGGTTTTCTTGCCATATCTTAAACTTCCCTTTCAAATACGATACTGACTTTACTTGCTCTCCGCTTTTTCGATAAGCGGTGCTAGCGCCGAATATATCCTGTCGTCGGTATCTTTAATGTATATGCGCGCTGCGTTTTCTGAGAGTGCAGCGAGCTTTTCGCGGTCGGCTAGCAGCTCTTTCACAATGCTTATCAGCTTTTCAGATGTAAAATCTTTCTGCTCTATAACTATCGCCGCGCCCGCCTTTTGCAGCACCATGCCGTTGTAATACTGGTGGTTGCCCGCAACTATCGGCGAAGGCACGAGTATAGAGCCGCGTCCCATAGCCTCAAGCTCGGTAAGCGCGTTCGCGCCGCAGCGCGAGATAACTAGGTCTGCCGCCGCCATGCAGGTAGGCATATTGTTGATGTATTCTTTTACCATAAGGTGCGGGTTGCCCTCCAGCGTCACGCCCTTATCGGCTAGGCATTTTTCAAACTGGGTAGACTTGCCGTTGCCGCCGTAAGAATGTATATGGTTTACGGTAACGCCCTCAGATTTGTACCATGCTATGAGGTCGAGCACGGCGGAATTTATCGCGCCCGCGCCCAAACTTCCGCCCGTAGAGAGTATGCAAACGGTGTCGTTATCAAAGCCCAGCTCGCGGCGCGCCTGCTCTTTTGTGATAGTCGAAAAACCGGAACGCACGGGCAGACCCGTAACGGTGTACTCTATCTTTGGGTCAAGATACTGCTTTGCTTCCTCTACCGTGAGCATGACCTTATCGGCGTACTTCGAGAGCAGCTTGTTGGTAACGCCGGGGTAGGCGTTTTGCTCGTGGATAGCGGTGAGTATGCCCATCTTAGCCGCCGTTCTCACCACCGGTCCCGCAACGTAGCCGCCCGTGCCGATAACTAAGTCGGGCTTGAAATCGCCGATTATCTCGCGGCTGCGCGAGGTGGTCTTGGTAAGGCATTTCAGCGCGTGCAGATTGCGCTTGATATTTTTCTTATTGAGCTTTCGCTGAAAACCCTCTACCTGTATCGGGTAAAATTTGTAGCCCGCCTGCGGCACAAGCTTTGCCTCAAGCTTTTCGGGGTTGCCCGCAAAGGCGAACTCCGCTTCGGGGTGGTGTTTTTTTATTATCTCTGCGATGGCGAGCGCGGGATTTACATGACCCGCCGTGCCGCCGCCTGCAAGCAGAACTCTTAGCATTATCAAAGATCTCCCTTATGTAAAATTTATACAGATTGAGTAGATTCGGCAGTTTTGGACGTATCCGCAGAAACAGCCTTTACCGCGCGCTTTTCGCCCGACCTGTATTTCAGATTTTGGCGCGAGATGCTGAGCAGTATGCCCATCTCAAAAAGCTGGAAAACCAGCGCCGTACCGCCCGCGCTGAAAAACGGCAGCGATATGCCCGTGTTCGGGAAAGCGTTTGAGGCCACCATTATATTTAGCAGCGCCTGCGAACCTATCTGTATAGTTATGCCCGTAGCCAGCAGCATACCGAAACGGTCGCGGGCGTTTGCAGCTATCTGAAAGCCTTTTATAACGAAGAGCACGAAAAGCAGCACGACGATAACGCCGCCGATAAAGCCCAGCTCTTCGCAGATTATCGAGAAGATGAAGTCGTTCTGCGATTCAGGCAGGTAGAGGTATTTCTGGCGCGATTCGCCAAAGCCCAGCCCGAACCAGCCGCCCGAACCTATAGCCAGCAGCGATTCGTAGGTCTGGTGAGTCTTGTCTGATGGGTCGGAAAGCGGATTGCGCCAGCTTTCAAGACGGTCGGAAATGTAGCTGAAATTGCCGCCGCCCTTTATCACGAGTACTAGCACCATCAGCACGCCCGCGCCAGCGCATATCGCCATAAACCGCCAGAAAAATTTCGAGGGCATACCGCTGACGAACATCATTGATATGCCGATTATGCCGATGAGCATTACCGCCGAGATGTGGCGCTGCATAGCAAGCACGCCGCAGACCAGTCCGAATATCACAATGAACGGTATGAAGCAGTGCTTCCAGCTGGTTTTCAGCTTTTGGGCATTTACGGATAATATGTAAGCAAATATGATGATAAACGCGATCTTCAGCAGCTCAGAGGGCTGGAATTGTATGCCCAAAAGGGTTATCCATCGCCGAGCGCCCGCCGTTTCTTGTCCGAAAAGCGCCGTATAGATACATAATCCTAACGAGCCTAGAAAAATAAGGTACGCGACCTTAGTATTGTAAAAGAAATTGTAATCGACGAAAGAGGTGATGAACATCGCGATAATGCCCAGCCCTGCGCACATAAGCTGTCTTTTCAGAAAGTAATAGCCATCGTCGTGCTCATTGAGCGCGGCGGCGTAGCTGGCGGAAAACATCATTATAAGTCCGAAAACCAGCAATATTACCACTATGAGGAAAAACGTTTTGTCAATCTCAGCCAGCACTATTCTGAACTCGGTCTTTTTTCTCTTTTGAACCTTAGCGCTTTTTTCACGCTTGTTTTTGGACAAAGATGCCAACTGTTCTCACTCCTTTTGTCAACTATTTCAAAATTATTCTCTCAGAATACACCGCAAACGCCAGCGTTCCTGCGCCCACGGCGGCGGTCATTGCCGAAAACAGCACTATGACCTTGTAAGTACTCCACTTTTTTGCCATAAGATGGCTGTGTAGCGAAGAGCCTTTAAGCAGAAATTTCCTGCTCTTTCGGTAGACCAAATACTGTACCGCCGAGCAAAGCGCGTCTGTCACGGCGGGCAGGGCGAGCAGAAGCATCGCAAATTCAAGCTCGCTGCAAAATGTCAG
>OHFE01000202.1_pt1 | contig 25567 bp, 23 predicted proteins | sample 1567471 | NCBI WGS metagenome assembly OHFE01 (sample SAMEA3879513, study PRJEB24766) | human gut metagenome | biome: human-associated habitat; feature: feces | place: USA | collected 1985/1987 | reverse complement strand
CCCGGGCTCACGGGCCGCACGTTCGTCGATACGGCGCCCTTGCTGGAAAAGCAACTGGCCGTCGAAGCGGGTCTGGGGTGGATCGGGCGGCAATCCCTGCTGCTCACGCCCCAATACGGCTCCTATGTCCTGCTGGGCGAGTTGGTACTCACCCTGCCGTCCGACCAATACGATGCCCCGTTCGCAGGAGCCCGTTGCGGCCGCTGCCGGAACTGCCTGGACAGTTGTCCGACGGGAGCCATCGTCGCGCCCAAGGTGATCGACACGAACCGTTGCATCTCCTGTCGTACGATCGAAAAGGAGTCCGACAGCGCCCTGCCCGACCTCGACGGATGGATCTTCGGCTGCGACCGCTGCCAGAGCTGCTGTCCCCACAACCAAAAAGCCCCCATGCACCGCTCGCCGCATTTCGATCCCCTGTTCGACCCGCTGACGATTTCGGATCGGGAGTGGCTCGCAATGAGCGAAGAGGAGTTTCTCCTGCGTTTCGGCGGTACGCCTCTCGCACGCAGCGGGCTGCGGCGCATCCAGCAGAACGTGCGGATAAACCGAGAAAAGAACGAAGAATAGCGCCCCGTCCAATGGGCGGAAAGGCAGGCCGCAAACCGTCCCGAAAACCACTCCGGATATTGTCCGCAGGCTGTTCGGGAAACCTTCCGTACGCAGGGATAGAAAAGCCGAAATCCGACCGGCAGGCTCACCGCCATCGCCCCGGGCTACAGTACAAAAGTTCGGGACTCTCCCGCATCCATCCGACAGCACCGCCCCCGTCGCAATAAAGTGCAAAACCATCCGCAGAACCATCTCCGTGCATCCCGAACCACAGCCCTTTCAAATAAAACAGGGCAGACTTCCGAAAAGTCTGCCCCGCATCTCAAAACAGGGATACCCCGCTAACTGTTCGCTTTGGCTGCGTTCTCCTTAAGCTGAGCCACTGTTTTCTGCGCCGCAGCCACATTCGTACCTGCGGTCACTTTCGAAAGAGCATCGATCGCCTGCGGGGTCATCGTACGGGCGTTATAAGCTGCACCCAGGATGAAATAAACGTCGCTGCGCTCCTCTTCGTCGGTCTGCACGGCAGCCGCTTCCTCGGCCGAAGCGATCACACCGGCGTAATCCTTCTTGTCGAAAAGTGCCTGCAAGCGAATCTTCTGAGCCAGCGCATCCTGCGGATTCACGGCCAGCATCTCGTCGGCAAAGGCGATAATACCGTCGAAGTCATTCTCGCCCTGCAACTTGGCAATACGGTTGTTGGTGTAAAGCTTGATATTCTCCTTCGCCTTCACGACATCCTCCGCATATTTGGGGTTGTCCTGAACAGCGATCTGGTTGAAAATCGCCATACCCTTCTGGAAATCTCCCAACTCACAATAACAGATACCCAGGAAATTAGCCATCTCCATGTTATTCGGATCGGCGGCATAGCCCTTTGCGAAAATTTCGGCTGCCTCGGCATAATTCTTCTCATTGAAAGGTGTCTCACCCCATTTTTTATAAATAGTAGCTACCCACATGTTGGATTTGCGCTCCTGCTGCAGATCACCGTAAAGAGCCGCTTTATCAGCCGATTTGGTAAAGTTTTCGATCGCCGTATTGAAATCGCCCCGCTGTGCAGCCATACCTCCCAGCATGTAATAACATACGGGAATACTCTTTTTGGCCGTAGCGACCCAACCCTGCACGTCAACATCATCAGAGTCGATACCCTGGTCGATAAGCGCTTCGAAAGCCGAAGCCGCAGAAGCATAGTCTTTCGAATTGTAAGCGGCGACAGCCTTATTGAAAGTTTCGCCCAATCCTTCCTGCGCAACCGCCGAACCTACAACAAACAGAGCAAGCGCGGAAATCAAAAGTTTTTTCATAGGTATTTTAATAAATTACGTTGATAATTTGGTTAGCCCATATTTACAATCGGTCATTACATCCGGACCGGAAACTTTACCCTTTCCTTCCCCGACACAACGTCTGACCGAAAATTCCGTCAAAAAACGAAGTTCGCAAATTTAGTTTTTTTTCGGCATTTTCCAAAAATTACCTTCTCAATGCGGCGAAAAACGAAGTTATGATCCGCTCGCACTCCTCGGCAAGCACCCCCCGCGTCACTGTCGTTCGGGGCGGAAACACCTGTTCCGAATAGCGGCGATAACCCCTCTTCGGATCGTCGGCGCCATAGACCACACGCCCTATCTGGCTCCACGCAATCGCCCCTGCACACATAATGCAAGGCTCGACCGTTACATACAACGTACATTCGGACAGATACTTGCCTCCTACGGTCGAAGCCGCCGCCGTCAGGGCCTGCATTTCCGCGTGGGCCGTAGCGTCCGCCAAAGTTTCGACCAGGTTGTGCCCCCGGCCGACGATACGGCCGTCCGCGACCACCACGGCACCGATGGGTACTTCCTGCTCTTCTAACGCTTTTTCCGCCTCGTTTAGTGCCAGGCGCATGAATTTTTCATCGGTCTGCTGCTGTTCCATCGTTTCGATTTTCGGCAAAATTAATAATTTAGCGGAGAATTCGGCGTCCCTGCGTTTTTTATCCCGTTTTACAGCCGGAATTTCGTTTCCGTTTCCGACCTTTTTTACAAAAGAGATGAGGCCCTTGTAAAAAAACGGACGAGTTTGTTCCATTCTGCACTCATTTTCCTACCTTTGCAGACAGTAGATGACACCCGGTGAAACCCGCCAGGCGGGATTGTTGGATTCCACCCCGTTTTCACTACCTTTGTGAATCGCAAAACGACAATAACGAAAAATACAGATACGACCATGTACAGAACCCATACCTGCGGCCAGTTGCGTGCCGCAAATGTAAACGAAACGGTCACGCTGGCCGGCTGGGTACAGAAAGTCCGCAACCTCGGCGCGATGACCTTCATCGACCTGCGGGACCGTTACGGCATCACCCAAATCGTCGTCGAAGAGCACTCTCCGGCCGATGTCAAGACCGTGGCCGACGGACTAGGCCGCGAATACGTCCTTCAGGTCGAAGGCCGCGTGGTGGAGCGTTCGTCCAAGAACCCGAAGATGCCTACGGGCGACATCGAAGTCGTCGCCTCGAAGCTCGTGGTGCTGCACGAGGCCGAAGTGCCCCCGTTCACCATCGAGGAGAACTCGGACGGCGGCGACGACCTGCGTATGAAATACCGCTACCTCGACCTGCGCCGTCCTCCCCTGCAGCGCAACATGATCCTGCGTCACAAGATGGCCCAGGAGATCCGCCGCTTCCTGAGCGACGAAGGTTTCCTGGAGATCGAAACCCCCTACCTGGTCAATTCCACGCCCGAAGGCGCCCGGGACTTCGTCGTGCCGAGCCGCATGAGCCCCAACCAATTCTACGCCCTGCCCCAGTCGCCCCAGACCCTCAAGCAGCTGCTGATGGTCGCCGGCTACGACAAATACTTCCAGATCGTGCGCTGTTTCCGCGACGAAGACCTTCGGGCCGACCGCCAGCCCGAATTCACGCAGATCGACTGCGAAATGTCGTTCGTCGAGCAGGAGGACGTGCTCGAAATCTTCGAGCGCTGGGCCAAGCACATGTTCCGCGAAGTGATGGGCATCGAACTTACGGAGCCGCTGCGCCGCATGCCCTGGATCGAAGCGATGGAGAAATACGGCTCGGACAAACCCGACCTGCGCTTCGGTATGGAGTTCGCCGATCTGACGGACCTGGCCCAAGGTCACGGCTTCGCGGTTTTCGACGACGCGGAGTACGTCACCGGCTTCGCCGCGACGGGCTGCGCCGGCTACACCCGCAAACAGATCGACGCCCTCACGGAGTTCGTCAAACGCCAGCAGATCGGTGCCAAGGGACTCGTCTGGATCCGCGTCGAAGCGGACGGCAACGTCAAGTCGTCCGTCGATAAATTCTACTCGCCCGAGCAGGTGCGGGCGATGGCCGAACGCGCGGGCGCAAAAGCCGGCGACCTGGTGCTAATCCTCTGCGGCAAGAAATTCAAGACCCTCACCCAGCTCTGCGCCCTGCGTCTGGAGGTCGCTCAGCAGCTGGGCCTGCGCGACCCGAAGAAGTTCGCTCCGCTGTGGGTCATCGACTTCCCGCTGTTCGAGTGGGACGACGAGACCCAGCGTTACTACGCCGTGCACCATCCGTTCACCTCGCCCAAGCTCGAAGACGTACAATACCTGGACAGCGACCCCGGTCGCGTGCGGGCCAACGCCTACGACTTCGTCTGCAACGGCACCGAGATCGGCGGCGGCTCGATCCGTATCCACGACTCGAAACTGCAGGCCAAGATGTTCGAGTTGCTGGGCTTCACGGCGGAACAAGCGCAGGAGCGTTTCGGCTTCCTGATGAACGCCTTCAAGTACGGCGCACCCCCTCACGGCGGACTGGCCTTCGGTTTCGACCGGCTCTGCTCGCTCTTCGGCGGTTCGGAGTCGATCCGCGACTACATCGCCTTCCCGAAAAACAACAACGGCCGCGACATGATGCTCGACGCACCGGGCTATATCGACCAGGCGCAGCTCGACGAGTTACACATTCAATTGGTAAAACCGGAAGAATAAACCAAAACAAGATCTCGTATGGCCTCTGTAAGATCGCTTCGGCGGCTGCTCAGGTTCTGCATGATCCTTTTAGCATGCAGTTTGGCAATGCTCATCACCGTCTATACATGCGGTACTGCGGCCACGGGCGACAAAGTCCGCGCCTGGGTCACGGTGCTGCTGCTTCTGGCGCTGATGGGAAACAGCTATCGCTCGATGCGCCGCAAGGAGCGCGAACGGCAGGACAAACTGCGCAAATAGCTCCTTTAGCCAGACAGTTACACGGAATTCAAGGCTTCTCCGAAGAACAACGATGGCTGCAACATAATGCTCGATGCACCGGATTAGAGCGATCTTTCGCCGTTCGACAAACTGTATCCGGAATTGAAAAACCGGAGATATTAAAGCTTCAAGTATCGCCAATACAAGAAAGAGTATCCTGAACAGAAGGATACTCTTTCTTCATACCAACTGAAATGATTACACCAGGGAAGCGATCGCACTCACCAAGATAATCAAAACGATCAACGCGATACACGATATGACAAGCCCGGCGATCGCCAAGCCGCGGGGAGTTCTGAAAATTCCCACGAATGAAAAAATCAAACCCAAGGCCCACAATACCCAGCCGAGCCCCGGAACCCAGCTGAAAATCAAACCCAACAAGGCCAGAATAAAACCGGCGGTTCCCAGTCCGTTCGTGCTTCTCCGCTCCTGCTGATTGATAATGATCGTCTGCCCTTCGACCTGATGTCTGCCGACTTCATTTCCATTCTGCTTCGTAATATTATCCATAAAATTTAAGATTGTATCGTCCGTACCCCGACGACTGGTAATAAAAAGAAAAGCGTGGCACCGAAGCCCATTTCAGAATCGCAGGTCGTAGGAGTACCTTTTGGCGTGAAATAAGCGACAGCCCCGCGCCTATACCCGCAGAATACGGATACGACGCGAGAAGATGTCTGCCTATTCTCCGCCAAAATGAATTTCCTACGTTCACGATTCGGGAACAGACTTACACTTTTCCGTGTGTATCAATATGTACAGTACATATAGCGGCTTTTCGAAATATACAATAGTGCGCGTCGCTTCGGGAACTGCGACCGCAGAACAAGCGTGAAGCACGACGTAAAAACGGAATCCGGCCAGGACACGATCTCCCCGCTGCGAATCCCCGAACCGGACGGCAGCGGTTCTACGCATCCGCTCTTTCGGACCGCATTCAGTCCGGCCGTTGCCGAAAACAAAAATTTTCAGTACATTTGAGCGACAAAAAATGCTTTCCATGTCCATTCCCCTCGCCGAACGACTGCGTCCCCGTACGCTCGATGAATATATCGGACAGGCCCACCTGGTCGGGCAGAACGGCGTATTCCGCAAGTTCCTCGAAACGGGCAATGTCCCCTCGTTCATCCTCTGGGGTCCGCCGGGCGTGGGAAAAACTACGCTGGCCAAGATCGTTGCCACGACTCTCAAACGCCCGTTCTACACCCTGTCGGCCGTCACGTCGGGCGTCAAGGAGGTGCGCGAGGTGTTGGAATCGGCCCGCAAGCAGAAATTCTTCGACTCCAAACCGCCGATCCTGTTCATCGACGAAATCCACCGCTTCAACAAGTCGCAGCAGGACTCGCTGCTGGGTGCTGTCGAACAGGGCGTGGTGACGCTGATCGGAGCCACGACCGAAAATCCCTCGTTCGAGGTGATTTCACCGCTGTTGAGCCGCTGCCAGGTCTATATCCTCCAGCCGATGACCGACGGGGAGCTGCAAACCCTCCTCGACCGGGCCCTCGCCACCGATCCGGAGCTCAAAACCCGGGAGATCGAGGTGCAGGAAACCGAAGCGCTGTTCCGTTTCTCGGGCGGCGACGCCCGCAAGCTGCTCAACATTCTGGACATCATCACGGGTGCCGCAAACGGTAAAGTAACGATCACTAACCAATACGTCACCGACTGTCTGCAACAGAACATCGCCCTCTACGACAAGAACGGCGAACAGCACTACGACGTGATCTCGGCCTTCATCAAATCGGTGCGGGGCAGCGATCCCAACGCAGCGATCTACTACCTGGCCCGCATGCTGGCCGGAGGCGAGGAGCCGCGCTTCATCGCCCGCCGGTTGGTGATCCTGGCCTCGGAAGACATCAGCCTGGCCAATCCCAACGCCCTGCTGCTGGCCAACGCCTGTTTCGACACGGTACACAAGATCGGCATGCCCGAAGCCCGCATCACGCTGGCCGAAACCACGATCTACCTGGCCACCTCGCCCAAGAGCAAATCGGCCTACATGGCCATCAACCAGGCGCTCTCCTTCGTCGAACACGATACGACCAACCGCCCGGTACCCCTGCACCTGCGCAACGCTCCGACCAAGCTGATGGATCAGGCAGGATACGGCAAAGGCTATAAATACGCCCACGACTACGGCGGATTCGCCGAGCTGGAGTTCATGCCCGAAACGCTCAAAGGCAAGAAATTCTACGAGCCGAACACCCGCAACGCCGCCGAGGCGAAGATCGCCGCATGCATCCGGGATCTGTGGAAGGACAAATATAAATAACAGCCGGAGACACAACGCCTTCCGGCATTCCTGAAGCCGACTGCCGGACAGCCCCGGAAATACGATCGGACAACATCCCGTACTTCGTCCCGGCGAACGGCAGCGACACAATACTTTGATTCCGAATGAAAATGAAACAGAGTGGTAAAATCACAATAATATTGGTATTAACTATATTGTTGGTGGGATTTATAGTCTTTAAATGTTATTTGACTTGTAAATATGATAAGTTGATGAGCCGAATAATATCAGACAATCAATTGACGGCAACATACCAACAACTTCCTATGGTGTACTATGATACAGTCGGTTATTTCCCCGAATCAATGGATGACGCGGTTGCTTTCGTCCAAAAAACCTATTGGCCAGATATGAAAGAAGAGGATTTAAGAGCACAACAACTATTGACCGATCCTCTTGCAAAAAACAAGGAAGAATTACAATATTTTCCTCTTTATGACTATCGTACAAAACGTCCTGTTTCTTTTCTCTTTTTGAGTGCGGGTATCGATGGAAAAATAGATAATAAATTGTCACATAATGATACATTATATGTTCATAATTGGTGGGCAGACCTCAATGTTTACAATTATGAGGAGGCAATTCTGTTAGAAAATTGGAATAAAAATGCACGTGAGTGTTGGGCACTGTCAAATACACCCAAAGATGTACAGCTTCCACCGCAACCTCGAGTACATGGTATTCGTTTCATTGATTATTTTTGTGGAAATAAAGACTGGATTGTACAATTAGGGCCTATTTAGTTTCCAACGTACTAAAAGCACGGAAGAAAACAAATCGCAGCGAGGAACAGTCTGACGATAAAAGATATATCTCCTACCCGGCAAGAGAGAGAGAGAAAGAAGACAAACCGCATAGCATAACGAAGCAAAACTGTTCCCGAAACTTACCGGTATCATAAAACAAACACAGACCTCCCATGAAACGCATAGGACTCATATCCGACACCCACGGGACATTCGACGACACGCTGCGCGAATTCCTCAAGGACGTGGACGAAATCTGGCACGCCGGGGACATCGGCTCTCCGGAGGTCGCCGACCAGATCGCGGCGTTCAAACCCCTGCGGGCCGTCTATGGCAATATCGACGGAGGTATCATGCGACGCACCTACCGCGAATTTCTCTCCTTCGAGTGCGAAGGGGTGAGCGTCCTGATGACCCACATCGGCGGCTATCCCCGCCACTACACCCCGCAGGCCGTAGCGCGGATCCAATCGCTGCGCCCGAAAATCTTCATCGCGGGGCACTCCCACATTCTCAAGGTCATCTACGACCCCGTTTACGACCTGCTTCACCTCAACCCCGGCGCTGCCGGCTGCTACGGTTTCCACAAGGTGCGCAGCGCCCTGCGCTTCACCATCGACGGCACCGACATCCGCGACATGGAAATCGGCGAATGGCCTCGTCCCGGCGCTTGATAAAGGGACGAAATCGTTCAATATGCAATATTTTTATTTAACATAATATTACCTGGGATTTCTTCGTTATAAGTCTGTAATTTCAACAGGACAAAACGTACATTTTCGACAAGCGAGGAGAGAGCGACCGCGTTCGCTTTTCCGAACACGGAAAACTAAAAAAGGAATCCAAGATGCAAGCTAAAATCTCAAAAACGCTCGAGGCCATCATCGCCCGTACGGCATTCGAAACCTCGAAACGCGCTATTACCCACTCACTCAAGGATTTTCTCACCCTTGAGATTCTGCGGGAAGAAGGGTCCTTAGCGCATCAGATACTCACCTCCCGCCTCAAGGACTGGGAGATTCACCAAATATGCCTTCGCATCGAAAGCGAGATTCGGTCGGTATCGGCACCCGATTCATCGAGGCAGAATCCCGAAGAATTTTTCCCTTTATACACCAGAGAATTACAACGATTGTTCGCCCCGATGCACCATGTTTCGACGGCACACGCACTGCTGCACATCGTGAGCGACCCGCACACGATCACTTCGCAGGTGCTGGCCATGTACCATTTCGATGCACAGGCGATAGCGACCGAACTGCAAAAGATGACCCTGGAGGCCGATCAAACGACGCCTCCGGATACCAATTTTCGGCCGACACCCGAACTACGGTTCATCGGCCTGCGCGAACCTGTCCGGGACACTCCTCCTGCGGAACCTGCCTTGTTGGACAAATTCGGCACCGACCTTACGTACGAAGCTCGCAGAGGCCGCATCGATCCCGTCGTAGGACGCGAGCGGGAGATGGAACGCATCGTGCAGATCCTCTCGCGCCGCAAGAAGAACAACCCGATCCTGATCGGCGAAGCCGGCGTGGGCAAGAGCGCCATCGTCGAAGGGCTGGCCCTGCGGATGGCAGCGGACGAAGTTCCCGCCACCATCCGCGGCAAACGGCTCTATTCGCTCGACGTATCGTCGCTCCTGGCCGGGACCAAATACAGAGGTGAGTTCGAAGAACGGATGCAGCGACTTCTCGAAGAATTGCGCAGGAAGCAGGACTCGATCCTCTTCATCGACGAAATACACACCATCGCGGGCGCAGGTTCGACCCAGGGAAGCCTCGACACGGCCAACATTCTCAAACCCGCCCTGGCGCGGGGCGAATTGCAGGTCATCGGAGCCACGACGCTGGACGAATATCGCGAAGATATCGAGAGCGATCCCGCGCTGGAACGCCGCTTTCAGAAAATCCTCGTCGAACCCGCTTCGGAAGAGGAAACCCTGCAAATCCTGCACAACATCGCACCCCATTACGAACGGCACCACGGAGTGCGCTACTCGGACGAAGCATTGCGGGCCTGCGTCGCCCTGACCGGGCGCTACATTACCGACCGCAACTTTCCGGACAAGGCGATCGACGTGCTGGACGAAGCCGGGGCACGTATTCACCTGCAGGACAAAGGCAAAACCGAAAAACCGTCCCGAAAAACCGCATCCCGCGAACCGGTCGGCGCCGCAGCAGGAGCCAAAACGCCCAAAAACCGCTCCCGCAAAACGGCGGCAGCGGACACGACGACTGTCGGTGGCGCCGTATGGACTCTTCCGTCCGATCCCGGCCCGCCCGAAATCCGGGCCGAGCATATCGAGCAGGTTATTACCTCCATGACGGGAATCCCAGCCGAACGGCTCTCGGGCAGCGAAAGCGAACGTCTGCGCGGCCTTGCGGACTATCTTTCGGCCCGCGTCATCGGCCAATGCGAAGCCGTCGAAAAGATTTCGCGGTCGATCCAACGCTCCCGGGCGGGACTCAAGGACGAAGGGCGTCCGATCGGCGTCTTCATGTTCGTCGGACCGACGGGCGTGGGCAAAACCCTGCTGGCGAAAGAGCTCTCCAAATGGCTCTTCGACGAGAACAAGGGACTCATCCGTATCGACATGAGCGAATACAGCGAAAAACACAACGTCGCACGGTTGATCGGCTCCCCGCCGGGATATGTCGGCTACGGCGAAGGCGGACAGCTCACCGAAGCGGTACGCCGCCATCCCTATTCGGTCGTCCTGTTCGACGAAATCGAGAAAGCCCACCCCGAAGTCTTCAACACCCTGTTGCAGATCTTCGACGAGGGACACCTCACCGACGGTTCGGGGCGCAAGGTCGATTTCCGAAATACGGTAATCATTCTCACCTCCAACGTCGGATCGCGGGCCGCGGCAATACGCTCCACGCAGGTCGGGTACAGCACCTGTTCGAAATCGGACACCCAGCAGAAAGCCCCGCAGTCGGAATACCGCCGGGCGCTGGAAGAAACCTTCGCACCGGAGTTCCTGAACCGCATCGACGACATCGTCATCTTCCGCACGCTCGACCTCTCGGACGTGGAGCGGATCATCGACCTGGAACTCAAGGGGCTGCTCTCCCGTACCGACCGACTCGGCTACAAGGTCGAAATCACCGACGAGGCGAAGCGGACCCTTGCCGCCATCGGCTACCAGCGCAAATACGGCGTCCGCGCCCTGCGCCGCACGCTGCTCGAACGCATCGAGGAACCTCTCTCGGGACTGATTATCGACGGCAAACTGCACAGCGGGGAGCGGGTGATCGTGGAGCCCGACGGCGAAAAGGAGGTGATTCTCCGGGGCGCCTAACATAAATTCGTACCAGTGTCGGACGGTTTTCGAATTCCGGCCGAAGCAATTATCGGTAAGAATAACACACTCTTCGCATTGGGTGACAGCACGGTTCCTTTCTGCAAAAAACGCGAAAGCAAATCGTATGTAAGCGTTACTCCGCTGAGCGTGTAAAAGAATCGCTATACGGATAAAAAATGCTGTAAATTTCGCAGCATTTTTTCAATAAACTTCGATTACAATCACGTCGCTTTGGTAGCGTGCAAACTGGTTTGCTTTCTGCGCTCGGTTTAAACGTTTATTTTAAAGGAAACCCGAAGTCGAGAACAAAAACGGTCTCTGTTATTCTCGAGGTGTCTTAAATATAAATAAAAGGAGTTGCTCCGCAAGCCAACCCATCCTATGATGGAAATGTTGTTAAATTTAATATTCTTCAGTTTTAAACGGCTCGCTGAAAGCAACCACTGAGTTGTATTCTCCTGTTTTTGCGTCAACACCTACAACCACGACTTTATATATTCCCGGCTCGAGTTTCTCGAAGCGTCCCATATAACTGCCCCAATACTCTCCTTCGAAACCATAGGTTTTAAAGAAATGAGCACGGTCTCTGCACCATCCTGACGATATTTTTTGTTTTGCAATCTCGTCAATGATTTGCAGAGATTCCTTTACTGTGGTCTCCTCTGTAACTATCTCATAATAGTACAATGCAGTTATCGGATTAGGTATAATATGAATGTTATGGAAACCCCAAGACATATCGACATTAATACTGAAGGTAATTTTGGCTATATCTGTCTCAGTAGTGAAATCTTTTCTGAAAAGCCCTGTTGTTACAGACTGTCCTTTATATCCAAATGCAAAAATAGAATATTCAGTACTACTATCCAGTTGTGTATATGAACCTTGGGTTTCGCCGCGCTCCAATCTGCTTCTCGCAATCTGATCCTTGAAATAGGCTATAATTTCCTCATCTCTCTTCCCTTTAAAATTAGAAGAAGGTTTCATAAATACCGCATAAGGATCGGAATTTGTTGTGGTAATGTTGAAAGATACAGCATCAGAAGTAACTGTTCCCAGCACAATCTCGATCTGATTGTCCGAAGGAGAAACCTTCCCTGTAGCAAACTCGACAGATGCCACTTCCGAATTCACTGTTCCATATGGTGTCAACGAACAAGCAAGGCAAAGATAGTCTGAAGACTCATACTCCAACTTGCTTTCCTTTTCACTCGGGCCGTATAACGCTATTTCAGAAATAACCTGATGTGCAGTTTTATTCAAGATTTGACAAGTACAATATACTGATCCACTGAAGCCTGCATATATTCTGCATTTGACATGCCTGTTCCTGCAAGTTCCGACTTGGAAACTATCTTGGAAAAATAACGGGACTCTGTATCGTCAGGAGTAATTGTTATGGAAAGGTCGACTCCGTCTTTGACATTATTAAGAAAAATCAAACTTGACATCATTAGGTCCCTCATATCCTTCTGCAAAACACTCCTTAAAGACTTTTGTTGTCATTTGTTTATCTTCACTCACACCGAAGATAGTAATATATCTAAGAGATTTTCCAACTCCAATAAAGTTAAAATCAGCATAGACTAAAACAACTACATATCAACAAGTTAATTGATTCTTCGGGTGACGGATTGCCTCCGTTTCCACCCGAATACGGTGGATAGTTCTATTCTTATGTAGGCACCCATGTAGGGAACCGGCAGGAATACATGAACCACTAAAAAATTAACGATATGTATTGTTCGATCACATTCAAAGGTCGCAAAGACCCCCAGGACCCCAAGATGGTCAAACTGGAAATGATTTTCTACAAGACCGGTTACACCCGCATTCCCCGGGTCGTCAGTATCACCGGAGCTTACAAATGCTGGAACAATGAAACCCTGAGTTTTGAATCCGCTTCCAGCGAATACCTCAAGAAAAACCAACTGCTGCTTGAACTCAAAGAGAAGTACATGTCCGTTGCCGAACGGTGGGAAAAGGAATGGCGTAACTTCTCCGTACTGCAATGGGCCGATTGCTTCAAACCCAAAGAAGAGGAAAAGGCAAAGCAGGAATTGAAAGTGCTGACGGTTCTCAAGCTCATCAACGTCCGAATCGAATACTTCGAGAACCACGAAAAATTCAAGAACGGCAAACTCGTTAAGAGTGTCGGCACCGCCAGTATGTACAAGCAGTTCCGCACTTCGCTTTCGGCCTTCACCCAGAGGCAGTACAACAAAGACCTGTCTCGCTTTTACTTCACCGACATTACCCAGAAATTTCTTCTGGAATACATCGTCTATCTGGAGCGGCGCGGCATCGAAAACGGTAATCGTGCCGGCTTGCGCCAGCTCCTTCGCATCTTCCGTGCATTGGTAAACTACGCCAAGGACGAACTCCACATGTACGGAGCCAACCCCGCAATCTTCGAGGCAGCTACGGAAAAGATGGCGTGGGGACAGTTCGAGTCCAAAGCCGTCAATCCGAACATCATCCGCCGGATAGAGTTCATGGACCGCAGCCTCTTCTCCGAGCAGGAGTAGCTTTGTCTCGACCTTTTCCTCTTCAGCTTTTACAGCGGCGGTATGGCCAACGTTGATGTTGTTAACCTGACATGGGACATGATTAACGAAAAGGAAGGCATGATTGTCTATGAGCGTACCAAATTCCCCAAGCTGGCCAAGCCACTGCTTATCGACCGTCTCATCGTAATTCTGGAAAAATACAGAGGCAAGGGGATCGGCAACTACGTCTTCCCTGTCTATACTGAGAAACACGTGACCGACAAACAGAAGATGGGACGCCGTAACAGCTTCTCAACCCTCGTAAGTGAAACATTGGACAAGGTTTGCGAGATTCTGGGAATCGACGAGAAAATGACGTGGTACACGGCACGAGACACATTTATTTCCAGCGAACTCGATGCGGGCACTCCGATTACCCATGTTGCAGAAATGGCGGGCAACAGCGCCCGAACCATCGAGAAGCACTACTACAAGAATACCAAGCAGAAAGAACTGCGCCAGCGCATGAACGCCCGTTACGGTAGTTAAAGTTATTTATTGGTTGGGGCTGCATAAAATTATAAACAACTCGCTATTTTTTCGCTTAATTCTGCAATAAAGAACTTAAATTCTTTTTTATGTTTTTTTATAAGAGATTGAGGAGCTATCGCTTTGTAATCACCTCCGATATGAACTTCATCATCTGGATTTTCAACTATTCTTTTCAAATGTTGAGTTAGATGTCCTATATTGGATATCACGTTTATCCGCTCTAAACTTTCTTTCATGGCAGGATATTCTTGTTAGTTCGTCAGGAAGGCAATCGTCAGGTGAGACGTAACATTGACCATTACAATCTTGACATGGTTATCGCCTTGGGCTATCGTGTGCAATCTCAGGTTGCAACCCGTTTTCGCCGTTGGGCGACTCAACGGCTTCATGAATATATCCAAAAGGGATTTGCTATGGATGATGAGCGGTTGAAGAAGGGGGTAATCGTTACTTCCGTGAGTTGCTGCAACGTATCAGGGATATTCGTAGTAGTGAACGTAACTTCTGTCAACAAGTTGCGGACATATATGCTTTTTCAACCCGCAATCCCGAGCGATACGTTGCAGCGTGCGGTTCATGTTGTCGCAGACCGATGGCACGGGAAAGACGAGGTTGTTTTTCGATGTGGGACGGTAGTTTTCGATCAGTTGTTGGGCGATGGGCAGCAGTTTGATATGGAACGGCGTTCCGGTTTTCTGACGGTGCGCGATGATTCAGCTGTCCCCGTCGAACGAGGTTTTAATATGATCGAAGGTCAGTTTCTTCATATCTGAATAAGACAAACCGGTGAAACAACAGAATACGAAAATATCTCGCACGTTTCCCAACCGCAGATTCGGCATCGGCTTGGCGATCAGCATCTCGATCTCTTTTTTCGTTAGATGTTCTTTCGGCGGTGGCGCAACTTCTTTCAGTTTATAGTTCTTAAAGGGATTCTTCTCGATCCATTCGTTACGCAGGCAATAGAGTATGAAATTTCGCAGGCAATCCAGAATGTTGATGGCACCGTTGTGGTGGCAACGGTGGGCGGTCTGCAAAAAGGTATTGAATCCGTCGAGATAGCCATAGGTCACCTCTGTCAACCGAATATCTTCTTTCTTGTACTCCAAACGTGTATATTCATGGAGGTAGCGGCAAAGACGATAATACTTGTTGGAGGTCAACTGCGTGATTCGTACGCCGACCTCTTTTTGTCGCTTCTCGCAATAAAGCATCAGCTCGGCCAGCAACATACGAACCTGCTTGCCGGGACTTTTCAGCCGCTCTTTGATTTCGATGGCATTACCCTCGAACCCTTCGGCTTGCAAGGTACGGTAGATCTCGATGACTTTCGCTCGGAAATCGTCGATGTAGGCATTTACTTCATAGGAGAGTCTGTCTCGCCCTGTCGCTCGTCCTTTGGCGGGATCCCACTTATCGACCGCCGTACGACATTGGGTATAAATCTCTTTGGCGATCCCATTGACCGAGATTCTCGCCATGATCGGCGCCGTCCCGTTCTTCATCACACGATCGCGACGCAGGAAGAACGAAACGAAGAAAGTTTTTCTGTTCAGCATTTTCAATCTGTTTTTTGTGAATCAAATACGATTGAAAAGCTCGGAAAGTTTTGTGCAAATAAGCGTTATTCAGCGTATTACGCTCATTCAAATCTACCGATAAACATTCAAATCTGCCATGTACACACTTTGGTAGATGGAGAGCGTGCCTTTTTCGGAACTACCCTGCTTCGGTAAAGATTGCGATCTCTTAATATAAGGTGTTGATAAACAGGTTAAAATACTCTTGTTTGCGGCGAACAGTCCAAAAAAAGTCCTCTTTCGAGGACTGAAAAGTGCGGATAAAGGTGCTTCCGTACGAATGTAAGCCCGATGTATATCAACGAATTGCGACGGTTTTTCGGCTTCCGTCCCCGCATCGCCTACTGTCATTTTGCACGGTCTTGCGCCCGCCTGCCCGTTCGCCTGCGCGGCCGCCGTATCTCCTTGCATGACAGTACAAAGATAGCGATTTCGGGCGAGAAATCCAAATGCCGGAAAATTTTGAGATGCAGGCGGATTTTTCTATATTTGTTCGTATGGACAGAGGGGAGATCATCATTTACCGGACGGCCGACGGCGAGACCCGTCTGGAAGTCCGCATGGAGAGCGACAGCGTATGGTTGACGCAGGCGCAGATTGCGCGATTGTTCGGAGTCGACAGAACGGTTATTGTCAGACATGTCAACAACATTTATAAGTCGTGCGAATTGGAGCGGGAAGCAACATGTGCAAAAATTGCACATGTTCAGCATGAGGGGCTACGGCAAGTGCGGCGTATGATTCCATATTATAACCTCGATATGATTTTGTCGATAGGTTATCGTGTCAACTCCAAAAACGCCACGCAGTTCCGCATCTGGGCGAACAAGGTGCTGAAAGAGTACCTTATAAAGGGGTATGCCGTCAATAACCAAGCGAAAGCCGAGCAGTTGGAGGAGTTGAAAAAGACCGTCCGCCTGCTCTCCCATGTCTTGGCTGCGAAGGAGGTTACGAAATCCGAGGCGGTCGGGCTGCTGCGCGTGATTACGGACTACACCTACGGCCTCGATACGCTCGACCGCTACGATTATCAGCAGTTGGAGGTATCGGCCACTACGTCTGAGGAGCCGTTCCGCGCCCTGTTCGCCCGCGAGAAGGACGAGTCGTTCAAGAGCACGATGGGCGCGATTTACCAGACCTTCGGCGGCCGCGACCTCTACCCGAGCGTCGAGGAGAAAGCGGCCAACCTGCTCTACCTGACGGTCAAGAACCACTCGTTCAGCGACGGCAACAAACGCATCGCGGCGTTCCTGTTCCTCTGGTTCTTGGAGAACAACCGCATCCTCTACCGTCCCGACGGCTCGCGTCTCTTGGATAACAACACGTTGGTGGCCCTGACGCTGATGATCGCAGAGAGCCGCACCGAGGAGAAGGACGTGATGACGAAGGTGGTGGTGAATCTGATCAATAAGAATAATTAGAAGGATTTTGTATCTTTACATAAAATTGTTGCATAATGGCAACCATGAACACGGCCGATATCGGCTTTGAGAGGGAAATATGGAAGGCCGCGGACAAGATGCGCGGCAATATCGACGCATCGGAGTACAAGTCCGTTGTGTTGGGGCTTATTTTCCTGAAATATATTTCCGATAAGTTCGAAACGAAATACCGGCAGCTTGTCGCCGAGGGCGAAGGATTCGAGGAGGACAAGGACGAATATACGGCCGAAAATATCTTCTATGTCCCGACCGAAGCCCGCTGGGAGCGGATTGCGGCCGAGGCGCACACGCCCGAAATAGGCCAGGTGATAGACAATGCGATGCGGGCGATCGAGAAGGAGAATAAGCGATTGAAAGATATTCTCCCGAAGAATTTCGCTCGTCCCGAACTCGACAAGCGCCGGTTGGGCGATGTGGTTGATCTGTTCACGAATATCCGGATGCACGAACATGGCGACTCGAAAGATATTCTGGGACGCGCCTATGAGTATTGTCTTTCGAAATTTGCCGAGGCGGAAGGGAAACTCGCCGGCGAATTCTATACGCCCGCCTGTATTGTCAAAACGCTCCTTATGCTTCTACCATAAAAGTCTTAATAAATCGAGCGAGCGTATTTCTATCCACTTTACAAATTTTAGCGATTTTGCGTTGTGAAACTTCAGCTTTCAATAGTTCTTGTATGAGAATCCTCTTATCGTGGAGTTTGTACTTCTCTGGAGCACTTTTTTCCCTTTAGGACGTCCTAATATTACCCCTTCTATTTTCTTTCGTGCTAAGGCTTCTTTTGTTCGTTGGCTAATAAGGTTACGTTCAATCTCTGCTGACAGTCCAAAAGCAAAAGCCAACACTTTACTTTGAATGTCCTCTCCTAACTTATAGTTGTCTTTGATAGTCCAAACCCTACATTCCTTGCTCATGCAAATATTCAGAATTTCCATTATCATAAAGAGATTACGACCCAATCTGGACAATTCAGCGCAGATAATCAAATCATCTTTCTGTACCTTATTGAGCAATTTTCCGAGTTCACGTTTGTTATAGGCTTTTGTTCCACTAATGGTTTCCTCTATCCAACCATCAATTTTTATGTTTTGATTGTCGCAGAAATTCTTGATTTCAAAACGTTGGTTTTCTACTGTCTGCTTATCACTGCTTACTCTAATGTATCCGTATATCATATGTCTAATTATAAATGTTTATAGATATATAATATGGATAGTTTTTCTATAGAAACCTAAGAGAGCGTTGATTTTACATTTAATTCTTTGCCATTTCGTTTTTAATGAACTTTCAATTTCCATTAGTCGTAAAGACCGTGAAAAATGTTTAGCCCCCACACTCTTACATCAGAAACCGGATAGTTCAATGGGCTTTTGAGCCCCCGCATTCGTAATGATGGCTCACGATGTAGTGATGTTGTTTAATTAAAGTTTCAGACTATGACCTACGTTGGAATCGATGTCAGCAAGGCGACCTTTGTTGTCGCTTATTCGTCCGCCAAGACCGGCAGGACAAAAACATTCAAGAACCACGGTTAAGGGTGTCCATGAGTTCATCCAAACCATTTCAGTAGCAGAGCACCATTGAGTATTAGAAGCCACAGGCAATTACAGTGCGTTGCTCGTCTATCTGCTTTCCGAAGCAGGGATAACCGTCAGCCTTGAGAATCCGCTGAAGATAAAGAACTTCGCCCGTGCCATGCTCTCCGTCACCAAGACGGACGAGATAGATGCCCGTCTGATAGCCCTGTACGGGGAGAGGATGCAGCCGGATCCTTATAAGCTCCGCAGTGACTCAATCCTCGTACTGAAGCAGAAACGAACGGTACTACGCCAGCTAAAGAAGCAACTTGTGGCAACACGCAACCTTAAAGGCTCGATGGAGTTCTTTCTTCTTTTGACCCTGAATGCAAGAAAACCATCGAAAAGACGATTGCTTTCCTCGAGAAGCAAATCAAGGCAATGGAAGAGAATATCACTTCCTTGGCGTAAGGCGAGTACAGGAAACAGATGGACTTGCTCACCTCCATCAAAGGCATCGGTGTTACACTGGCAGCCGCGCTTATCGTGGCCACAGGCGGGTTCACCTATTTTGATAATGCCAAGCAACTGACCCGTTATCTGGGCCTGTCACCTATTTACCAACAGTTCGGTACGTCAGTCAATGTCAAAGGTCACATCAACCAGAACGGGGATTCAAACCTCAGAAGCCAGCTCTATGTGGCGGCTTTCTCGTCACTCAGGTGTAATGCCGAGTGCAAGGCTTGTTTCGACCGTTTGCGGTCTAACGGCAAGCCAGGCAAGGTGGCGGTCGTTGCTGTCGCCAACAAACTTATAAGGCAAGCCTTCGCTGTGGTCACGCAAGGAAAACCGTATGTCGATGGGTTCAAGTCCGAGAAACCGTAAATACTCATCTGCGGAGGGAACGCCATGCGGCAACCTTAGATTTGCAGCATCAAAATATTTATCTTTGAATTGATATTGAAAGGAAAGCAAAAGGAAAACCATCAGCGGCAATAGAAGTCAAGTCTAAGTCCCTATTCGGTCCTTTTGCTCCTTCCTTGAACTCAAACCCATATAAGAATTTCAGTAAACCTGTTTAAGATTATTAGGTCAAGTTCAGGTCCTTTCTTTTTTGTTTAATGTTCAAAAACAAAAGTATGAAAGTTTTTTATTTAGGAGTTGATGTGAGTAAGAAAAAATTGGATTTATGTTTAAGGAGTAACGGTAAGGACATCCTTTATGATGTTATTCCTAATGATCTATCCTCTATTAAATCTTGGTTAACAAGAACGTTTGAGAAATTTTTCCTCTCTGAGGACAGTTTGGTTGTCTGTGCGGAACATACAGGGCAATATACCTATCCTTTGGTCTGTGCAACAAAAAGTATAGGAGTCTACTTATGTTTGGAAGATGCAGCTAAAATAAAATATTGTCATGGAATACCTCGTGGCAAAAATGATAAAATAGATGCCTGCCGAATAGCAATGTATGCAGAAAGATATAATGATTGCCTACAACCGTATACCGCATCAGAGCTTATAATACAAAAACTCAAAAACTTATCAACAGAACGCAGTATGCTTGTTGCAGATAGGGCTAAATATCAATCCCAGCTAAAAGATCAGGTAGACTATATGGAACACTCAATATATATTGCTAAATGCAATAGAGTTGAAGGGATTATCAATACATTTACGGATTACATAGCACAAATAGACCTTGAAATAAAAGAACTTATAAATCAAGCACCTGTCATTGCTCATCAAATGGATTTACTCATGTCTGTGGATGGAGTTGGGGAACGTGTTGCACTGAAGATGATCATGGAAACAGATGCTTTCACTTCTTTTACTGATCCCAGGAAGTTTTGCTGTCATGCAGGAGTTGTTCCGTTCGTCTATGTGTCAGGAAGTAGCCAACGTTCTAAAAATAGAGTATCTAATAGGGCTGACAAAAGCATCAAGCATTTGCTACATATGGCGGCACTATCTGTTTCACAAGTGAAAAATAGTCCATTGAAGAAATATTATGACAGAAAGGTCGAAGAGGGAAAAAATAAGATGTCGGTTCTGAATGCAGTTAGAGCGAAATTAGTTACGATTATGTTCGCTGTAATTAGGGCGGATGCTTTTTTTTCGAGAAATTATCAAAATTCGCTTGCGTAATCCATAAGAATAGGGGCTGAGCAGTCAGCCCCGACGAGCTTTCCATGCACGACAACTGCATAAATATACTAATTATCGTTAACCATATTCAGTTTTCTTATTATAGTCCATTTTTCTTTCCATTTTAAATAGCTTCCTGTCAGAAACTCAAATTATTGAAATACAGTTCAAAATACTTTCCAAAGGCACTTCCGGCTGGGTGTCGTGGTTTCCGACTCCCCCTCCGGAGCTGTTTGAAGAAGGAGTTCAATATATTTTTTACCGTTTCTCCGTTATCGCCTTTTTACTTTCCGACCGGTGATGAAAAGTCCTTGTGGGCGCCACCTCTTTCCGGTCCCCGGAAATGCGGTTCAAATATGAACCTTTAGCAGCAACGTATATCCGGCATCTTCTTCCCGTCGATATGATACGGATTTGGGGGTTCCTTTCAATGCTGTCCATAACCATAACTTCTGATTTATACATTAATTCCATGTGATAACCGGGTGTTTGGTCAGGCGGACGTTCCCGGTGGCGGATTGTCGTCCTACGCCGCAAAGAAAAAAAGAGTAAATGTATGAGGGAATACCTTGTCAGTTATAGTCATATATAGACATAAATAGTCAATGCCGGCAAAAGATATGACAAATGGCAGTCCGGCGAGAGCCCGGGATTCTTCCCGATATTGCCGGGATTGTGTGTAAAAGTACGACAATCCGTTGATAGCAGTATGAAAAGAGAAAAAAATGATTGAGGAAGGAGGTCGTGAAACCAGCCTCCGGAAAACAGGATACGGCGGAGATCAGATACCGTGAAAAAAGAAAAAAATCCCCACCGGAGATGAATGAACCGGCAGGGAACGTAACAATAAAGGAACGGGCCTCTCAACCCTTGATGTAACCGTACTTTTTCAGGTCGTCCATGAAATGCTCCGGCGTGTCGGTCCTCACCGTCACCCCGTGCAGTTCCCTGTACCGCCCGGAGAAATTCACCATGTACTCCTCGTCGGTGCACCCGCTGTCAAACCAGCTGCCCTCACGCAGGAGGCGTACAAACTCGGAAGGGCCGGAGGCGGCAATCCTGCCGCCATCCGCCAAAATATACATATGCCTGTTCATGCCGATAATTTTTTAGTTCTCAGTTTATAATATAGTTTCTGTTCACCATCCAGGAAGGGGATGTCCTGGAGCGCGGTGCCCGCAGGCACCTGTCCCCTTGTGGCAAAGGTAACCAATTTGTGGAGAAACAGCACCCAATTTCGCATTTTTGTGAAGCTGGTCGTTCCCGAATGCTGCCGGAACTCGACCGTCTTGTGCCGTGAGTAGGCCTCAAGGTTCACCTTGTGGTAACGGTCACCGATCCTTCCTTTCAGCTCGTCCACCGTCCGGGCGGAACGTATCATCCCGTCAGAGACATGGCCCAGCCCACGGCAATAGTAGTTGTCCCTGCGGGATGCAGGCATGAACCTGTCGATGACCGGTTCCAGGTGTTTGTAGCTCAGGGCCAGGTTGCGCCAGGTCTCCATGCTGAAACCGGCGGCATCGATATGCACGTGAAGCCCGCAGCTCCCGTTCACTTTCACGTCACACAGGTCAAGCACCCAGCAGACCTTCTCCAGTTCCCGCAGGCCGGCTTCGCCGACCAGTATCGGACTGACCAGCTCGAAGGTGTCATTCCCGTTCAGACTACTGTCTGTCACGAGTTTCCAATGCGGACGGGTGGTATGGTTGTAACCTTCCACCACAACCTCGATACCGGACTCCCTGAGCTCGCGTGCGAGCCGTTCGCGGGAACAGTTGTAAGCCTCGATCTCGATACCGAACTTGCGGTTGAAAGTGTAATCCGGTGCGGCTGCCAACGGTTGAACGTTCGGACCGCCCTCACGTTCCCTCATCCGGCGCAGGGCATTCACTACAAAGCCGTAGTTTCCGTTGGTCACCATTCTCGCGATTTCCGCACGGGGAACACCCAGAAGATACAGTTGCCGGATCTTGCTCGTCTTTGTCGTTTCTTGTGCTAAAATGCTTCTGATTTGCTCGTTCATAATTTATTACCTCCTTTATTATTACACTACTAAGGTAATGCTTTTACAGGAGATATCGTAATTATAAGATCCTTATTATCACGCCATTAGCTTACTTTATCTTAGGCTAAAAGTCCTTATTTAAGGTGTCTATACCCTGACATCCGCTACCGGTCGGTATCGGGTTCCTCCAGGCCGATGGTACGGCATATCTCCTCCACCAGTTCAGGAAGGCCGGAGCCTTTCTCCTGATGGGGATCGGGTGGAAACAGCGTGGAACGGAAGACACCCTTGCAGACAGGGTCCGCCTCCCTGTTGTAGCGGAGGGTGTTCGGAATGTGTGAGGACAGCAGCCGCAGCCCCATCTTGTCGATGACCCGGTTCCAGGCGTCATACAGGTCCTTCCGCCCCCTCCTGTCCACCATGTTCCAGAACAGCCAGGTCCCTTTCAGGTTGCAGTTCTTCCTGGCGACCAGCTCCTCTTCCAGAGCCTTGGTAAACTGCAGGGAACTCTGCATGACGATGTTGTCCGCCTTGAGCGGGACGAAAATGTAGTCCATCGCGGCAACAGTATAGACCACCCCCTCGCTGCGGAGCGTTCCGGGAAGGTCGAAAAGCACGATATCGAAAGTTTCCCCCTTTTCGTCCATATAACGATGCAGGTCCTCCACCGCCTTTTCCGGATCGCTTTTGATGACCGGATAGGCAGGCTTCCGGATTCTCTCGTGCTGCCGGTAAAGGCTCACCTTCAGGTCGTCATTTTTCATGACACTCTCCATGTCCCTCTCACGCATCAGGGCGATGCTGTGCTGCGGGTAGTCACAGTCCACAACCGCCACACGCAGGCCTTTGCGGTAATGCAGCACACTGGCCAGCAGTACCGTAAAGACGGATTTTCCCACGCCACCCTTCTGGCTGGCGACGGCAACCAACAACTCTTTTTCTTTTTTCATCATACTTCTTGCATTAAATGTTAAACACTATTATGACCGGTCGGGCAGGGACTCTTCCAGAATCATCTCCACCGTTTCCCTGTATTCTTCCAGATGCCGCGATACAAGGTGGTTGATGAACCCCTCCAGCGTGACCGTTCCATTTCTCGAGGCTCCCGCCAGGATGGACAGTTTCCGGTGCAGGGCGGCAGGAATATGCAGTGACCGGCGCTGCACGCCCGCAATGCCATGCAGGTATTCCTCCCCATAGACGGACGGCTGCATGGGGCCGCTTTTCCTTGCGGGACGCATTATGTCGTTACCGGACGTTCCACGTCCCTTCCGGGGACAGGCAGGTGCTTCCCCCATGATCTCACGGATGCGGTCCGCGTCCATCCCGCCGGGACCCATCCGGTCTTTTACGTTCTTTCCTGTCATGATATATCTTCTTGGACAATGACAACATTTTATCGGCGGGCCGTTCCTCCACGCTGTCCGTCCTCATCCCAGGGACGGTAGACCTCACCGAGCAGGGCGGCGATATCCTCCCTATGTTCCTCCATATGGAGCTCCAGCAGCCGGATGATAAACCCGGAGATGCTGCCGCAACCGGCGGCCCTGACCAGCATGGCGATCCGGCGGTGCAGCCTCCCGTCAATATACGCGGTCTTCCACTCCACAGACTTGGGAGCGGGAACCAGAAACCTCCTCTTGTATTCTTCCGGGGCTGTCACTTTCCCTGCACGGACCTGCCTTTCATGACCCGGCATATCCACCGCCGGTTCCGGGGATGGGGAAACGGGAGCTGACAGAAGGTTTCCCGTGAGTCCGACCCTCTCGAGAACGATATCGGAAAGCCGGTTCTTTTCCTTTTCTGAATCCATTGTCTTAAAATCTTAATTTATTAAATTACACAACTGGCATTGTTTCGGAATACAAAATAAAAAAAGAAGAGGACAGGACGGAACGGAACCACCTGTCACTTATAGTCATCCAAAGTCGGGGATTGTCATGATACACATGACGGGGGGACGAACATATGGTTCCATCCGGATGGTTCTTCCCATGCAGGAGTGACGTCAGAATCCTGCTGTCCGTAGCGGCGTGGAAAAGCGGCGGGATTCCGTTCCTTGTCCACCGCCCCTTTCAAATCCTTATGGGCAGGTGTGGGAGCATGCATCCGTCCTGATACGGATTCTTGAATTATCGGTCTGTGGAAGTGTAAAAATATCAATCCGTTAATGGAGACAAGGAAGAAAAAACATAAGGCGTACACGGCTACATGCACGTTCTCCATTTGCAGAAGTGTAGAAGTGACAATCCATTAATGGAGACAATGAAGGAAAACCATAAGGCATACACGGTTACATGCCCATTCTCCATTTGCAGAAGTGTAGAAGTAACAATCCGTCAAAGGAGACAGTGAAGGAAAGCCATAAAGCATATACGGTTCACTGCCCATTCTCCATTTGTAGAAGTGTAAAAGTAACAATCCGTCAAAGGAGACAGTGAAGGAAAGCCATAAGGCATATACGATTCACTGCCCATTCTCCATTTGTAGAAGTGTAAAAGTAGCAATCCATCAAAGGAGACAGTGAAGGAAAGCCATAAGGCATATACGGTTCACTGCCCATTCTCCATTTGTAGAAGTGTAAAAGTAGCAATCCATCAAAGGAGACAGTGAAGGAAAGCCATAAGGCATATACGGTTCACTGCCCATTCTCCATTTGTAGAAGTGTAAAAGTAGCAATCCATCAAAGGAG